>ERZ778516.1062-NODE-1062-length-21820-cov-6.176844_pt1 | contig 21820 bp, 30 predicted proteins | sample MGYA00510342_ERZ778516 | MGnify/ENA primary metagenome ERZ778516 (study PRJEB29527, sample SAMN07138961) | mouse gut metagenome | material: feces | host: mouse | place: China:Nanjing | collected 2016-01-25 ... | reverse complement strand
CTTGAAAATCAAGGTTTTCTGGGCAGGTATAACAAGATATGAAACTGGGAATCGTAATACGCGAGGCTGGTTTCATATCTTTATAATATTTAATATATATCTATAAAACCCAGTAATTTAGAAACGGTGCGAAATTTGAAGTTTAATAAAATTCCATGAAGAGTTATATATATTTATACAAATTTGGTGCGGAATTGGTGCGGTAGGATTTGCGAGAAAGAGTTCAACACAGAACAAAAGCGGCATTAGCAGTATTACAAAATAGCAAATAATACAAGATAGGAAAAGAATGTATAGATGATGAGGTAGTTAATATATGGGTAAGATAGATACACTCACAAAAGAGTACATGAAACGACCATCTGTATTTGCAGATGTTTTTAATCAGTTTCTATACCATGGACAGCAGGTTATTAAACCTGATAATTTAGTTGAATTAGATACAACAGAAATAGCAGTCCCTTATGGTATAGATCATGTTTCAGTGCCGGAACAAAGATATAGGGATGTTGCAAAACTGTTGATGGCTATGACTGATGGGCGGGTAGCTTACTGTATACTGGCAGTAGAGAATGAAGCAAAAATTAATTACGCAGCACCTGTAAAGAACGGATTATATGATTTCTTACAGCTTGCACATCAAGTAACAGTGGCATCAGCATCACACAGAAAATTTAAATTAGATGATAAACCGTCAGGGGATGAGTTTTTGAGCGGTTTCTGGAAAAATGACCGACTACTTCCTGTACTGACAGTAGTAGTTTATTTCGGTTCAAGAAAATGGGATGGACCATTAAGCTTGAGAGAAATGTATACAGATTGTGGGGAAGAAATTCTAAAATATGTTGCAGATTACCATATAAATCTGATAGCGCCAGAAGGATTGACAGACAAAGAGATTGATGAATTTCAGACTAGTATGCGAGAGGTTATGAAATACATTAAATATTCTAATAATAAGGAAAAACTGGATGAGATCATTAAAAATGAGCAGAGGTTTAAGTGCGTGGAAAGAAGCGCAGTTGAGATAATTAATATGGTAACAAATTCAAATATGAAGATTGAGGAAGGAAAGGAGCTGATTGATATGTGTCTTGCGATACAGGAGATGAGAGAGGAAAGCAGAAGAGAAGGTGAAATGACAGGCGAAATTAAGGGTGCGATAGCTTTTGCAAAAGAGTTAGGTATTTCAAGAGATGAGGCAAAAAAGTTCTTTATGGTCAAATTCAATAAAAGTGCAAAAGAAACAGAGGAGCTGATGAAGATTTATTGGAAATAGATTAGCTTTTTGATAAGCATATTCTATTTTGAATATATAAGGTATATAAAATGATTTAAATATGATTAAAGGAGTATTCTCGAAACGGAGTACTCCTTTAACTTTTTTAAGGAGGATTTGAACTATGACAAAACCAATGACAACAGTAGAGCTATTTAACAAGATTTATGACATTCTAAAAGAGAAGGGCAGAATCCCAGACATCCTTGAGTATAGTCATGCAGCAGGCAGTCCAGCACCTATAAAGACTTATGAGTATGAGCTGGGCAGCAAACTTGCTTATGGCGGAAACGAGGGGATTTATCTTGACATCTGGATGGAGCATTCAAAACAAAAACAAAGAATAGGTATATTTAAAACGCTGCATGAAAACAGTGAAGCAATGCATATCATGGCGGGATTGTTGGCAGATTTTATCATTGAGGAACATGCATATGTCAATGAACATCTTGACGATTTTACTTGGGAAGGTGTAGATGTTTATGCATTTGATGAAAAAGGAGAACGTTGCGGATGGGGATATACCTGCTGCGATATGGAAACAGCACTGCATCGGAAAGATGAATTACTAAAAAAGTATACGCAGGTAGTCGTGAGGGATAATGCAACAAGGAAAGAAAAGATATTTAATTAAAATATGGGGGTTTTGAAGGATGAAAAGATTAGATTATAGGAAAGAACGATATGAAAAGGTTCGTGTATGTGGTATTGAATGTGAATTTAATGATATGCGTATAGACCGAAGCACTGTGCCAGCAGGGAAATATCAGTATGAAGTTGCAGGAGATGATGACTGCGGAGATGAACCTGTAAGAGTCAGTCAGGGAATTATAGTCAATTTCTTTGGTACACTAATCAGCAGCCAGCCGCTGCCAATTGGTAAAGATGGTACGTTATGGCTGGAAGATGGTAACTTTGTGTGGCTGTAAAAGTTTGTGGATGTGAAAAGATATCAGAAGAAAATTGATAAATGTTAAAATAGCAGGAAAGGGGAAGATGTTGCATTATGAGAATCAATTTTTATGATACCAGAATAGAAGATTACAAGATCGTCCTTATAAAAGAAAAAGCGGTAAACTATAAGACAGTTGATATCCGGGAAGCAGATATTGTAACAGAACTGCTCAATACGATAGTATCTCTAAATACATTGGGTGAAGAGCACTGCTATATGTTAGCGATGAACACCAAGGGAAAACTCACTGGAATTTTCCTAATTTCAAAAGGTACTGTAAATATGACCTGCATGAATCCGAGAGAAGTGTTTATAAGAGCTTTGCTGATTGGAGCATCAGGTATTATTCTATGTCATAATCATCCCTCCGGTGATACAGAACCCAGCAGGCAGGACATAGAAGTGACAAAAGCGTTTAACAAATCGGGCAGACTTTTGGGTATTCCGCTCTTAGACCACATTATTGTTGGCGGCAGTGATTATTACAGCTTTATGCAAAAAGGAATTTTATAAGACAAAAGAGGCAGTGTACGGAGGACAAAGCGGTTCATGCTAGACTGGAAAGGGGGTTTTGATCAGGATTTGGAAAAGTAAATATAGTAAAAATAATTCCCGCGCCAGTTCTGCGTGGGAATTTTCGCTTTTTAAGGAGGTTCAAAATGAATATTGAAAATAAGCTTAATCATGACAGCAAAAACTTGAAAGAGAATTTTATGGTGCCACTCACAAATCCTATGTTATATGACAGATTACATATACTGTCAGCCGAATATTCCATATCGGTTGAACAGCTTGTCAATGCAGCTGTAAAACATCTGTTAGATGATGTAGATTTTGTGAGAAATCTCCGTACTGGAAAAATAGAACTGGAATAACCTGTTATATATTTCCGTTTTCAAAGTAGGAAAAGACTGCACGTAATACATTGATTGCCATTTGTTTGCGCTCTAATGGCTGGCAGTCAATGATTTGTTTAAACTGTTCTATGATATTGGCATCAGAGTCCATAACAGAATCAGACAGCAAATAATCAATAGTTATGCCAAGCCTGTTAACGAGCCTTACAAGTGTGTCTAATGTAAGGCTTCGTTCCCCCCGTTCGATTGCTCCCATATAAGTATCAGATATGTCAACAGCCTCTGCAAGCTGTGCCTGTGTCAGATTTAAGCGCAGGCGTTCTTCGCGTATTCGTTTTCCTAACCTCTTATAGTCCATATAATCACCCCACTAATTATTGTATTAGGACAAAATAAAATTAAGAATCCTCTAAATAAGGTTTTTGTATTTGCTATATGGGGTATACTGTGATATACTAAACAGACCGGAAGAATTTAGATAAAAGATAGATATAAAATATGTATTTAAGAATTATTATAAATTCAATCTGTACGTTTGAGTTTTCGTACCCGGATGGAACGCTTGACTGCATTGGCAGCTTCAAGCATAACATAGATCTCATCAGGATCACAGTCACAAAAAGTCATCTGTACATCATCCATTAGATGTGGTCTGGATTCATGTACGCTGTCAGTGAGCAGTCTGTCGATGCTTGTATTTAAGGCGTTGGCGATCTTTACAAGAGAGGGAAGGCTGATTTTGGTTGAAGCAACCTCTGTATGGGATATATGCTGGCTGGTAAGACCTACCATCTCAGCCAGCTGCTCCTGCGATAATCCGGCAGATAAACGGGCAGCGCGGATACGCTGTCCCAATAATACATAATTCATTTTTGATACCTCGTAACTGATATTTTTATGGTGAAATTGTTGACATTGATATTGTATAGAAGTGTAGGGTGTGGTAAAATGGACTGTATAGGCGAATGAGTTATAAAAGGCATGCAACAAAATATATGATAGTATACCAAGTGAAACGATATGAGAGGTGTATATAATGGGAAAGGAATTAGTGTTGAGACTGCTCAGTGAAGTGCTGCCTGTTGTCAAAGAAATTTTCAGGGCGCATGGTTTTGTTCATAAACGGGAAACCGTGGAAATCAACGGTGCAAAGGGTTTTCTGGTATGGGATTTTATTATTTACAATGAGATTACATTTGATGATATGGACGGGAAATGCTATTCATTCTTTACCTCTGTATCTGATAAAGAAACAGAAGAGAAATGGAATGAACTGGTGGCAAAATACGGGATATAATGAGAGATTATATTTTTTGAAAATATGAAACAGGATTTTGAAGCTGTGTTTATGTAGATTGTAGGACTGTTTTCAAATGGACAACGATGCAGGCGGGAAAGAATTGTTTTTATACGGAGGCTGGAATGATGATAAACTGTGAAACGTCTAAGGAACTGGCAGAAGCAATAAAAAATAAGGAAGATACCATATATATTGAAGGAGACCTGAAAAATAAGGTCATTCGCATAAAGGCTACAGGCAAAGTTGCATGGGGAGTATGTGCTGCCGCGCTGGGAGCAGCAATAGCATGTTATATAGCAACGCCTGCGGCTACGGCAGTAACAACACCAGTGGGAGGTACTTTTTCATTTGTAAGCGGCGTGACAGCAACTTCGGTAGCAGCGGCAACGCTGGGGACTGCGGTTGTGCCTGCAATTGTTATTGGCGTGGCAGCAGGAGGAATTGGTGCTTTAAACACATTAAGAGACCAATATAAGATTGTGGAAAAGGATGATAAGTACATAAAGCTACAGAGAAAATAAGCTGTACAAATTATCAGTCAAACCGACAGGAGGCAGATGGTATGGATTATAATCATATCGGGGCAGAGGCTGATGATATGCTACCATATTTACGGATGTACTGTGTCTGGATAAAACAGGACAGGAGCTAAAAGAAAATGAACTTTGGTCAGGAGAATTGTCTGCGGTAATTTTTCGGGTCGGATGCTATATAATACGCAGTGCATTGCGGATATATAAATTGACTTATGATTTTAACTGCGATAATGAATCAGAAGTACCAGTCAGTAAAAAAGAGGTAGAAGCTGTTAAAGAAACCGGTTTTGGCAAAGATTTCCATAAAACATTTGTCAGGGATATATATTATGAAAATGCTGATTCTTCACTGCTGTCATTGTGGAACGGCGGGATTCGTGTTTATCATGAAATATCGGCAGGAGACGGTGCAGGTTCGGGCAGTAAATATATGCGTGTCTGTCGTGCATTACAGTCTATGAATCCTGAATGGTGTGAGTACATTGGGGACATTTTTACAATGAAGGAGAATGATACAGTTTTGGATGAACGGGCATCATTACTTGTGTATAGTCATTATGAAAGCAGTTCATTTGGCATGGATGTGTGGCATAAACTTGAGCCGGACGGAAATCTGTCAGAGTTCAAGTGCACATCCTTTTAGATCAAAATAAAGACTGGAAATGAACAAGAATGAAAAGCATATTTGCAAATAATACATAGAAAACTATATATTCTTAACAGAAATAGTGAAAGGAATTATAAACCACATATGAAAAAGATAGGACTTGTATTAGCAGGAGGCGGAGGCAGGGGAGCCTACCACATCGGAGTTTGGAAAGCACTAAGGGAAACAGGGCTGGACAAGAACGTTACTGCCATTTCAGGGACATCAGTTGGGGGACTGAATGCAGCACTGTTCTTACAGGGAGACTTTGAGAAAGCAGTACATATTTGGGAAAACATATCTGTAGAAAAAATACTTACGCCAAAACATGGATTCGGTCGGGAGATGCATCAGGTCTCTGGTTATGACATGAAGAAAAATCACGGTATATATTTGTATAGCCGCAGCGGTTTGACCGAGATTATCAGAAACAATCTGGACATGAGTGTTTTTGACAACAGCGATAAAAACTGCTATATGACGTGCAGGGGAATGAAAACGAAAAACGGAAAAGTTGTGGACAGCTATATGGAACCGTTTCCACAGCCAGACGGAACAAAATTGTATAGAAAGTATATAAATGGAAAAGCCACATATTTTAAAATGCGTGATTTTTCGCTGGAAGAGCGGGAGAATATTCTACTTGCAACTTCTGCAATGCCGTTTATATTTCCCAAAGAGAAAATAGAGGGTTATGATTATATGGACGGTGGTGCTATCGATAATCTTCCTGTGGAACCATTGTATCGGTTGGAAAATTGTGAAATTATTGTTGTTGTCCATTTGACGACAAATAAGATGCTGTTGGAAATTAAAAAAGAAGATTTTCCAAACGCAGTAATTTTGGAAATCCGTCCAAAGCATGAACAGGGCGGTTTTTTTGCAGGCACACTGGATTTCAAAGCGGAAAATGCCAAACGTAGAATACGGCAAGGGTATGATGATAATATTGTCATGTTTCAGAATATTCAGGAAATGATTGTGGGAGAGAAAGCATCCGAGACTAAATGGAGAATTGGTATATGGAAAGAATCTTTAGCTCGCATAAAAGTAGAAATTGAAAATCACGAGATAGAAAAAATGATGCAGGATATATAGATACAAAGGAGATCTTATGGAACAGTATGGAAGGCATGATATGCCGGGGACAGATATTGTTGTAGAAAATACAATAAATGGTCTTATACAGGAATGGGGCACAGATGAGCTGATTGAATTATTAGGGGAATGTGAATTTGTGTTATCTTATAATGCAGGACGAATTGACCAGTTAAAAGCCAACGGACTAAAACGGCTGTATAATTTCATTACCAGAATCAATAGAAAGAATGAGCGGATTGTAAGAGACAATGTGCAGTCAATTCAGGAAATTTCATTGAATATACAAAAAATTTTATTGAGAAGGATTGATATTGTAAGTTCCGCATATCTTAGCCTGAATGATAAAGTGAATACGGAAATATTTTGGACAAAGGATATTGTAAAAAAATTGCTGCGAAAGCTGAAAAATGTATCAATAAAAGAAGAACTGACAAGGTGGCAGGTTAATGTACAGAACTTGAGAATGGAGAACGGCAGCAGGTATGCGGAAGCATCAGATGGTGTGAAAATTTTATTGGTGGTCTCCGACATATTTAGAATTGTCCGCAGTCAGACTGACCTGATTGATGAACCCTTTTTGGAGACTGCTCTGAATGATCATCTGGGGATACCAGACCAGATAAGGATTTCTGACTTTTACAGGGATATTATCAGTGAGAAGTGCTGTCTGCCGTTATATGTTAAGGAAGAGTACAATTATTTAGCAGGAAATATTTCTGAATATGGCAGAAGCATTTATCATATCAATGATTTTTATTTGGATTATCATATAAAAGAGATAGCACAGCAGAATGGCAGGACACTACAGGATATGTGCTTAGAAACTTATGGTGGAACAACGCATGAAAAGGATAAGACAGTCAGAGTTTCCGATTTATGTCAAAGATTGTTAGAGGATTTGTCAGATTTGGATGACAGACATCAGGCAGAAATGAAAGAAACGATACTGCAAGAATCAACAGTGAAACCGACACCGCAGGAGCTGCCAGAAGAAACGGTAACGTATTCAGTGCTCAGATTGACACCGGAAGGGAACTGGCTGTTTCGGGATAAATCTGTCTGTTACAATAAGACGGATTTTAAATCTGATTATAGCTTTCCAGATGAGAAGGGTGTAAAGACATATTTGGATAACAACCACCCATACATGGTGACTGCTCCAAGTGGATATTTTGATAAATGTATGCCGGAAATCAAAAGCATTTTATTAAATAAAACAAAGTATGTGTCTTTGGCGGATTATTACATGTATCTTTGGTTTGAACATACGAACAGGGATGTGCGCAGAAGCAAAAGAGTTGCATTAATAGAATATTATGCCCATGATCTGTATGTATCTGCATATATTGTTGATAAATCAGGGGACAGCTACCAGAAGGAATCTCAAAAAGCCATTATACACTATAATAAACTAAAAGTTAATATTGAAAAAGCAATAATGTCACTGCCTGTATTTGGAGGATTGGTTTGGGGAAATGCAAACATGATAATCCTTAAAACATTCACAGCAGATAAATATATTGATCAAAAATTGGAGATTATGGGGGTGGGTATGGTTGATAATACGTGGGAGGACATTTTGAAAACAACAAATGAAGAACTTGGAATGATTATTAATGATATACTATAATTTTGAATTGAGTAGAAAATTAGGGGATATGTAACAATGGCATGGAAAAAGAAACTAAAAAGAATCCCATATGATGTGGTATCATACATCCAGATTGAAACAGAGGCAATCAGGGATTTTAATGACAAGCAGATGATTTCGTCATACGGCCTCCATAAACTGGAACTGGTTGAATGGTATATTTCTTTGATTGATGTAGGTTCCGAAAAATATATTGTCCCGCAGACGAGGGAGCAACTCGAAACAATCAGGAACCAGCTCAAGGAATGCCATAAGGAAATCATGCGCGTTAAGATAAAGAACCCCAATGACCGCCCGATTATAGACATTAAATATCCAAAAGGATATGAGGGGTAAAAGTTTTTATGGAAGGAGAAATTTCTATGAATAATTTTGCAATTGCTGCAGCTTGTAATCGCATTAAGCGTAACGCTGATGATTTGGGTAGAAATAATTTTGCAGTTGCTGCAGCTCGTAATCGCATTAAGTATAACGCTGATGAATATCGAGAGTCAGCAGAGCAGGGAAATGCAGATGCACAGTATATGCTGGGTGAGTGTTATTATTATGGCGCTGGAGTAGAGGTAAATCATAAAGAAGCAGTAAAGTGGTATCAAAAAGCAGCGGAACAGGGAAATGCAGATGCACAGTATATACTAGGTATGTGTTATGATAATGGTAAAGGAGTAGAGGTAAACCATAAGGAAGCAGTAAAGTGGTATCAAAAAGCAGCAGAGCAGGGAATTTCAAAGAAATTAAAAAGTTCCATGAATTGAAATTTTAAATTGTGTCAATTCTGCTGACTTGGGCAAGAGCCTCATGAATAACGGCAGATTGGCGAAAAAAGAATTAGTTTAAATGACATTAAATATCCGAAAGGATATGAGGGGTAAAAGTTTTTTGTGAAAGGAGAAATTTCAATGTCAGTAAAGAAACATTTAAAAAAAGTGTTAAAACAGAAAGATATTGTTTATAAGTCGGGAATGATGGTAGTGGGTGATTTAACATCTGTTGTCAGCGAATCTATGAAGGTGGACTGAAAAAGTATTGTTTGCTATAGACGATAATCAGGTTACACATTAGACGCTTCCCAGAATGGGAGGCGTTATTTTGTCTTATTTTTCAGGAGGAAGAAATAATGATGAATGATTTAAAAAAGAAACCCTGCCACAAATGTCCGTATGCTTTGGGACTGATACAGACTATAAAAAATCCATGTCCACAGTGTAAAATAAACAATTATCAGTCGTATCAATGGTTTCAAAAACACCTGTCAGAAGAACATTTGGTTATCAAAGGGAAAGTTTTATAAATATGGGAAAAATTATTTTATTTATATAGGTTCAGTTAGGGAAAGGAAGGTATTAATTTGAAAAGATTTATTGCGTTGTCATTAGGAATTTTATTGATTTTAACAGGGTGTTCTGTTTCAACAGATATAATGAATACATTAAATGAAAATAAACCATCTGTGGAGATGGAAGAATCTGTAAATTCGTTATCTACAAAAAATAATAAGAATGAAGTTGGTGAGCCAAGTATAGGTATGAATCTGGAATACATTGGAAGTAAACAAATAGAAAATTTGACTGACTTCTCGGAGGAAAGAGCTTTTATACAATTTGACGACTATTCTGAAGTCGAAACGGATGATGTAAAGGATGCTATAAAGGCGTATAACGGAGATGAAAATGATAAGATTAATTACGTAATACAACATTGGGATGATGATTTTCAGGGGTTCAACAGGGCAGCATTAATCGATACGCAAGGGAAAATCATATGGAAGTCAGAATTTACAAAAGAAAATACAGTTCTGAGAGAATCAAGTCAATTTAAAAATGGACTGGCTTATTTTGTATTTAATGGGAATGAAAAAAGTGCTTATACCATTATAGATTCTGATGGTAATGTTACTTTTACAAGAGATTTTTCAGAAGATTTTATTATTCTGGAACAGGGAGATGGTTTATTTCTTGTGGCAGAACATATAACAAATTTTGATACAGACGAATGGCAGCTTGGTGCTATGGATAGGAATGGAACTATGGTGGTACCATATAAAACATATGTGACAGATACGCCTCCGACAGCTCCTGCGCCTGTTGAGCAACCGTCTGATTATTCTGCGGATTTGCAGGATATAGAGGATTCATTAAGTCAGCTTGCAGCAGAATATCAGGAATGGTTGGAGGAATGTTGGGATTATCAAGGAGAAAGGGATGCAGAATATTATAAGAGGACAAATGAAACCGAAACAGATTACAAATATAGACGCAAGGAACTTGAAGAACGCAGACAACAACTTAGATCGGAATATGAGGAACAATTAGAAAAATACGAAGATTATCAATATGAACTTAGTACATATGAAATAACAATGGAGGACTATGAACCTAAAAAGTTGAGTTTTGACAGGGACTATAATAATTATGACTACTACGTATCATGTGAGTATCTTGGAGAAAGTATTTATAAACTGAATTTTAGTTATGGTTTTGTGCTGGTTAATATTGACACACAAAGTATCATAAATATATATGAAGCTTCTGTGGATACAGAAGGTATTGAACAATTTATCACAGGTTTTGAAAAAGGTGCTGCCACAATTTTATACAAAGTTTCTGAAAATTCATGCTATTTATGCAATATAGAAACAAATGGAGAAATAACTGCTATGGAGAATAACATTTGGACAAAATATATATTGCAGGATATTCTGAGCGAGGAATACAGATTTCATGATGGGTTACTTTTTGTTCCGTATGATTATGGCGGGGATATGGATATACGCATAGATAGAGAATACTATGCTATGACTATAGATGCGGAATCTGCCTATGAAAATGGATTTACTTTTCATACAGGAGTTTATTATAATATTCAGGGTGAGATTGTGATTGATTTTCCAGAATATCGGGGGAAGAAAGAATTTAGTTGCAGCCCATTTTATAACGGACATGCGGTCTTGATGGTTCAGGGAGAAGATCAGTTTACTTATTTTACAGTGATAAATAAAGAGGGTGAATCTATGTTTGAATTAAAATCGGGATTTGATAATGCATTTATTAGCAAGGATGGAAAGTATTTAATGGCAATCAGAAATGGGAATCTCACTATATTTGATATAAAAGGAAATCCATTAACAAGTATAGATAGTAATGATATATATCCAGATATAATAAGTATAGATAATATGGATATGTACGCGGACAATAATGCCAATAAATATAATATTTGTGATGGTGTAATCAGATTTGACAGATTTTACGTAAATGTTCAGGAGGGAAGCATTATCGGGTCAACCTTTTTTAATGTCAATGATTATTCTGTAACGAAGTATTAGAGATGGAAATAAATAGTAAGTTTTATCGAACGATATCAGTATGAAAAACACAAAATACCAGAGAATGGGATGATGGGATATCAAATATCACTTTTATTCAAATATATATTCTAATTACAGAATAAAAAGAAATGAGGTGATATTAATTGTCAAAGAAGACCATATTCAATGTGATACTTCTGATTCTTTCTACAACATATGTAGTGGTAAAGAGTATCAGTGACAATGCTTATCTGTTAAGCGATGCCGATGAAACTGAATAAAAGAACTGAAAACAGGGGCGTGCCATAAAGGTGTCCCTGTTTTTTGTCGCGCTGTTTCCATTCAGGAAACAAGAAAAATTGATAATGAAAAGGAGATGTTTACTATGGCAGCAAACGTAGAAACAATGTTTTACACAAGGGTAGCACCGTGGCATGGACTCGGCGTCCGGGTTGAATCTGCACTATCTTCACAGGAGGCGTTAAAGGCATCCGGGCTTGACTGGAATGTGATTCAGAGACCAATCATGACCAGTGCATATGAGCCAGTTCCCGGCTACAAGGCAAATATCAGGGACAGCGATAATAAAGTACTTGGTGTGGTCAGTGACCGCTACAGGGTTGTGCAGAATGCAGAAGCCTTTGCGTTTACGGATGCACTGTTAGGGGAAGGCGTGAAATACGAAACCGCAGGTTCTTTACAGGAGGGACGCAGGATCTGGCTGCTTGCGAAACTTCCAGACAAATACATTATCGAGGGAGAACAGATAGAACCTTATCTGGTATTCAGCAGTTCCCATGATGGCAGCGGTGCTATTAAGGTTGCAATGACACCCGTGCGTGTAGTATGCCAGAATACGCTTAACATGGCGCTTTCATCGGCAAAACGCATCTGGTCAACTGTTCATGTGGGCGATCTTGCGGCAAAGATGGACGAGGCACACAATACTTTATTACTGGCAGAGAAATATATGGGGAAACTTGGCACGGAGATCTCGGCACTGTCTAAGATCAAGCTCTCTGACAGTAAGGTTATGGAATACATTAATATGCTGCTCCCGATGGATGACCAGCCAAGTGATATTCATAAGAAGAATGTTAACCGTATCCGTGAGGATTTAAAAATCCGCTACTTTGATGCGCCGGATTTAAAACATGTTGGAAAGAACGGATACCGTTTTATCTGTGCCGTTTCAGATTTTGCCACCCATGCAAAGCCGGTCAGGGAAACAGCAAACTACAGGGAGAATATGTTTGCAAAAACGATTGAAGGAAATCCACTGATTGACAAGGCATATGAAATGATATGTGCGGCTTAACAAAACGGCATATAAAAAGATGCGTGCAGACTATTAAAAAAGTGTTTACAGGAAAGGATGATGAAAAATGTATGAGAAGTATGCAACAGCAGGCATGAGCAATGAAGAGTGGCTAAGACTTAGGAAAACGGGAATTGGCGGTTCCGATGCAGGAAGTATCTGCGGGGTGAATCCGTTTGGCAGTCCCATGAAGGTGTACTATGACAAGACCAGCAGCAATATTGAAGAACTGGATAATGAGGCTGTCCGTCAGGGGCATGACCTTGAGGATTATGTGGCACAGCGTTTTATGGAAGCGACCGGACTCAAAGTAAGGCGTTCTAACTTTATGTACCGAAGTACAGAATATCCGTTTATGATTGCAGATGTTGACCGCCTTGTAGTTGGTGAGGATGCAGGGCTGGAATGCAAGACTGCAAGTGCCTACAATACGGACAAATGGAAAGATGGGAACATTCCGCTTCATTATATCATGCAGTGCTATCACTACATGGCTGTCACTGGAAAGCGTACATGGTATATCGCAGCTGTGATTCTCGGACGGGAATTTACCTATCGTAAACTGGTATGGGATGATGACCTGATTGCACAGATGATATCTGTAGAAAAGAATTTCTGGGAGAACCATGTTCTGCCGAGAGTACTTCCTTCACCAGATGGTTCAGACATCTGTAACGATATACTCAATGAGTATTTTCATTCTGCCAGAAAAGGAAGCAGTATCAAACTGGATGGTTTTGATGATAAATTAAAACGCAGGGCGGAAATCATGGAACAGATAGAGCAGCTGAAACAGGAACAGGGCATGATTGAGCAGGAAGTAAAGCTTTACATGAAAGATAATGAGTATGCATCCAGTGGGAATTACAGAATATCGTGGAGCAGTGTACAGTCAACAAGGCTTGACACAAAACGCATGAAAGAGGAACAGCCGGATATTTATAGGGACTATGCAGTACAGTCCGTATCACGCAGGTTCCAAGTCAGGGCAGCATAAAAGGTATGGATAAAAAGTATTTATAAAAAGGGCAGTCTGTTACAGGGCTGTCCTTTTTACAATGATTGTGCTAATGACAGGAGGTGAGATTTATATGAAGGAACATTTCTTAGACAGGCTGTATGGGGAGTATCAGGAATACAAGGCTTCGGTTCTGGGATGTACCAACGCTGAAATTTATGACAGATGTTATGAGATTGATGCTATGGCAAATTTTTATGAAATTCTTGCAGAAAAGACAGAAGAGCTTTCGGATGATATTCTGGAAACACTTTTGCAGTACAGGGGTATCCTGTCAAAAATGTATCAGGTATGGCTCAAAAAATATAGCAGCTGTTACAGCGAAATGCAGCAGCATGTAGAGGATGAGATACAGGGATTTGTAAAAGAATTAAGGGGAGATGAGAAGGATGGGAAACTGCACAAATGAAATCCGGCTTCTAAGAGCTGACGAAATCGAATGCCGCATAGCAGTGATTAATGAAAAAGGTCTCAGTCTGTTATTATATAAGGATGCAAGAGTAGACCAGAAGATTCTTGATGAGACCTTCGGCGTATTTGGCTGGAAACGGAGCCATCAGTGCATAGACGGTAATCTGTACTGCACTGTTGAGATTCGCGATAGGGAAACAGGCGAATGGATTGCCAAACAGGATGTCGGCACAACAGGCTATGCCGAGAAAGAGAAATCGCAGGCATCCGACAGCTTTAAGCGCGCCTGTTTTAACTGGGGGATTGGACGCGAGTTATATACTGCACCGTTTATCTGGATTCCGGCGTCAAATGTACAGATTCAGAGAAAGAATGATAAATATTATTGTAATGAAAATTTTCATGTTGCTTCGATTGCATACAATGATTTGCGTGAAATTGCAGGATTTTCCATAACAAATGATAAGGGGGACTGCATTTATGAATGGAAATCTATCGCTAAGGAAACTGCGGATACAAAAGGGGCAGAGAAAAAGAATCCCACTAAAAAGGAATCAGAAAAGGAAACCACCAAAACATCTAACGCAAAAAAGTCATCTCTTACAAAGAAACAGATGGACGGACTTGCGACAGAACTGAAACGGACAGGGGTAGCAATAGAGGCAGTGAAGGAACGGTATCATATTGATGACCCAAGGCAGATGTCGGAGGAGCTGTATAACAAAGTGATGCTTGCCCTTGCAAGGACAAAATCGGCAGCATAATCAAAGAAAAATGACAGAAGTGCAGCGGGATAATATATTCCGCTGCATATACTGTATTTCAGGGAGATGAATGGAGGGGCGGTATGAAGATAGAAGATTTTATGGAAAAAGTGAAAAACAGCGTAATAGAAAAACTGGGGAAAGAGTATCAGGTTACAGTCTGTAAATCAGACAAAAATAACGGGGTGGTATGCACTGGTCTGAGAGTACAAAAAAATGATTGTTCTGTGGCACCACTAATATATCTGGACGAGCATTTCAGGCAGTATAAAAATGGAAACACCACACTTTCGTCCATTGTAAAATATGTGGTTAAAGAGAGCAGAAAGAAAAGTCCGTGCGTGGATATACAGCAGTATCTCATATATGAGAATATCAGAAAGAATGTAGTATACAGGCTTGTCAACACAGAAAGCAACCGCGACCTTCTGGAAGATATACCACACTTGGAATTTCTTGACCTGTCCATTATATTCCGGTGTACAGTTGCGCAGGAGGACATTGGTCCAGCATCAATACTGATACACAACGTACATATGAAGCTGTGGGATATCACAATACAGGAGCTGTATCAGGATGCAGTAATGAACACACCCAGACTTGAGGAATATGAGATTAAGAGCATGACAGAGGTTATGCGTGAGATTATGACAGAGGAAAATTCGGACGGGTCTGATCAGGATGCATGTATGGAAGATTTTTCAGACAGTATGCCGTTATATGTGCTGAGCAATAAAAACAGGATAGAAGGTTCAGGATGTATGTTATATCCTGATCTGATGAAAGACTTTTCAGAAAAAATCGGAAGCAGTTTCTATATCATTCCATCGTCCGTACATGAATGTCTGCTTCTGCCCACTAAAGAGGATGTGCAGGGCGAAGAGATCAGGAATATGATAAAGGAGATTAATGATACACAGGTAAGTATAGAGGAGAGATTATCGTATTCTTTATATTATTATGATAAGGAGGAGGGGAGGATTATTAAGCTCTGATATATAAAAACATAAAACAATAAATGGAAAGGCTGGTTTGTGTTCATTCCAGCTTTTCTGTTTATGTGTTTTGGTGGTAAAAATGATGTTCGTTAGTAGTAGCACTATTTATTTTGCTGGTTAAGGCTTGAATTAGGAATGGTTTTACTACGTTTTCCAGCAATGTCAGATTTACCACATTTATATTTTAAAGGGGTGGTTAGATGATATGTGAAGATAATTTTATTCCAGAAAGTTCCATAATGAAAGCGGCAAAGAGAATCCATGAAGCAGGTGGATGTGACGCCACGGATGAATACAGCAGAGGATATGATGAGGCAGTTACACTCGCATTAAATATTCTTTTGGAAGAAACAGGATATGTGATAGAAGATATCCTTGATTATGGGGAAGATGAGTGAAAGAAAATATGCACTTTGAAGTGATAAAGTATCTTTCGCATCTAGTTTGTGCATTTAACAAAGTGAAGGGAATGATGAAATTTATGAATGCGTATGATTCTAAGTATTGGAAACATGGCAGCAATATCACAGTGGAACAGTTTTGCAGTTATGTGATGCAGCAGATTCCTAAAGATGCAGTATTTTATGTGTGTGGCAGCAGCAGTATCAGCCTGCATTTTTCACTGAACAGTAATATATTTTCTGTAGACTGTGATAGTTTATCTGATCTGCCAGAGTATGAAGAGTGCAGTATTGGAGAAATTACATCAGGGGCGGTATCATGAGCAGAGAATTTGGCTATTGCAGAATCTCGACAGGGCGGCAGAACATTGAACGGCAGGAGCGGAATATAAAAGCTGCTTACCCAAACGCAGTGATAGTAAAGGAAGTCTACACTGGAACCAAATTTCAGGGAAGGAAAGAACTGGAAAAGATTCTGGACAAAGTACAGGCAGGAGATACGATTATCTTTGATTCCGTAAGCCGCATGAGCAGAGATGCAGAGGAGGGATTCCAGCTGTATGAAGAGTTGTTTCACCGGGATATATCGCTTGTATTCCTGAAAGAGCCGCATATTAATACGGAAACTTATAAAAGAGCAGTAATGAATCAGATCAATATGACAGGAGATAAAATAGACCTGATTTTGGAGGGAGTCAATCAATATCTGATGGAACTTGCAAGGGAACAGATACGCATTGCATTTGAACAGGCAGAAAAAGAAGTATCTGACCTTCATCAGAGAACAAAAGAGGGTATCGAAACAGCACGCCTGTATGGCAGACAGATTGGTCAGCGGAAAGGAACAACCTATGAGACCCGGAAAGCAAAAGCAGCAAAAGACGTTATCCTTAGACATAATAAATCATTTGGCGGTTCTTTAACAGATGAAGAAACGATGAAACAGGCAGGAATTTCACGAAAGAGTTTTTACAAATACAAAAGAGAACTCCGTAATATATCTTAGGATAACGGTTAAGATTATTGGATTGAAAATAAGGGGGAGTTGTGATAGTATGATGATAAGATAATTAATAGTTTCAAAGAGATCTGACAGAAGAAAGAAGGTGGAATTGTTGGCACTGACAAAGCAGCAGAAGGATTTACAGCGTCTGGAACAGTTGAGACCAATAGATGACGATTTTATGCGCTGTCTTTTTAAGGATAATATTCCCTTAGCGGAACTTGTCTTGCGCATCATTACAGGGAAAAAGGATTTAATTATTACAGACTGTGAAACACAAAAGGATATGAAACGGCTGGGAGGAGCACGCTCTGTGTGTCTGGACGCATATGGAACGGATTCAGACATGAAAAAGTACGATTTGGAAATACAGAGGGCAGACAAAGGAGCTGATCCACACAGGGCAAGATACCATTCCAGTGTACTTGATATCGAAAACCTGCATTCAGGTCAGGAGTTTCAAGAATTACCAGACACGTACACGATTTTTATCACGGAAGAAGATTTTTTCGGCATGGGAAAACCGGTTTATCCGATTGAACGGATAAATCTTGCGGCAGGAAGTTTCTTTGAAGATGGGGAACACATTCTGTATGTGAATGGCGAATACAAAGGAGAATCTGATATTGGCAGACTGATGCATGACTTCAACTGTACAAGAGCAGATGATATGAAGTTTGAACTGATGGCAGAACGGACACGGTATCTGAAAGAAAATCCGAAAGGGGTGAGTGAGATGTGTAAGGTAATGGAGGATATGAGGAATGAAACAAGGAATGAAACATTGAAAGAAAGTGCAATAAATACAGCCAAGCGAATGATAATAATGGGCAAGTATGCTTTGGACGAGATTGTTAATATTTCTGGACTTTCTCTTGACGAAGTAAAAAAATTACAAGCAGATAAAAATTAATAATTATACCTTTGGGACTGGAAACTTATAAAATTAAAAGGTTTCCAGTCCATTATTATCTATGAAATTACTCCCTTTTCTTTCGGAGCCTGTTGAGCTTCTTTAGAAATCGTATATACTTTATGGTATTTATATTGTATTTCAAAACAAATAATGTTACGGCAGCCATACATAGAATAGAGTATCAAAAGAAGAGGAACATTTGTATGGATATTATGGATAAAAAGCTGGAATTAAAAGATTTGTATATTGGTATGGAAATAAGGGATAAAAAGCAGCTGAGCGGTATATATGATACATGGAGTATGCTTGTTAAAAATAAAGGATCAGATATTTATACAATAGGATTTATAGGCAGAGAGACAAATGAGGAGTCTGACAGATTATTTGAGCAGGGGAATGTAATTTGTCCGGTATACAATGACAGCATGGAACTGGAAGGGGATATTTATTATGAAGAATAAATATACTCTTCTTGGATTGAACTATAATAATGAGAGCCGGGCAGATGTTAATCTCACGATAAAAAGTTTGAATATTACATCAATTGAGGATGTAAATATTAAAATAGATACTGGTTGTCCGTATACGTCGATACCAATTTTTAAAACTTGGAATATCGGCTGCAAAGGCGCAGCAGATGAAGCAGATTGATTGCAGAGATGATAAAATAAAGAAAGAAATATCGTTTGGAGTTAATGATACGAGAGAAAAAAGAGATGGTGATAAGGAAAAATTTAGAAATGGGCAATATATGGAAATAAAATCCATAACATTTCGTCATGGGACATTTGGTATTGATTTTGGTATGTATTGAAAACGACTTCGTAAATATAAGCTACGATAGAACCGGAAATATCCTTATAGGTATGGATATTTTATCAAAACTGGACATTCATATAGGAAAAAGTAAGATTCTTGAAAAAACGATCTTCCTTGCGTGTCCTAATAACAGTATCAATCAGGTATATTTGAATGCATTAAAACAGCATTTTGAATTGTAAAGTTTTTAATGATGAAATTGATAATATTTCAGTTCTTTCTCTTAATAAGGAAAAGAAACTATAATCCGGGACTCTTAAACAGGGTTCCGGTTTTATATGTGGTAATTAAAAAATATATAGTGACATAGTATACGTATACCAATAATATCATTTAAAAGAACTAATATATTATAAATTCATCTTTTGATAGAATGTATATTTTTTTTTAGAAGAGAGATGGTGTATTAGTGTAACAGGCATATATTTGTAAGATAATATCATAAGTTTTATCTATAAATATAAAATAGTGTTTTGGTATCTTTAGAATTTGAAATTCTATTATTTTGTTCAGTATGCCAATCTTAAAAAATCAGATCAATATTATATTCTCAAAAATAGGATATCTAATTAGTTATCATTGTAGAAAGATTAATACTGCCATAGTATAAAATAATAATTATATTAAATGCTTTAAAAATATTAACATATTCTATATTTATAGAGTTATAACATTAAGAACTTAACAGTATCGAGTATATTAATCGCGATATTTATTCGTATAATAAAAATATAAGTTATGATGTACTGTATTGTTATAGAATATATTACAACTATTTAGTGTTATTTATTTTATTATATATTGTTCTATATTTGATATATAACATCTTATATAGGTGGATTATTTTTATCAACCCTATATTACAATAAAAAAGGAAGAGGTGTGCATATGTTAACGTCGTGTGGTTATCATACATTTACAGTGTCCAAAAATTTAACACAGGAAGAAGTGGAATTATTGGTTAGGGATTTCAAAAGATATAGAGATAAAACAGGCAAGATTTGTATTATAAAATGCCCTCACTATAGCAAGGACCCTAATGGAAGACATTATGAAGTAGTATATCCTGAACAGAATAAAGGGATTTCATGGAGAATAAGGTTTAGCAATATAGGCTTTTGGGAGGATGGAAAATACAAACCTTGCAGTATTAAAGCAACAATAAATCCTAAAATACTGATTGGAGAAAAAAGTTATATTCAGGCGGCAAATGAGTCATATACAAGTGATATAGTATTTCATTTTGACCATGAGGCAGAAAAGATTTCTCCTATATTAAGAGGATTTTATAATTATTCCCTGAATAGAATAGATTACTGCATTAATTTTGACGTTTCTGAATTAAAGTTTCGTTGTTTGCCAGAATTAAAAGGAGAACTTCCAAACAGGATAATGCAGCTTATAAAGTATGCTGATGTTCCAGATAACTTCATAGAAGAATATGAACAAGAAAATCAATTTTATTTAAAAGGAAAATCTGTTGTTATTAATTGTTATTGGAAATATGCTGAACTGAAAAAAGAATTTTCAGACTGTAAAGATTTAAAAGATTCTTATGATATTATTCGTTTTGAAGTTCAGTATAAATATCCAAAAGTTTATACGATGTCTAAATATCTTAAAAAAGAAATCGAGGAACGGAAGTCCAGCCTAATAAATAAATTAAATCAGAAGGAATGTTATGGTATGGATTTTTGTATGGATCATGATTTTGAATACAAACGGATGATAGAAGAAAATGACAAATTAAAAGAAGTGTCTAGGATTAATGATAACGATATTCAGATTAACAGGAGCGAGATTATGGACATGATATTATCTGATGAAAGATGCGACGAAGAAATAACGAAGTATTTTAATAAAGTTATAAAGACTGGTGATTATTATACATTTGCTGCTGCAAGAAAAATTATTATGGAAAAAACATCAAGATGGGAGAAAACGGACAGATTGATACAAACATTAGATCTGGTGCGTAATTATGGAGGAATCAGCAAAGTAAAAAGGACACTTCAAGGAAAAAAACTTGAGGATTTTAGGAGGTCACTCAGAGAACTTGCGGAACTGGGCATTAATCCGGTAACAATACCAGGCGAATGGGGAATTGAAAATATTCCCAATTTGCTTGCAAATTATAAAAAATTATGTCGGGAAGAAAATGCGAAAGAAATAATTGATGAAATACTTCAAGAATACAAAACATTTAAGGCATGGAAAAAATCATTTAAAAAGAAAAAGACGAAGTCCTGATTTATACAGGAACTTCAAATCAAATAATAAGTACATCACTAAAAATTATTGGGACTGACAATTTTTATCATATCGTGAACAAACCTCGATATAAAGATGTATTGATAAAAACCTCAGAGTAAAAATTTTTTGTATATTGGAGGAATGAAGTATGTATATAAATCAAATATTTGAACTATCAATGACATTGGATAATAAAAGATTTCAGAAAATTTTCAAAAGGAAACACAAAAAATCAATTTATACGAAAATGGATGAAGAAGAATATATAGATGAGTCTATGACCTCCA
>ERZ778516.1061-NODE-1061-length-21823-cov-4.776139_pt1 | contig 21823 bp, 20 predicted proteins | sample MGYA00510342_ERZ778516 | MGnify/ENA primary metagenome ERZ778516 (study PRJEB29527, sample SAMN07138961) | mouse gut metagenome | material: feces | host: mouse | place: China:Nanjing | collected 2016-01-25 ... | reverse complement strand
CAGGTAAGGAGCACACCGCCTCCTCCAACGAGAAGATCACCAGTGTGCTGCCCGATCTGAAAACCATCAAGCAGATCTGGCCCAACATTCTCTCCGGCTCCATCATCGGCACCTTCATCGGCACCATTCCGGGAGCCGGCGGCGGATGGCGCCGCCGGCCCCGGTCAGGGGACTGGACACTCTGCCGCTCAATTATGCGGGAGGAAGCGCCCACAGCAGATTCTCCTTCTGGAGATAGTCCACATTGTGACGGGTGACGATCATGGTCGGGAGCTTGTTGTTCTGGCCCGCTACCGAAGTGTCACCGTTGAAATAGTCCTGGCAGACCTTGAGCACGTCGCTTGCAAAGAGGTCGAAACGCTGGTTTGCGACGATGTCATTTTCGCCCGCCTGGATGCCCTTGACAACACTCGAGATACCGTCAACCGACGCGATGATGACATGGCGCGGATCCTCGGGCGGGAAGAGCATGTTCAGTTCCTTGAGCGCGGAGACGACCGGTGCAACCTGGTTGTCTCCCACGACGAAGATGGCTTTGATGTTCGGGTTGGTTTTGAAGCCGTCCAGCACCGCGTTGTAAACCTTCTCGATGTTGGATTCTACGCTCGGCTCGCCGACAACCTTGAGGTGCGGCCAGTAGGCCAGCTCATCGTTGAGGCCGGACATACGGTCACGGACTGCGGAGGAGGTCATGTTGCCGACGCATTTGAGCACTTCCACCGATCCCTCGGCTGCGGGGTTGCCGTCCGCGTCGGTCATGGTCATCATCGCGATCGAACGCGCGACGTCGCGTCCGCAGCAGACGTTGTCGGTTTCCAGGGTGAAGTAGATGTCCGCGCTGATCCGGCGGTCAACCGCGATTACCGGGATGCCCTGCGCCATGATGTTCTCAACCACCGGCGCGATTCCGTCCGGGTCAACCGAGTTGCAGATAATCAGGTCGCAGTTCTGGTTGGCGAGGTCCTGAAGCTGGTCGATCTGGCGTTCCAGGTTGCCCTCCGCCTGGAGCAGGATCAGCTCGTCAATCCCGTACTCCTTGTAGTGGTCCTGATAGTTCTGGACCAGCACCTGGGTTGCCTCCGCCGCAAGGCTCGACCAGCAGATGCCGACGATATTTTTGCCGTCGTCGATATTGGGGTTTTTGACCGCCCCGGCCGCTGCGCCGGAGCCGCCACCCTGTGGTGCGGGGGCGCTGCTGCCGGAACTTCCGGAGCAGGCTGTGAGCAAGAATGTGGCTGCGAGCGCGAGCGCTCCCATTTTCAGCAGATTCCGTTTCATAATTGTCCCTCCATTTTTATTTTTCGGTTCAGGAATTCCTGTCCGTTGCGAGGCGCATCTCCCGTTCCCGCTTTTCCTGATATTTTTTCAGCAGATCCATGCTGACGGTGAAGAGCACGACTCCACCCCAGAACACATTGTAAAGATAGATCGAGACGTTGAACATCCGCAGGAGCTGATCCATCGAGGCGATGACAAACACCCCGAGCAGAGTGCCGATGATGTTGCCGCTGCCGCCCAGCATACTGGTGCCGCCGACAACCACCGCCGCCATACAGGAAAACTCCATCTGTGCGCCCATCCCGAACTGTGCGCCGCCGATCCGCGAAACGTTGATCGTCCCCGCCAGCCCGCAGAGCGCGCCGGTCACCAGGAAGGTGATCTCCCGGATGCGGAAGACGTTGACGCCCGAAGCGGCGATCGCATCTGAGTTGTTGCCGATTGCATAAACATATCGGCCGAACCGGGTGTGGTTCATGACCACCACGCTGATCAGGAAGAGCAGCAGGAAGATGAGCACGCTGATCGGGATATTGAACAGCCGGCTCTGCCCGAGCTTGGAAAAGGCGTCCGGCATCTTGATCACCGAGTCCCGCCCAATGATGATCGACGCCAGCCCGTTGCAGACCTGCTGCATCGCGAGGGTGGTAATCATCGAGGGCAGCCCGAGCTTGACAATCGCATAGCCGTTGAACGCGCTGACCAGCATACAGACGATCATCGAGCAGAGCAGCCCCAGCAGCATGCTTTCGGTCGCCTGATAGACACGCACCACCAGAACGCCGCCGAGATAGATCTGCGCACCGACCGAAACGTCGGTCACGCCGGTGAGGATCAGCATGGTCATGCCGATTGCGGCCAACCCCCAGATCGCAGCCTGCGAGCCGAGCGACATCAGGTTGGAGATGGTGAAGAACACCGGCATCTTAATCAGCACAAACACTGCCAACAGCGCGATCAGGATCGGGGTCGCATTTTTGAACACAAGGCTTTTCACCCGATTGATTCCGCTCATACCGTTTTCCCTCCCATACATAGTCCGACGAGTTTTTCCTGTGTGGCGTCCTCGCGGTTAAACTCGCCGATGATTTCGCCGTCCCGCATGACCAGGATGCGGTGGCACATGCCGAGCATCTCGGACTCTTCGCAGGAGATCATGATGACCGAAAGCCCCTTGCTTACCATCTCGGTAATCAGCTCGTAGATCTCCGCCTTGGCGCCGACATCCACGCCGCGGGTCGGCTCATCCAGAATCAGCACCTTGGATTCGGTCATGAACCACTTGGACAGGACCACCTTCTGCTGGTTGCCGCCCGAGAGGGTGCCCGACCGCTGTTCCGGACCGGTCGCCTTGATGAGGAACCGGCTGAACGCATCCTTGACCAGCCCCATCTCCTTTTTGCGGCGGACATAGCCCGCTCCCGGCACGCTGATCCGGTCGAGGATCGGGAAGGTCAGGTTGCGCCGGATGTCCATTTTGAGCACAAGCCCCTCTTCCCGGCGGTTTTCGGTCAGAAAGCTGATCCCGTTTTTCATCGCCCGGTGCGGGGAACCCAGTTTGACCTTGTTCCCCTCAATATAGATTTCCCCCGAGGCGAGGTAGTCCAGCCCGAAGATCGCCCGCGCGGTTTCCGAGCGCCCCGCGCCCACCAGCCCGAACAGGCCGAGGATTTCCCCCTTGCGCAGGCTGAACGAGACCCCCGCCAGCTTGCGGTTGACAAGGTCTTTCACCTCAAGCACCTTCGGGGCGTCCTCCCCTGGTGCGGGCGGGAGCTGGGGGAAATACTGTTCCAGCTTTCGCCCGATAATCAGGCTGACCAGCTCATCGTTGGTCGCGGCCTTGGTGTCCAGCGTGCCGACGTTCTCGCCGTTTCGCAGGACAGTCACCTTGTCGCAGATTTCAAAAATCTCGTCCGATTTGTGCGAGATATAGATGATGCACGCCCCGCCCGCCTTGAGCTTGCGGATGATCTCGAACAGGATGCGGGTTTCGCGGTTGGTCAGCGAGGAGGTCGGCTCGTCGAAGATCAGGATTTTCGCGTCGAGCGAGAGCGCCTTGGCAATCTCGACCTGCTGCTGTTCCGCGATGCTCAGTTCCCCGAGGCGGGTGGTCGGCTCGACATTCAGCCCCACCTCGTCGAGATACTTTTTCGCCATCTCGTTTTTCTTTTTGTCGTCTATCAGGCGGAAGGGCCCTTTGACCGGCAGGTTGGAGATCATGATATTCTCCGCCACGCTGCGCAGGTCAAACAGCTTCAGCTCCTGATGGATGAACGCGATTCCCGCGCGCTCCGCCGCCTTGGTGTCGTGAATCTGGACCTCCTGCCCGTTGATGCAGATGCGTCCGGAATCCTTGGTATAAAGTCCGCCGAGCACATTCATCAGGGTGGACTTTCCCGCGCCATTGCCGCCGAGCAGCCCGTGTACCTCCCCGGACGCCGCCGAGAAGCTGACCCCCTTCAGGACTTCCACCCCGTAGAAACTCTTATGGATGTCCTCAATTACCAGATAATCCATATTCGCCATTGTCCAACCCTCTTTCACAGGACAACCTGTACAACCTCCCCGGAGGGCAGGGACTGTACGTCCAGATCGTATTTCTGGGTATCCTCCGCAAAGCTGCAGATGATCGAGGTTTCATTCTCGAGCGGCATGGGGGTCCAGTGCCAGACCTCCTTGCCGACGACCACCGCCTGCTTTTCGGTAATCAGGAACGCCTCCGCCTTCTGGTAGTCGGGCTGGTCCTTGCCGTCCACCTGTTTGTTCGGGCAGAAGACAATCACGATCGGGCCGGTCAGCGGGGTCATAAACTCCTCGGTCTTGAAATGCCGCTCCATGTTGACCGTCCGGAACGGGCGCTTGAAAAAGGTCGAAACCCCGATCTGGAAGATACCCGAATCGCACTGATAGAGACTCAGCTTCGGCCAGAAGTTGAACCGGTCGGTTGGACGGTCAGGGTTGCCGTCGGTCGGGATGCAGATTGCGGTCCCGTAGGGGGCGAACGCTTCCCTTGTCAGAGGCTGCGCCTGTATATTCAGAACGCTCATGGTGGTGTCTCTCCTTTCGTTGTCAGGTCAAGCCTGATCGATATACTTTTTCAGAAAACGCCGGTTGATCCTGCACAGGCAGCTCATCTCGTTGCCCACGCGCACCTCACCCGCGAGGTTCAGCAGCATGTATCCATCACACTGGGCGATCCCGAACTCCCGTTCCATCCGGCGCACCAGATCGGTATAGCCGATCTTCATGGCCGCAGTCAGGTCGGAGCAGTTGGGCAGGCCGATCGAGCCGATCCATTCGTCGGTGTTGACCTGCGGGCACCCGACATAATGCGCCTCCTCCCGAGAGAGCAGGGTCACCCGGACCTTGACGGTCCCCTGGCACTCGAGCGCGCATCCGGTGATTTCGCCGTCGCCCTGGCAGGCGTGCACATCGCCGACCGAGAGCAGCCCGCCTTCGACATTGACCGGGAGTACCACCGTAGCACCCGGGCGGACCTCCGGCAGGTCGATATTGCCGCACCATTCCGACCCCTGATAGAACGAAGCCCGCCGGTCATATTTGGGAGCCACCCCGATCGAACCGACAAACGGGGACATCGGGATTTCCAGATGTGCGCCCGGCTCCTCGAGCTTCATGGTAATCTTCCCGTCCTTGAACGGGCAGATGCGGGTTTTGGCTTCAAGCGGCTCCTGGAAGGTGCCGAGTATGTCCTCCAGCACCCCTACGCCGCTCTGGATCGAGGTATAGCCGCCCTGGAAGGCCAGGCCCGGGGTGACTTCAAGGATTTCCACCGCGAGGCAGTCCCCTTCCTTCGCCCCTTCCACATAGACCGGGCCGGTCACCGGGTTGCAGCCGCCCGCCGCTTCGTAAATCTTCTCAAATTCCGGCCAGAGGTCGGTCTCCTTGCGGATCAGGCCGCAGTTTGCATCCTCGGTCTCAAAGATCACGGTGTCGCCCGACTGTATGGTTACTGCCGGCGGTGTCTTTTTCTCATAGGAAAATTGTCTCTGCTCGATACCGAGCCTCACTGTTTTGCTCAAATCTGACACACTCCCTTTCTCCACCGGCTCATTTCAGACGGTATTTTTCCAGCAGCTTGCGGTCGATCCGGCAGACACAGCTTCCCCCGTTGCCGACCCGCATCTTTCCCGCCAGATTCAGGATCATATAGCCGTCGCAGAGCGGGATGCCGTATTCCAGTTCCATCCGCTTGGCAAGCTCGACATAGCCATTGGCCATCGCATTGGTCAAGCGCCCGCGGTTGGCGATCGAGATCACCCCGATCCACTCATCGCTGTCCACCTGCGGCCAGGTCAGATAGGTGGACTGCTCCTTGGGGATCAGCCGGACGGTTGCCTCAATGATCCCCTGGCACTCGAGCGCACATCCGGTGATCTCACCATCGCCCTGTACGCCGTGTACATCCCCCATCGAGAGAAGCGCACCTTCGACATGCACCGGCAGCAGGACGGTCGAACCAACCTTGACATCCGGGCAGTCGACGTTGCCGCACCACTCGCGGCCCTTGTAGAACGAGGCGCGCCGGTCGTATTTGGGGGCCACCCCGATGGTGCCGACGAACGGCGCTACCGGGATTTTGATATACTCTTCGTTGTTGTCCAGCTTATAGATAATCTCATCGTTTTCGATCTTGAGGATGCGGGTTTTCGCGCCCAGCGGCTTCTGGATCGTGCCGTTGATGTCCTCAAGCGAGCCCACGCCGCTCTGGATCGAGGTATAGCCGCCGCCCCGGGCAAATCCGGGCACCACCCGCTTGATCTCGACCGCGAGGTTGTCCCCCTCTTTCGCCCCTTCCACATAGATCGGTCCGGTCACCGGGTTGCAGCCGCCTGCGGTTTCGTAGATTTTCTTGAATTCGGGCCACAGATCGGTCTCCTTGGTGATGAGGCTGCAATTTGCGTCCTCGGTCTCCAGGATCACCGTATCCCCCGAACGGATGGTGGCAGCAGGCGGGAGATCCTTGTCAAACGCGAATTTCCTGTGCTCCATCCCCAATTTTACAATTTGGCTCACCGTTTCCCCTCCATTCCAAGTTGCTTGATCCCTGTCATTTGCGATGCCGCTCGAGCACCTTCCGGCTGATCTTGCACAGGCAGCTCGAACCGTTGCCCACCTGCACTTCGCCCATCAGGTTGAGGAGCTGGTAGCTGTCCAGCTGATCCATGCCGTACTCCTTTTCCATCCGGCGGATCAGCTCGGTATAACCGGTCCGGACCGCTTCGCTCAGGTTGCGGTAGCCCAGACAGGCGATTGCACCGATCCACTCGTCAGTGTTGGCCTGCGGCCAGTCGCAATAGTGCACCTCTTCAGCGGAAACCACGTCGATCTGTACTTCCACGACCCCCTGGCACTCGAGTGCGCATCCGGTGATCTCGCCATCCCCCTGAAGGGCATGGATGTCACCGATCGAGAAGAGCGCACCCTCCACATGGACCGGCAGCACCACCGTCGTGCCCACACGGATGTCACAGATGTCGACATTGCCGCACCAGTCCTGCCCCTGATAGAACGAGGAACGGCGGTCCTCCTTGGGCGCTACGCCGATCGTCCCCACGAATGCCCGCACCGGAAGTTTCAGGTAATCATCCGAATTGTGCAGTTTGAAGTGGATTTCGTCCCCTTCAATCGGGCAGATTTTGGTACGCGGTTCCAGCGGCTGCTGGAGCGATCCTTTGCAGTCCTGCAACATGCCCAGCCCGGAATAGATCGAGGTATAGCCACCGTTCCGGATGAACCCCGGCACCACCCGCAGGATTTTTACCGAGAGGCAGTCCCCCGGATGGGCCCCCTCGACATAAACCGGCCCGGTCACCGGGTTGCAGCCGCCCCCCTTGGCGTAGAGTTTCGGAAACTCTGCCCAAAGGTCTGTCTCCTTGGTAATCAGGCTGCAATTCGCGTCCTCGGTTTCGAACACGACACGGTCCCCCGAATGGATCGTCGCAACCGGTTTTGCCTCCCGATCGAATGCGAACTTTTTATGTTCCATCCCAATCTTCAAAATTTCTCCCATGCCGAACCTCCCTTTCTGTCCTGACTTGTATCCTTTCTGATTCAAAATCGCTGCAAATCCCTACAGGCAGTTTTTAAAACTCTTTGGTCACTACAACCTTATCGCGGGTGATGTCTTTCAAGGTACGGCAGCCGGTCATACGCATCGCATTTTGGAGTTCCCAGACCAGCTTCTGGGTATATAGTTCAACGCCGCGCGCCTCGCCGCCCTCGGCAACCACGATATACGGACGCCCGATCAGCACCGCGTCTGCGCCCAGCGCAAGCGCCTTAAAGACATCCTCGCCATGGCGGAAACCGCCGTCAATGATCAGGAGCAGCTTGTCCCCGACCGCATTCCGGATTTCCTCGAGCACCTCGATCGTCGAAAGCGACTGGTCCATCGTGTTTCCCGCATGATTGGAAATAACGATCCCTGTGGCACCCGCCTCGACCGCTTTGAGCGCACCCCGCGCACTCATGATCCCTTTGAGGATGAACGGTTTTTTGGTGATCGAAAAAATCTCCCGAAGCTGCTGTGCGGACTTGGGATAGGTTTTTCCCTTGCCGTTGACCGAAAGGTAGGCCAGACCCACGCAGTCGATGTCATGCCCGATCGCCATGACCCCTGCATCCTCTGCCATCCGGATTTTTTCCCGGATGATCTCGGGCGACCAGGATTTGATCGCCGGGATGCCAATTCCGCCATGCTCCCGCAGGCAGCGCAGCGGTTCGGTGTAAGCCCCCTCACCCATCGTATCAGGGGTCCAGCCAAAGCAGCCGGCCGCCATCACCCCATCAAGCAACGCTTTGGTGAAGTCGTAATCTCCTGAAAAGTGGGTGGAGGGATTGAAGCTGGAGACATGCCCATACGCCCCCGACATAATTGGCGCACGAAACCGGTGCCCAAACAGTTCGACCGAGCTGTCGATCTCGCTGCCATCCCCGCCTTCATAGATTGTGTCATATACCAGACGAATCTGCTGTAATTTGTCGTAGTTGCGGATTGCCGACCCGGAGCGTTCGGTCGGGATCATCTTACAGTTCTGGCTGTTGCAGATGCGGCAGGCGCGGCATTTTGGCATCATATACTGCCGGGCGTTCTGCATAACCCCCTCAAGCTCCTGTAGAACCTCTCTATAGTTCATCCTGTCCGCGGGACGTAGTGCTTCCACAGTTCACACCTCAACTTTCTTTATGTTTGCGCGTTTGATAACACTTGATGCTTTTTATGATATATTATTATCAAAACCATTTCAATCGTTAAGATAGACAAAAATCGCTTTATTTTTTCTACCTCGTCTCTTTTTTGTACTGTTTATACAAAATATTTTTGTATTTTCGACTATAAATCCGATTTTTTTCAAAAAACGCTTGACTTAATCTCCCCTAATTGTTATCATCTATGTTAAAAGTAGAGATTCTTTCGATCAATTTTTAATCAATTTTTGGATTTCAAAAAGGAGGTTTTTTCTATGTCAATCCGTCAGATCCCGGTACAGCCACTCACCCAGGAAGCCTTTGCGCCCTATGGTACGGTGATCGACCTGCCTGAAAAGCCCGAGAACTACGAGCTGCGCAGCTCCGACCGGTTTGACTTTTTCCCCAAGCTCTGCACCTATCAGTGCGATTCCGGCATCTTCCAGATCGGGGTATCCACCCTCTATCAGCGTCCCTACCGGACGGTCAACATGGAGCGTCACTACCACACACAGGAGCTGATGGTCCCGCTCACCAATCCCATTATTATTGTCTTTTCCAAGAACAAGGGTCTTGACCCGCAGGAGGAACCGGATATCAACGAAGCCGAGGCGTTCCTCATCAACACCCGGCAGGGGGTTGTCGTGGATACCGGCGTCTGGCACTGGACCCCGATGCCGGTCGGCGGGGATTCCAGGATCATCTGCAGCTTTGCCGAGAACACCTCCGCAAATGACGTGGATGTACATAAATATCCGGCGGGCGAAGTGCTGGAAGTTCTGGTGTAACCACGGGAGGCGTTGAAGATGAACAGTTCTCCCTTTCTGATCGGGGCGACAGTGGCGATGGGGGCGCCCGCCGGTTCCCCTTTCCCGATTGTCACCTCAGATTTTTACCAGTCGATCGACTGGCTCTGCAAAAAAGGGTTCGACAGCATCGAACTGCATATCCGCACCCCCGAACAGGTGGACGGTCCGCGCATGAAGGATTACTGTGTAAAAAAACCGATCCGGATCTCGTCGATCGGCACCGGCATGGCTTATGGAATGGAAGGGCTGAGCATCACCAGTTCCGACCCTTCGGTCCGCGAAGCAGCGATCCAGCGCCTCAAAGGGCAGCTTGATCTGGGCGCACTGCTCGGCTGCCCGGTCATCATTGGATCGATGCGCGGCCGGATCGGCAGTTCCCAAACGTTTGAACAGGTGGACGCCTGGATGGTTGATTCGATGCGGGAGCTTGCCGATTATGCGGAAAAGGTGGACGGGGAGCTGGTCATCGAAGCGATCGACCGGTTTGAGACCAACTACCTCAAGACCGCAGACGACGTGCTCGGCCTGATCGACCGGGTCGGAAGCGACCGGGTTCTGGTGCATCTGGACACCTTCCATATGAATCTGGAAGAGCGTGACTGGCGCACACCCATCCTCCACTGCGGGAAAAAGCTTGGACATGTGCATGTGGCAGACAATACCCGCTATTATCCCGGCTGGGGCCTGATTGATTTCCGACCTATCCTGTCCGCACTCTCGGAGATTGGGTACCAGCGCAGCCTGACGATCGAGTGTTTCCCGGTTCCGGATGGTTACACCGCCGCCGAACGGGGACTCCGGCATCTGCGCGCCCTGATCGAAGCCTCCTCCAAAGACTGACGCGCCCCCCTCACCTGCTGGCCTGTCAGTCATCACGATAACGTCGGCAGGCATACAATGTATGCCTGCCGACGCTGCAATGTGAGAAAACAAAAGCATCATTCTGGTTTTTTCAATGCTTTCCTCCTAAAAAAATGGGCATGGCGTTTCCCGCGTCATGCCCATTTTTTAGACCCAACCGCCTGACAGGCCTTTTTCCTGCTTTTTTACACATCTTTATTTGACATTTTGTACGGCAATGTTATAATGAGATTGTATGTTCTGCCGTATGGCAGGTGGAGTTTTGGAGATGCTAAAATCGTTATTTTCCTTAAAGGAGGCAACGATTTTGAATTCATTTGAACAAAACAACCCCCATCCGGACGAACAGCCGGTACCTGGAACCCCACAGGAACAGGGCGAGGAAGAGGAGCTTTCCGAGCAGGCGGACCAGATTCTCCAGATCGGAGGAGTCACCGCCAAAAAGGGCAAGCATACCATCCACTGCCTGACGATCATCGGGCAGATCGAGGGACATTATATCCTCCCTGCCCAGAACAAAACCACCAAATATGAACATGTGATTCCGCAGCTGCTCGCGGTCGAGCAGGATCCCGAAATCGAGGGGCTGGTGATCATCCTGAATACGGTGGGCGGCGATGTGGAAGCCGGGCTTGCGATCGCAGAGCTGCTCTCCGGGATGCGCAAACCGACCGTCTCACTCGTGCTGGGCGGAGGACATTCGATCGGTGTGCCGCTCGCGGTGAGCGCCCGCAAAAGTTTTATTGTGCCCTCAGCGACCATGACCGTCCACCCGGTGCGGATGAACGGCTTGGTACTTGGTGTGCCGCAAACCCTCTCGTATTTTGACCGGATGCAGGAGCGGATCGTCAAGTTTGTCACCGACAACTCGAATATTACGCCCGAGCGGTTCCGTCAGCTTATGATGAACAAGGATGAGCTGGTGATGGACGTCGGCACCGTACTCGATGGACAGGCCGCAGTGGATGAGGGCCTGATTGATGCGCTTGGCGGCGTGTCGGACGTGATTGCCGCCCTTTATGGGATGATTGAGGAGGGGGCAGAATGATTCTCCATTCGATTGTTCCGCTTGAGCAGATCTTCCCGAGCGACGGCGGACTGGAATACAGCTACCGGAAAGCGCATAACAGTTATATACAAGGAGTAAAATCTGCTGGAAGATTCACAGTTTCCCGGCTGATTTCAACCGACCCGCGGCTCTATCTGGACCCGCACTATACGCCGGGGACGCAGATGCCGCCGGAGAACCGACAGTAAGGAGCTTTTTCATGACCATCTTTGAAGCATTCCTGCAGGGGCTGATCCAGGGGTTCACTGAATTCCTGCCGGTTTCCAGCTCTGGACATCTTTCGCTTTTCCAGTATTTTACTGGAAACAGCAGTGAAACCGGATTCCTGTTCTCGATCGTCCTGCACGCAGGCACACTGATCGCGGTCTGCATCGTCTTCTGGCGAACGATCTGGGAACTGTTTTGTGAAGGGCTTTCCCTTCTGGTGGACCTTGTCACCCTGCGTTTTGATGCCGGCAGGATGTCCCCTTCCCGCAGGATGCTTCTGTTTCTCTTGCTCTCGCTGCTCCCGCTTTTCGGGATGGTGCTGCTCAAGGACCGGATTGCCGGGTTTTCCACCGATAACGACATCACGGTGGAAGGATTCTGCTTCCTGGTCACCGGCTGCCTGCTGTTGCTCTCGTCCAGACACTGCCGCGGGCGCAAAAACGGCAGAAACATGAATGCCAAAGATGCACTCGCGGTCGGGCTGGTGCAGGTCGCCGCCACCATGCCAGGCATCTCCCGGTCCGGCTCCACCATCTCAGTTGGGATGATCTGGGGGCTGGAACGCAGCTTCGCGGTCACCTATTCGTTTATCCTGGGAATCCCGGCGGTGCTCGGTGCGATCGTCCTCGAGGTGGGAGATGCCGTTCAGGAGGGGCTGACCCTCCCGCTGCCGATCCTGCTGACCGGCCTGATCAGTTCGGCCGCATTCGGCATCCTCTCAATCAGGCTGGTCCAGTGGATCGTCCGGGACAGTAAATGGAAATATTTTGGGTATTATACGCTTGTGCTTGGCATTGTTGTGCTGGTTGCCGGCACAATCGACAATTTCTCCGGGCACGCGATCCAGGGCCTGCTGTCCGGCGGATAAACCCGGCAGGGCTGACAGACCGTTTCAGGGGCTTTTTCTCTTGCAGAAAGCCCCTCTTGACGCCTTTGAGGCAGTTCTTTACCCCGGCAGCGGACAAGCCTTTTCAATATGGCCTATTCTCATTTTTCAGATAACCTCTGGATACAGAACCGGTCCTAAATCCTTTTGTAGGAGGGTCACTATGGCAACCAATCGCAAATCTTCGGCACGTTCTTCCGGCTCACGCGGCAGGAAACCTTCTTCCCGCAGACGTTCTTCCGCACAGCAGCGCGCACAGCATCAGATGCAGGCGGTCATCCTCTTTGCATCCGGCATCTTCCTTGCTGCGCTCACCCTGATTAAAGGTGCGAGCGCCTGGAACTGGCTCCACAATGCCCTGTTCGGCCTGTTTGGCGCAGGTGCGATCTGTGTCTCTGCCGCGCTGATCTACATAGCGATCCTGCTCACCACGGACAAGCCGTTCCAGATGCAGGCGGTCTTTTGCGCCCTTCTGGTCGCTTTTTTCTGTGGTGCACTTCAGATTTTCCAGATGGGCGTGCCCGAATCTATCGAGGACAACCTGCTGGAAATGCTGGTGGAATGCATCATTCAGGGGATCGCGGTCAAGTCCGGGGGGCTGGTCGGCGCAATCATCGGTCTGCCGCTGCTGCTCTGTTTTGGTAAGGTTGGCGCAGGAATCTCGATCGTCCTGCTGATCTTTGTCTTTTTGATGCTGGTCACCGGCGGCACACTGGTCGGACTGGCACACAGTGCATCCAAGCCGGTCCGCAAGATTGAGGAAACCTATGCCAGCCAGATGGAGCTTCAGGAACAGCGCCGGGCCAAACGCGCGGCAAATGCTCCGCCCCCGCAGGCCCAGCCTGCCCGCAAACGGATTGACATCCCGCTGGAGTGGGAGTCCCGCCAGCCCGAACAGAAACCGGAGGAAAACGCCCCGGCACAGGCAGCTGCATCACAGCCGGGGATTCCGGCGGATCAGCCGCAGCCGCAGAAGCCCCGGTTCGAAATTGATATCCCGATCGACGGGGATTTTGTCCCGGAGGGGAATGACCGTTTTTCGTCCAGCGTCTCGGACGAGCCAATGCAGTTTGTCCCGCCGCCGGAGCCGACCCTTGACGAGCTGGTCAGCAAGGCGACAACCGATTCCGGCCGCTTCACCTTCAAGGCGGATTTTGAGGGAATCCCGATCCTGTCGGACGACCCGGATGGGCCCGCCCTCTCGATGGGACATGCCCCCGCAATCCGTTCACCATTCGATCCTGTGGAAGAGGAGCTGCCTCCGGTTCCGGAACGAGAGCCCTCCCCCTACGACGGACTGATCCTGCCCGATGACCCTGATCTACTGTCCGACACCCCGGCTCCGCTGCCGGATAGCCCTGCTTCGGGCGAGGACGAGCTGGAACCGGACTATACGGTCAACCAGGCTGGCGGTACGCCGCCGGTGCGGGAGGACCCGCACGACCTAGAAATAGAGGAAGAACCGATCCCGCCCGAGCCCGAAGAGATGCCTGACCCGCCGGTCTACCGGATTCCGCCGCTGCACCTGCTGCGCGCACCGCGCCAGCAGTCGGACAACGATATCACCGACGAGATGAAGGCCAACGCCCAGCGGCTGGTGGATACCCTCGCCAGCTTCGGGGTGCAGACCCGTATTGTAGATATCTCACGCGGGCCGGCGGTCACCCGGTATGAGCTCCAGCCGTCTGCCGGGGTCAAGATCAGCAAGATCACCGGCCTGGCCGACGACATCGCGCTCAACCTCGCAGCCGCAGGGGTGCGCATTGAAGCCCCAATCCCCAACAAGGCGGCGGTGGGCATTGAGGTCCCTAACAAGGTGATCTCGGCGGTCACCATCCGGGAGATCATAGATTCGGATGTGTTCCGCGATTCGGAGAGCCATCTGTCCGCCGCACTGGGGCGGGACATCGCCGGAAACATCGCGATTGCCGACATTGGAAAGATGCCCCATCTGCTGATTGCCGGTTCGACCGGTTCCGGAAAATCGGTCTGCATCAACTCCATCATCATCTCCCTGCTCTTTAAGTCCACCCCCGAAGAGGTGCGGTTCCTGATGATCGACCCCAAGGTGGTCGAGCTGGGCATCTATAACGGCATCCCCCAGCTGCTCGTCCCGGTTGTCACCGATCCCAAAAAGGCCGCTGGAGCGCTTTCCTGGGCGGTCAGCGAGATGCTCAAGCGGTACAAGCTGTTCGCGGACAACTCGGTGCGCGACCTCAAATCGTTCAACAATCTGGCGGCCAGGACCGAGGGCATGGAAACGCTGCCGCAGATCGTGATTATCATTGACGAGCTGGCTGACCTGATGATGGCTGCACCGAACGAGATCGAGGACAGCATCTGCCGCCTGGCGCAGATGGCGCGCGCGGCCGGGATGCATCTGGTCATTGCGACCCAGCGGCCCTCGGTTGATGTCATCACCGGTGTCATCAAAGCGAATATCCCCTCCCGAATCGCGTTTGCGGTTTCCTCGCAGATCGACTCCCGCACCATCCTCGACATGGGCGGCGCAGAAAAGCTGCTCGGACGCGGGGATATGCTGTTTAACCCGGTCGGTTCCTCCAAGCCGCTGCGCGTCCAGGGATGCTTCGTCACCGACGAGGAGATCGAAGCGGTCATCGGATTTATCAAGAGCGACGCGTGTGCGCTGTACGACGACGAAATTGTCCACCAGATCGACAGCCATGTGGTTGCGGGCAAAGGCGGAAAGGGCGGCAGTAATGCCTCTTCGGATGCCGGAGGACCGGAGGAAGGCGAGGAGGACGAGATGCTGATGCCCGCGATCGAATGTGTGGTCGAGGCGGGTATGGCCTCCACTTCTCTGCTCCAGCGGCGGCTCAAGCTGGGTTATGCGCGCGCCGCGCGGATCGTTGATGAGATGGAGACCCGCGGAATCGTCGGGCCGTTCGAGGGGAGCAAGCCGCGCCAGGTGCTGATTACCCCCGAACGCTGGGCCGAGATGAAGCTCTCACAGGACAATTAAAGCTGATTTTGCGATCTAATCTGCGGGATTCTTTCCGGGGCGACCGCCCGAGAGACACGGGTTTGGGGCGGTGTTGATACCCGACGGCGAAAAAGTCAAAGATTTTGAATGGCAGCTCCCAGTCAAAAGCGGGAGGATGTTCTAAAAATAGGAATGAGGTTTATCATGTTTCTACCCCTGACAGATGCGGATTTCCGTACACGCGGCTGGGAGCAGGCCGATTTTATCTGTGTCACTGGCGACGCATATGTTGACCATCCGAGCTTTGGTATTGCGATCGTCTCCCGCCTGTTGGAGTCGCTCGGCTTTAAAGTTGCGATGATTGCCCAGCCGGTCAAAGACGCGGATTTTCTGCGGTTTGGCGCGCCCCGATACGGCTGGTGGGTGACCGGGGGAAACATCGACTCGATGGTCGCTCACTACACCGCCGCCAAACGCAGACGCAGTGATGACGCCTATACCCCCGGCGGCAAGGCGGGCAGACGTCCCGACCGCGCTACTATCGTTTACTGCAACCGCATCCGCACCCTGTTCCCGGATGCGCAGATCGTAATTGGTGGGCTCGAAGCCTCGATGCGCCGTTTTGCGCACTACGACTATTGGTCAGATACCGTCCTGCCGTCGATCCTGCTGGACAGCAACGCTGACCTGCTCATCTTTGGGATGGGGGAGCATCAGACTGCACATATCGCGCGCGAACTGGCACAGGGCGTGCCGGCAGGCAGTATCCGATGCAGGGGGGTCTGCTACCTGGCCAACCAGCTGGGGCTTCCAACCGACGCGGTTTCCGTCGCCTCCTACGCAAAGGTTCGGGAGAACAAGCTCTCCTACGCCAAAGCAGCTTATACCGAGATCACCGAACAGGATGCGGTGCGCGGCCGCAAGATCATCCAGAAACATGGGGACGACCTCTATCTCGTCCAGACCGAACCGGCGCTCCCGCTCACCACCGAGGAACTGGACGCGGTGTTTGCGCTGCCGTTCGAGCGGATGTACCACCCCAGCTATGAAGCACAGGGCGGTGTCGCCGCGATTCAGGAGGTAGAATTTTCGATCATGCATAACCGCGGCTGCTTTGGAAGCTGCAATTTCTGTTCGATCGCATTCCATCAGGGCAGCACTGTCACCTGCCGAAGCCCTGAATCCATCCTTCGCGAGGCGGAAAGTTTTGTGCAGAATCCCCGCTTCAAGGGGATCATCAGTGATGTGGGCGGTCCGTCCGCAAACTTCCGGCACCCATCCTGCAAAAAACAGCTCTCCAAAGGGTCCTGCCCCGACCGGAAATGCCTTGCCCCGACCCCGTGTCCAGCCTTGCAGGTCGATCACAGCGAATACCTCGATCTGCTCCGCCGCCTGCGTCAGATCAAAGGGGTACGGCGGGTATTTGTGCGGTCGGGCCTGCGGTACGACTACATGATGCTTGAAAAGGATGACCGGTTTATGCGCGAACTGCTCGCCTATCACGTCAGCGGGCAGCTCAAGGTCGCACCGGAGCATTGCAGCCCCAACGTGCTCGACTGCATGGGAAAGCCCCATATCGGCGTTTACGAAAAGTTTGCCGAGCGTTTCTACCGGATTACCAAGGAGGTCGGCAAGGAACAGTACCTCGTACCCTATATGATCTCTTCCCACCCCGGTTCCACCCTGAAAGACGCGATCAATCTGGCGCTCTTTCTGAAAAAGCATCGGATGCGGCCTGAACAGGTGCAGGACTTTTATCCCACTCCCGGCACGATCTCGACCTGCATGTTCCATACCGGTTTGGACCCGTACACCCTCAAGCCGGTTTATGTCCCGACCTCCCAGGAGGACAAATGGCTCCAGCGTTCCCTCTTGCAATATTTCAAACCGGAAAATCGAAGGGCGGTGCTGGCTGCACTGAAAAAAGCCGGACGGGAGGATCTGATTGGCAACGGACCAAACTGCTTGATTCCTCCCGATCGGAACCACACCGCCCGTCCTGCCACGCCAGCGGCCGAAGCTGATCGAAGACAACGGAACGGAAAAAAGATCAAAAAGAACCAGCCCCCACCGCGCGGGCGGCGCGGCAGGGGCCGGTAAATGCCAAACAGACAGTCCATCCGGAAACCCGGGTGGGCTGTCTGTCTTAGAATCTGTTCAGCACCTAAAGTTTTACTCAATTTTTTTCAAAAAATTGCGGGGTCGAGGGGCAGAGCCCCCGACGCGCTCCGCAGAGCGCGGAATGCTTTAGCCTGTGAAGCGCGTTTTTCGGGTGAATTGCCGCGAAGCGGCAAGAGGGGGCTTTTTGCAAGTGAAAAAGCCCCCTTGCAAAAAAGAAATACGGAACAGGCCCTTAAAACCCGTACTCACAACCATTCGGCGCCGTCTGAGCGGGTAGCCCCTTATGATGAATACAGGCCCTAAAAAAGTGCCTCCCGTTTTTCGAATTGGGAAAAACGGGCGGCTTTGCGTATTCAGGCTGGTTCCCGGACGAGCGGTGCGATCTTTGCCCCGACCAGCGGCAGCAGGTCGGATGGAGCCGCTTCGATCTGGCAGCCAATCCGCCCGCCGCTGACGATGACCGACGGCAGCGTTTCCACCGCAGCATCAAAAACTGTGGGAAACTGTTTTTTCATCCCGACCGGCGAACAGCCGCCGCGGATGTAACCGGTTATCTTGTTGATCTCGTTTACATGGATCATCTCAACCGCCTTTTCCCCCACTGCCTTTGCGGCTTTTTTGAGGTCCAGCTCTTTGGCGACCGGGATGACAAACACATAAAATCCCCCGTTCCCCCGCGTCACCAACGTTTTGTAGACCTGTTCCACCCGCTGCCCCAGCTTTTCCGCAACGCTCACTCCGTCGATCTTCCCGTCTGCATGGTCATAGGTGTGCGTCTGATAGGGCACCTTTGCCCGATCCAGCATCCGCATAGCGTTTGTTTTCTGTTCTGCCATCCGACATCCCTTCCCCTTTCTGACAATCAAAAATGGGAACCGGAGCGCCCCGATTCCCATTTTTCCCCGATCATACGGGGCTACATGCCCAGATATGCCTTGCGCACCTTGTCATCCGCAAGCATCTCCTTTGCATCCCCGCTCATGACGACTTTCCCTGTCTCGAGCACATAGGCGCGGTTTGCAATTCCCAGCGCCATCTTCGCGTTCTGCTCTACCAGCAGGATGGTCATACCGCTCTGGTTCAGCTCCTCGATGATTTTGAAAATCTCCTTCACCAGCAGCGGTGAAAGGCCCATCGAAGGCTCATCCATCAACAGGATACGGGGCCGGGACATCATCGCGCGCCCGATCGCCAGCATCTGTTGCTCACCGCCTGAGAGGGTGCCGCCCGCCTGTTTATACCGCTCCTTGAGACGGGGAAAATGGCGGTAGACGTTCTCCACATCCTCCGCAATCTGCGCCTTGTCGCCCACGATAAACGCTCCCATCTCCAGATTTTCCTGCACCGTCATTTGTGAAAAAATCCGCCGCCCCTCTGGGACATGCGCCATCCCCAGCGTGATGATCTTCGCCGGATCGGTGGCAAGCAGGTTATGCCCCTCCAGAGAAACCTCTCCCGAAGTCGCTTTTTTCAGACCGGAGATGGTATGCAGCGTGGTGGTTTTACCCGCGCCGTTCGCGCCGATCAGTGAGACGATCTCCCCCTCGTTGACCTCCAGACTGATCCCGTGGATCGCGTGGATTGCCCCATAGGACACATGCAGATCAGTAACTTTCAGCATCGGTTTCCCTCCTATTCTCCAAGATATGCGCCGATCACACGCGGATTGTTGGCGATCTCCTTCGGCGTGCCGTGGGCGATGATCTGCCCATAGTCGATTACAACGATCCGCTCACAGACATTCATCACCAGGCTCATGTCGTGCTCGATCAGCAGGATCGCAATTCCAAACCGTTCCCGGATCAGCGAGATGGCCTGCATCAGTTCAGCGGTCTCGGTCGGGTTCATGCCCGCGGCTGGCTCATCGAGCAGCAGGACTTTCGGGTTGGTCGCGAGCGCGCGTGCGATCTCCAGCTTGCGCTGCTGGCCATACGGCAGATTTTCCGCTACGTGGCCGGCAAGCTCCTCCATATGGAACACGCTGAGCAGGTCACGTGCCTTACGGTCGATCTCCTGCTCCTCCTTCCAGTAGGAAGGGGCGCGCAGGATCGCCTGTAACCCGCTGTACTTCATGTTGTGGTTAAATGCGACCTTGACATTCTCCAGCACGCTCATCTTTTTGAACAGCCGGATATTCTGGAACGTCCGCGCGATCCCTGCCGCAACCATCTGATGCGGCTTTTTCCCGATCAGCGCGGTCCCGTTCAGATAGACTGCGCCCTCGGTCGGCTGATAGACGCCGGTGAGCAGGTTAAAGACGGTGGTTTTTCCCGCACCGTTCGGCCCGATCAGGCCGATCAGCTCTTTCTGCTCGATCTCGACATGAAACCCCTCAACCGCCTTGAGTCCGCCGAAGGTAATGCCGAGGTTCTCCGCTTTCAGCACTGGTACACTCATTCGGACGCGCCCCCTTTCCCTGCCGCGGACGGCTGTTTTTTCTGCCTGCCGGTCAGCCGGTCGATCAGCCGGGTCAACGAGAACTCATAGGTACCAAGCAGGCCGGACGGCTTGAAAATCATGACCAGCACCAGCACCACCGAATAGATCAGCATCCGATAGTCGGCGAGCGAGCGCAGGACTTCCGGCAGGATGGTCAGCCCGACCGCCGAGACAATCGACCCGGTGAGCGACCCCATGCCGCCCAGCACGACAAACACCAGGATGTCGATCGACTTCATGAAATCGAAGTCGGTCGCGCCGAGGATACCGAGGTACTGCCCGTAGATGCCGCCTGCGATTCCTGCAAAGAACGCTGCAAAGGTGAACGCCAGAACCTTGTAATAGGTATTCGGGATGCCCGAAGCCTCGGAGGCGATGTCGTCCTCACGGATCGCCATGATCGCGCGCCCATGCCGCGAACGGACGAAGGCAAACATGACCATCACGCAGACAACCATAATGATGTAAACGACATTCAGGGTCGCGGTCTTGGGGATACGGTTAAGCCCCTGCGCACCGCCGGTAAACGAAAAGAACTCGATCATTGTGCGGATAATCTCACCAAAGCCGAGCGTAATGATGGCGAGATAATCCCCCTTTAGGCGCAGCGCCGGGATCCCGACCAGCAGCCCGAACAGAGCCGCCACCAAACCAGCCAGCAGAAGCGACAACAGGAAAAATCCAGTACCCGCGGGGGAAACGTTCCCCTTCTGCGCGAGCGTGATCCCCACTGTCTCCTGAATATATTTCACAAACAGGGCCGCTGTATATGCACCGATCGACATAAATCCCGCATGTCCAAGTGCAATCTGCCCCAGGAAACCGGTTGTCAGGTTGAGGGAGATTGCCAGAATAATATTGATAAAAATGACCATCAAAACGCCGGTCTGATACCGCCCGAGCAGGCCGGTGCGTGTCCCGACATTCATCAGGACAAAGAGCAGTACAACCGCTATCAGATTGATGACATAGGAGCGCATGGTCTCTTTTCTGCTTTTCAATCCAACCACCTACACTTTCTCGCCGATATTTTTGCCGAAGATCCCCGCCGGGCGGACCAGCAGGACGACAATCAGGATTCCGAATACCACCGCATCCGCGAGCTGGGTGGAGATATAGCCTTTGGTCATGCTCTCGACAAGGCCGATCAACACGCCGCCAAGCATCGCGCCCGGGATATTGCCGATGCCGCCGAGCACCGCCGCAACAAACGCTTTCAGGCCGAGCATCGAGCCCATATACGGCTGGACCTGCGGGTAAGCGGAACAATACATGACCGCCGCGACACCCGCCAGCCCGGACCCGATCGCAAAGGTGAGCGAGATAGTCCGGTTGGTGTTGATGCCCATGAGGATCGCCGCTTTCCCATCCTCCGAAACCGCCCGCATCGCCTTGCCCATCCGGGTCTTTTTGATAAAGAGCTGCAATCCCGCCATGATCGCAACCGAAAGCAGGATGGTCACCACCGAAACGCCGGTGAGCTGGACCGAACCGAAAACGATCGGCGGCACATGAAAGATATTGCTGACCGAACGGGGCGCGGAGGAAAAGAGGATGAGCGCAAGGTTCTCGAGGAAGAGGCTCATCGCGATCGCCGTAATCAGAACCGAAAGGCTGGGCGCGCCACGCAGCGGCTTATAGGCGATCTTTTCGGTCAAAAAGCCGATCAGCGCGCAGACCACGACCGAAAGCAGTATGCAAAGCCACGCCGGAAGCCCCGCACTGGTGAGCAGCGGGATCGAAAATACCGCCATATATCCGCCTACCATGATGAAATCTCCGTGTGCAAAGTTAATTAGCTTTACGATACCGTATACCATTGTGTAGCCCAGTGCGACCAGCGCATAAACGCTGCCCACCTGAAAGCCGTTGATAAGCTGTTTGATAAAAAGTGTCACGTCTACCAATCCCTCGCCTTTCCCAGCCCCTCAAACAGGCTGTGTCTCTGATCTGCGGCTCTCTCACGGGGGCTCTGCCCCTCGACCCCGCCACCTTTG
>ERZ778516.1059-NODE-1059-length-21845-cov-9.842359_pt1 | contig 21845 bp, 13 predicted proteins | sample MGYA00510342_ERZ778516 | MGnify/ENA primary metagenome ERZ778516 (study PRJEB29527, sample SAMN07138961) | mouse gut metagenome | material: feces | host: mouse | place: China:Nanjing | collected 2016-01-25 ... | reverse complement strand
TAACTGGTTTTGGGGTTACGGTTATAACAGCCGTCTTACTGTTCAGAGAAAACCACCTACAAGTCGCCCTGCAATAGTACTGGTAACTGCCGGCATCCAGAATTTCTGAAAAAGCGTATTCTGGAATTGTTATATTCGTTTCCCTGGCATCGTCTCCTTCCATCTGATACCACTTATAGTCGATATCGTTTGGGTTGTTTGTTCCGACCGCACCTGGCTGCGTTATTTCAGCTCCTGCTTGTAAAGCTGGCAGAGTATCACCATATGTTACGGTTGTGCTTTGCGGCTGCTGGTTGAATCTTACTGGAGACTCCATTACTCGAAAAGTGCCAGGCCCAAGCTGGTCAGTCTGGTCGCCATTTTTTATCCAGGTCCATTGATCAGTGTCGCCCTTGTTCTTTTGCTGATATGCAAACCCATTGTCAAGTATGTCATTTACATATCCGTTAAATACTTGTACAGCATGTTCTTTGCCTTCCAAAATACACTGGCTGATTCTCACATCGCTGCTTTCATCTGCCGATATGCAAGTATTACCCGTCAGCTTTACATTCCCTTGGATTTGTACACTGGCATTGCCAACACTTATTACTACTCCGTTCGTTGTAAAAAGTTCAGAAGATTCACCTCCTTCCAGCGTAAATGTACCACCAGCTATCCAAATAAGCTGCTCGTGTGTTGTATTATACAGTTTTTTACCATTAGCTATTTTAAGAGTAATGTTCCCCGATTCAAGTTTAAGTGTTTTAAGAGAATCTGTATTACCATCATGATTAAAAGTTATAGTGTCCAAGTTCAAATCTTCCAGCAGACAAATCTCAGCCGTCTTCCCTTGTAGATTTTTCCATATATATGCAAAGTTATCGTAATTTGGATACGTGGTAGTCGTTTCATCCATTGTTACAGTAAATGCGTCGTTTCCAGTATACGCTTCGATACCGTTTTCCTGCCCGGCAGAATCTGCTGCCCAAACCGGCACACCGTTCATCCCTGCTATCACCGTCACAGCCAGCAGCAATGACAGTATTTTCTTTAACATCCAGTCCATCATTATTTACCTCCTGATCATTCCCGTCTTACACAGGCACACAATAGTATCCCTGTCAGTTCCTAAATCCTGTTTTACATTCTGTATCCATTCCAAACGCAAAAATGCCGGAATCGTACAGCGACAAAACCTCATATTTATAGTAACAGGATTTTGGCGGAATTCAAGAATTCTGGCAGAAACGTCAGTTTTCTGGCAGGATTAGACTCAGATGAAACAGCGGTTCATACCAGTACATCTGCAAAATATCCCGGAATGATAACTGTGCCGAGCTGTTATAAATATCCCGGTAGGCAAAATAATCAAATCCAATCGCATACCGGAACGAGGTAATAAAAAGCAGGCAGCAAATCAAAAAATTTTTTTATTTTACCTGTTAAGTATTTTTTATTTGCTCCGATATATAAAGTGTAAATAAGGATGCAACAATTTAATACAAATTGTTGCATCCCTTTTTTGTTACTCCTGTATTTTATACGAATCCATAACTATGTAAAAGCAATTTCAGGCTTACAAGATCTGTTTCATCAGCATCCGCTTTTCTCAATCATACTGCTGATATACAATGACATGCGGTGTTTTCAGCACATCCCCGAAGCTAAGATTCAGCCGGAAGGCAAAGCAGGCTTCCTTTTTCAGCGCCTGCGGCAGTTGATCCAGCCACTGGCTGATTTTTCTGCTCCATAAAGCCGACAGGGTGTTTGAGTCATTATGCACCGGAAGCTGCATAAACAACGGGAATTCTGCCCCATTTGCATCGATCCGGCGGCACTCTGCGGATACTTCCAGGCTTCCGCCGATATCCAGCAGGAATTTTTGTACTGCCTTTTCCAGATCCGGCTCTTTGTATTTCCTATGCAGGTCAATCGTTTCTAGTATCGTAAAATCTGCCCGCGCTATGCCGCCTGCTGCAATCATATCCGTGCGCATTACAAACTCTTCTGCGAGGCTGCCGTTGATCTTTGCATACATCTGTGCGGTTGCAGCATGGACGTCCATGATCTTTTCCTTTGGAAGCAGAAACGTCCGTTCTAAAATCGCCTGTCCGTCTGCCGTACCCAAATATTCCCCGTTTTTTTCAAATAAATAGGTGGCTGCGCCTGCATCTGATTTAACGTGTTCGGTACGATATCCCTCAATGAGCGGAGTAATGTCGCTCCTGTTTACCGTCACCGCATAAGCTCCCTGCTCCTCGCCCTCGCTTACCTGGAAGGAAACCGTATGCCCCGGAATTTGTGCATGTAAAGGCACCGCCTGATCCTGTAACGCTTTTTCCAGGTCAGTGCACAGCGTGTACATTGCATCTATCGCCTCTGCAAATGCAACAACGCTGCTCTGTGCCTCCTGTCCGCCGGCAATGACTTCTGTGGCTGTCTGGTGCAGCGTTTGTAAAATCTCCTCTCCGGCACAGTCAAAGCCTGCAAACGCGTCAGCCAGGGCATTTTTGTCTGCACGCAGCATGTCCTGCGGCTGGTAAATCACTGTGATTTCATCCTCCACCTGCGGAAGATGGCGGGATTTTGCATAGGTAACGCTGTAGCGCACCGTAAAATCTTCCTCCAGGATAAACTGCTGCCTGGTAAATACAGGCGCCTCCGGGAAATACAGTACCGGAAACTCCAGGCGGACGCTGCCCTGTGCCGTCAGTGACGCCAGGGCGCCGTTAGAAGCGCCGGACAGCCATACCGAAGATTCATAGCCGTCCACAACCTCTGTGATATGATCCTCTATATGTGTGATAGTATACCCAAATTCCAGATCTGTATAAGAAATCGCCGCTCCCTGTCTGTCAAAAATTGTTTCCGGCCCTTTCACTAGCGCGGCAGGCTGGTTCTTCCCGCTTTGCAGCTTAAGCTTCGCACTGCTAAATTCCAGTCCGTATGCCTTGCTTTCGCCTTGGATCTTTCCATAAAGCCGTGCATGTTCCCTGGAAATATCAACAGAAGCATCCAAAGCTGCCGCGGCGCGGATCTGAAAATAATTGGACAGCTTAGAGAGCATAAGCTGGCAAAAAGCTTCTTCCACTTCTTTCGGCGGCTGCTTTTCCTTATCTGCCGCTTCCGTGTGCTTTTCCATCCTCCGCAGCCTTGCGGCAAGCAGGCGCGCCAGCCGTTTTTTTACCTCTTCCATCCGTTCCATCAGATTTTCTGTCCCCGTTAAATGCCATCCAAGCACCGCGGCCGCGGCAATATCCGCCGTAAATACCTGGTCAATACAATGCAGCGCTTTTGCAGCCAGGCGTCCGGCATCTGCACCCGTATAAACAGCCGTTGTTTGTATAAGCCCCTGCTTTTTCTGATAACGGTACGCATGTGCCGTGCCGCTGTACAGCGTCTGAAAGAACGGCATTCGACGCTCACACAATACCGCAGGATCGAATACAGGTTTTCCACATACGCCTGCGCAGAAGTATCCGCTTCTTCCTGCGGAAAGGTTCTGTGCACCGCGCATTCGACATTGACCGCCGAATTGCTCTGTGCCGTCAGCGCATACTTATAGCGGGACCGCTGCGCAAATGCTGTCAGCACAACATCCTCGCTGTCTGTTGCTGTTCCCGCAGGATCACGGCACTTGCCGCCCGTTCCGTGGCATGTACACACTCTGCAAATAACAACATCAGCAGCATATCCGCCCTGCCCTGCGCATCGAAAGCCAGTTCCGGGATCTTCGCCGGAGCGATCAGCAGATAACCGCCGTTGTTTGTCGCCAGAGCTTCAAACAGCAGCACCGCCAGCCGGACATAGGATGGATCTTGCGCATTCCTGCCAGCGGATACGTTTTGCGGCGGATGCGTTTGCGTAGACAAATCCAGGCGTGCAGCCATGATACATTCGGTATCCGCCTTTTGATAACTTCCATTTTCCTTATAATACAGCTCCGCGCCTTCAATCGGGCAGCTTTTTCGCACAAGCTCGGCAAGGGACGCAGCGCTGTCTGCCGTTCCTGCACAGATGGCATAAACACCCGGCGTATCCGTTTTTTGCAGGGTAAGCGCAAGAATCAGCGCTGTCTGCCCTTCGCCTTCCGGTTCAAACCGCAGCGTGTATGCTTCCCCGCCGCGCGGCAGTGCTGTCGGGATATCCCATACGGTCCGGCTGCCAAGCCTGTAAGATCCCCCAAAAGAAATCGCGACCGGAGCTGAAGAAGGCGCTTCCGGCATAATTTTGTACTGCGGCTCTGCCTTTGCGTTTTCTATAAATGCTGCCAGCATCGCATAGGTATCCGGTTCTGGCTTTCCCTCATAGGATACCGGAATATCCAGCCATCCACGGCTACAAGACACTGCAAACCTGTCTGTTTGTCTTACGCTGGTAAATAAAGTGCCCGCCAGTGCAAAGACTGGCTGCTCCGTGCCTTCTGTACCGCCATCGATACCTGCGAACGGTATTCTCAGCCCGTGGAGCTGATAACGGGAAACCATGCCGCCGATCCCCGCTGTATCCAGCGTTTCCCAAATATCCGAAAGCATGGTTTTTCCATCTGCCCTTGCCGCCGCGTCCCTGTAAGCGCCCAGCGCCACTTTCCGCTCAACGCTAATCCCTGCATCAAGCGCCGCGCCGCGAACTCCCTGGCACACCGCCTCCAGCATATCCCGCATGAACACATCCTGCGGCTGGCAGGATAGCATCTTCTCTTTCTGGTCATAGCTGATTGCGCGGATTTCTTTTTGCGCAAGATGCAGCGATACACTTGCTGTCAGCCCCGGCACAGCCTCGCTTCCGCAGATTTCTATTTTATTCGCTGCAAAATCTGTACGATAGGATATCGACAGCCGCATCGTAAGCTCTGCATCCGCAGCGCATAATTTAACCTGCGTATCCTCATAATCCGGGACAGCCGGTACCTTTGCCTTTAAAAATGTCCGCATTCGCAGCCCTCCCTTTATCTGCCGACTCTTGTAATGCTGATTGTCTTCATTCTATCATTGTGGGTAAAAAAGACAAGATGCACGAATGCGATCGTTAAAATTAACGTACCTTTTGCGGCATCCGCCCGCACGACCTTTTTTCCGGGCAGTATCCAAGCGCCTCGCATTTCGGCATAAAAAAGTGCTCCACTAAATACGCCCATTCCTCTGACCATTCCGCCAGCTTCCCGCAGATATCCCCGAACATCTCGCGGTATTCATGGTAGGCGCGGCTGCACATCCGCTGGCGGCTCATATCAACCAGGCTGCGCAGGTTGCGCCTGTCCACGATCTTGGTCGCCATGCCAAGCGGCAGCAGCAGCGCGGCGTCCTCCCGCTTAATGCCGCAGCTTTCTTCGAGATATCTACATGTCTTACTGATCGTCTGCATCGTCTGTTCGTACCGGCTGCGTGCTTCTTCGTTATGTGCGATCGCAGGCGGGATCACGTACGCAAACTGCTGGTAATCCACATACCGGGTGCTTGCCTGCAAACGCGTCGGCGAGCCGCTGATATGCGTATACCATTCCCGGATTACGCGCGCAGAATAACCGTCCAGCACCATTTCCACGTTGACATATTCCATAACCCTGCCGTGTCCTGAGACAAGGCATTCAAGCCCCCGCTTATAGTTTTTTTCCCGATCCGAGACATCCGACCCCCAGCAGATGCCGGCGCGGCTGCCCATCAGGGTAATCGGGTGCTTTGTTGTTTCTTCCAAAATGATGATCTGTCCCATTTGTGGTACTCCTTTTGTTTTTTTCCTTTGCGCTTTACCGCACCTGCCCGTCTCCGCAGATCACATATTTATAGGTACACAGCTCCGCCAGCCCCATCGGCCCTCTGGCATGGAGCTTTTGCGTCGAAATGCCCATCTCGCAGCCCAGCCCGAACTCCCCGCCGTCGGTAAAGCGCGTCGATACATTCACATAGACTGCCGCGCTGTCTACGGCTGCCGTAAACTGCTCCGCCGCTTTTTTATCTGATGTCACAATCGCTTCGCTGTGCCCGGTGGAGTGCAGGTTGATATGCTCAATGGCTTCTTCTGTGCTGTCTACGATTTTTACTGCGAGGATATAGTCTAAAAACTCTGTGTCAAAATCCGCTTCCCCTGCCGGTGTGCCGTCGATCACCGCTGCGGCATCCTCATCCAGGCGCAGCTCGATTGGAGTAGCGCCGTTTTCTTCGCGTTTTGTACAAAGCGCCTGTTTCATCATCGGCAAAAACTGCGCAGCAATTTTTCTGTGCACAAGGCATACTTCCTGTGCGTTGCAGACGCTTGGACGGCTTGTTTTCGCGTTTTCCACAATGCGCACCGCCATCGCAGGATCCGCCGCCTGATCGACGTAGACGTGGCAGATGCCGGTTCCAGTCTGAATGCACGGCACCGTCGCCTGCTCCACGCACGAACGGATCAGCCCTTTGCCGCCGCGCGGGATTAACAGGTCTACAAATCCTTCGGCTGTCATCAGCTCATTTGCGCTTACGCGCGTCGTATCTTCGATCAGATTGATCGCGGTGCGCGGCATCCCCGCTTCGATCAAGCCTGCCTGCATGGCTTTTACAATGGCATGGCAGGTGCGCCATGCTTCCTTGCCGCCGCGCAGCACACAGACGTTGCCGCTTTTTAACGCAAGCGCTGCCGCATCGCTCGTTACATTTGGGCGGCTCTCATAAATAATCGCAACCACGCCCATCGGAACCGCCCTTTTTTGAATGCGTATCCCGTTTGGACGTACGATTTCTGACCATACCTTCCCGACCGGGTCTTCCAGCTTTGCTACTGCGCGCACGCCTTCCGCCATCGCTTCGATCCGCTCTTTATCCAGCAGCAGGCGGTCTGTCATGACGTCCGGCATCGTCCCCTTTGCCGCTTCCATATCACATTTGTTCGCTTTTAGTATCTCCGCCATATGTTCCGGCACTGCAAGCGCATCCGCCATTTTCAAAAGCGCCGCGTTTTTGCGTGCGGTATCCGCCAGCAGCAGCGCCGTTTTTGTCTCTTTTGCCTGTATCAAGATCTCCTGCGTCGTCATAGCTTCTCCTTCCCGACAAACCGTGTTCCCACAGCTTCCCCTTCCACAATATTATAAAGCTTGCGCGGCCTTGCGCCGTTTGCAATCACCATATCCACGCCATGCTCCATGACGATCTTGGCCGCATGGAGCTTTGTTGCCATACCGCCTGTGCCAAGGCTGCTGCCTTTGCCTTCCGCCAGCTCCACAAGCGCAGGGGTAATCTGCTCCACTAACGGGATCAGCCTTGCATCCTCACATTTGTGCGGGTCTTTTGTATATAACCCGTCGATATCGCTCAGCAAAACAAGCAGGTCTGCGTCCACGCTGCACGCTACCATCGCCGCCAGCGTATCGTTTTCCCCGACGGAAATCTCTTCCGTAGCGATCGTATCGTTTTCATTGACGACCGGAATGACCCCCAGCGCAAGCAGACGCAGAATCGTATTTTCAAAATTCCTTTTGCGGTCTGTATAGGCAAAATCCTCTCCGGTCAAAAGGATCTGTCCTACGATATGGTTATATTCCCCAAACAGCCTGTCGTACGTATACATCAGCTCGCACTGCCCGACCGAAGCCGCAGCCTGCTTGGTCGGCATATCCTTTGGCCGTTCCTTGAGCGAAAGCCTGCCGACTCCCATGCCGATCGCACCGGAAGATACGAGCACAATTTCATTTCCCGCATTTTTCAAATCACTCAGTGTCTTTACAAGAATCTCTACATGGCGGATATCCAGGCACCCCGTCGGATACGCCAGTGTAGAAGTCCCTACCTTTACTACAATACGCATAGTTCCTCTCTTCCTAAAAAATCAGCTCCTGCTGACCGGTCACCTCGATCTGGGAGACAAGCACCGTCTCCGGCTCTTCCCCACGCAGATGCTCCGCTTTTAAATACTGCGTTCCTTTTTGCATACTTGCCGCAATCAGGTTTAATATGTAAATATTGTCAAACCGGTTGTAAATCGAATCACCGCCAAGCCCTGACAGGCAGATCAACTGGGTATTGGTCTTTTTTGCCATATCCATCAGCGGTTTCAGCAGATGCGCGGCGTTTGTCTGGGCAAACGGATTGTCCATCACGAGCACCTTGCCTTCGTTGTGGTCTGCAAACAAATCCGAATCATCCCTGCGCATATAATACAGCAGGCTGGACAGTATAATAAACGCGGACAAAAATCCTTCCCCGCCCGAATTGCGCGCCACCTGCGACCAGGTAATCGGATACTCCCGCTGCGCTTCGATTTTGTACAGGCGGATCTGTACGTTTTCAATGCCTGCGACAACATCGTACAGGTTTTTTGCAGTCAGGCATTTGCCCAAATATTCCTGTATGTTGCAGTTTTGTTCTAACAATTCTATGCACTTTCCCGTGATTTCATCCATAAAATCCCGCAGCCTTGCCTGGTACAGATTTTCGTTTTCTTCCCAGTCAGGCAGAGTGATCTTTAGCATTTTTATCGTTTTATCCCGTATCTGTATCGAAGAATTGCGGTCAATACGCCCCAGGTTTTGGTGGATCTCCTGCACATACGCCCCCAGCAGTTCTACAATCCGCAGCTTTTCTTCTTCCACGACGGAAATATCCACGGCAAGCTTCTCCATCAGGTTATGATACGATTGCAGCGTCGTAAATAGCTGCCGCAGCACTTGCCCTGCCTGGTCGGTTAACGACAGCATCGCTTCGATTGGTTTGCGGTAAAAATCTTCTGCAAACGCCTCCTTGCGCACCATCTCGTTTAACAGCCTTGTCAGATGCTCCTTCTGCTTTCGCCTGTTTTCCATGCACTGGTTGTAATCCCTGATCAGCATCCCTTTTTTGCGCCGAAGCTCTTCCCCGGACAGGCGTTCTAGCGCTGCCTGCAACGCTGCGATCATCTGTATCCGGCATTTTTCCGTAGAAACAGCAAACAGCCGTTCTTCCAGCATCTGGTTGTTATTTTCCGCCTGTTCCTCCTGCTGCTCTGCTACCCCGCCAATGATCGTTTCCCACATGCGCCGTTCTTCATTGGTCATCACCGCATCGCACGCAAGCCCCCGGCTGATAAATTCCCACAGCTTTTGCTCATCGCCGGGCAAAAATCCGGTATATTCCGCAAGCGCGGTCAGGTGCTCCTCGTACCAGCCGACGCGTTTTTGCTCCGACTGTGCCGCTTGTTCCAGCTCTTTGCGCGCATATTCTTTTTTCTCAATTTCTGTCTCAAAATCTACCGGCTGGATCTCTTCTTTTGGCAGCGGTTTGCTTTGGTGGCATTTTTCCAGCATCCTATTTTTCTGCTGTTCCAGCCGCTGGCTTGCGAGCGCCGCATTTTTATCCGCCTCGTTCCACTGTACCTTTTTTCGCTCATACTGCTGCTCACGGGCGGCTAATAGCTGCTCCTGGTATTCCTCTGCTTTGGCGTCATATGCAAGATCTGCCCATTCCGCATCCGCCAGCTTGTATTTTTTCTGGCGCCTAGCCATCTCCTTTTGCAGCCGTTGCTCCTTTTCCCTGGCGCTTTGCAAAAGGCGCTCCAATTCCTGCTGGCGCAGCGAAATCTGGCTGGTAATCGCCTGGTAGCGGTTTTCCAGCTCTTCGATGCTGCCCTGCTCCTTTTGCGCCTTTTCATACTGCGCATAACACGACACCTTCTGGGCAAGCGCCTCCGCAAGGCGCAGCAGGGTGTCCATCTCGATCTCCTGCTTTCTGGCACGCTCCCGCAGTTTTTTTGCCAAAGACAACGAAAGCTGCTCCCTTTCTTTTGCCACTGCCAGGTCATGTTGCAGCGTTTCCTGCCTCTGCCTGTCATTTTGATACGACTCGTAAGCCTGCGCCAGTATGTTCAGGTCTTCCAGCCTGCGTTCTTTTTCACTTTGTGTTTTTACACAGGCGCGCATCTGCTGCTGTAAGTCCTGCATCTGGTCTGCAAGGCGCTGTGCTTCTTCTTTTTGTTTTAAAATATCCTTTGTCAGAGCTTCCAGCTCTTGTGCGGCACGATCCTGCGCCCGCTGCGCTTCGTCCTGCAATTCCTTCGTCACCGTCTGGCTGCGGAGCTGTTCTTTTTTCTCAAAATAAGACTCGTATTCCTCCCGCCGAAGCTGGATCATCGCTTTCTTTTTTTCTATGCGCTGTTCTATATCGGATACGATCTGCCTTAGCTTTTCTTCATTTAATAAATGCTCGTTAAACAGCAGGTAAAAACTGACCCCGTCACGTTCCAGCACCGGCTGTAGGATCTTTCCCTCTTGGCGCTGTAACTGTTCCCTTGCCATAAGAGGAATCGGAAAGGACGTATACGGCAGATTGCCGTCTGCCTGTATCTGCTTTAATTTTTCCATATCCCGCGCGGAAAGCAGCAGCGCGTACGGCAAAAACGGATAAGCGCGCACAAAGCCTTTGTTTTCCTCTTCGGTATAGCTGTTTTTTTTCAGCCATTCCATTCCGTACACATACGCAATGCCAAGCTGCTCTAACAGCTTCTCAAACGGTTCGGGCAGTTCGAGCACCCTTCCCTGCGTCAGACGTTTATATTCTTTTTGCAGCAGGTCTTCTTCTTTTTCCAGGCTGCGCTTTGCCCATTCTGCCTCTGACAGCCTGCGTTGCGCCGCATATAAAATCTTTTCCATACTGTAAAGGTCTGCCTGCGCGTCCAGCGCAAAATAACGGATCAGCCTGCGTCTTTCCTCTAACTGCCGCTCATACTGCTCACACACTTCTTTTGCATGTGCAAACTCCTGCTCCTTTTGCATTTTCTTCTGGCGGGCGTCTTCAATATTGCGCTCGTATTCTTTCTGCGTCCAGCTTCCTGCTTCTGCTTCCCTGACCATCTGCCGATAGTCTTTTTTCAGCCCGTCCAGTTCTTTTTCATATTCCTGTCTGCGGATGTCGAGCGCTGCCGGCTCGTATTCGCCAAGGATATTTCGGATCATTCCCGGCTCATAGCGCTGGTTGTACGCCTCTTCTTTTGCGTCGTATTCCTGTATTTTTGCCTGTACGCTTCCAAGCGACTGGCTCAGCTCAAGCACAGACGCACGCATCGCATCTGCCTTTTCATCCTCTGCCGCGGCGCCAGCTTGCAGGCTTTCCAGATTTTCACGTGCCTGATTCGCCTGTTCTTCTTTCTGCGTCTTTGCCGTTTCATAATGCAGCCGCAGCGTATAGCCAAGCCTGCCGCGCTCTGCGCTAAAATCCTGCTCCTTTTGCCGCAATACCGCAAGCTGCTGTTCATACTGCGCACATTCCGCCGCCTGCCCGTCCAGCTCAAGCTGCTGCCTGGCAAGCTCGAAAAGGTGCAGCATATGCTTTGCCTGCATATACTCCTGTTCCTTTTCCTCCCGTTCCAACTGGATCATCTCGCGTTCCGCCCTGCAATGCCGCTCCTCGTCCATCGCTTCATAGACCGCTTTTGAGATCTGCTGGTATTTCAAATGCGCGGTCTGCTCTGCCGTCTGCCGCTGCCGTTCCAAAAGACGCGCACAATTTGCGTCTGCCGCTGCCTTTGCCGCGCCAAGCTGCCATAGAAAAATACCGATCTGCTCTGTGCGCAGCGCAAGCTCTTCTTCTACCGCCTGATAGCTCTTTGCCGTCTCCTTCACGCCCTGTGCCTCTTCAGAAAACTGCCGGATAACGTCCCGGCGTTTGATTTTGGACTTGTTGTCCTTGTACTGGCACACATATTTCTCCGCGATCGTCTGAAATTCCTTCATGCGGTTCTTGCCTTTGTTCAGCTTGTTTGCCACGACATCAAGCAGCCAGTTTTCCACCAGCCCCTTTTCATCCCTGCTGTTTAAAAACAGATCCGACAGCCCGGATTCCTTCTCATTGACCTTGCTTATAATGTGTTCCCACTCTTTATAGTAGATCCTGTATTCCGCCAGCTTGTCAAAATACTGCCTAGCCTGCGCGCTGTTATTCATATCGTAGCTGAAAAATTTGACCGACGGGTCTTTTTTATAGCTGTCGAACAACTGCCTGCACGATACAAAGCTTTTGAGCACCATCTCTTTTTTCCGCTTCTCCACCACCGGAAGATGGCGGATATCATACGGGCATTCCGCTTCATACTCGCTGATAAACTGTATGATCTCCAAATCGTCGCTCTTGTCTTCTGCATCGGCGCTCATCTCCTGGCGCCTGCGCACCATCATGCCAGCCATCGCGTATCCGCCGCCGTGGTCTAGCGCCCACTCTACCAGAAGAAACGTCGGCTTCGCCGTTGTAAAATAGCTCTCAAACGGGCGGTCTTTCGCATCCCGAAACCGCTTATGTACAAACGGCGCCATCATCATCTGTACAAGCACCGACTTTCCGCCGCCATTGCGCATAGACAGCAGCGTGCTCTTTCCGTTCATATGAAACGTCTCGTCGCTGATGCGGATCGCGTTGTTGTTATAGTTCAAATTTATAATACGGACGGCGTTTATTTTGCTCATAATCCTTCCTCCTCGATCCCCAGCACCCGGCGCACGCGCATATAGTGGTTCTGGTTCAGCAGGTTCCAGTCCATAAAGCTGTCCAGCTTTTTCGTCGTCTGGATCATCTCATCTTCTTCCACATAGACAAGCAGCCCCTGCTTTTCCAAAAACTTTAAAATATGGTGCAAAAATCCTTCTTTTGTCGTCTTTGCCTTTGACCCTTTTTCATCGGAACGCAATGCTTCATACGCCTCGTACATCGCCGCAAAAGAAATGCCCTGTTCCTCCTGCTGCTCCCTGCTGCTTTCGGCTCCCGCCTTTAAATAAGCGCTGATGCTGTTTTGCACTTCTCCGACTCTTAAAAACGTCCTTGCCTTGCTGCTCCTGCCCTGCCCGTCATAAAATTCGGTAAGCAGAATCAGTATCACAAACTGTGACAAAAAATAATCCCGGTCTGTCCCGCCGGATTTGCAGAGCGCCGCTTTTAACTGCGCCTTGGAATAGCCCAGAAAATAGTTTTCCTCGCGCGGGATCAGATAGATCACATCTCCATAGCGCTCGATGCTGCTTGACGCCATTTCTCCCTGCGACTTGACCAGGTTTTGTATCCGCTCATTTTCCGCATAAGCCTGATAGAGCCTGCCTTCTGTCTCCTCCCGAATCTCATGGTGCTCTAACAGAAAATAAAAAATTTCCTGGCTGATACGAATCTCGTCCATTTCATATGCCATTAAATCTCCCTGTCCTTCCTCTCAACCGTAAGCAACTCCTTTTGCCTTACTCATACTGCGCCTGAAACAATACGTTGGAACAGCGGATCGTCTTTTCCTCTCCGTCCGCACTGAAAACCCCGTCAAACGCCACCGCCGTCCCGTCCGGCGTGCGGCAGACCCGCAGCCTGCAAAGCTGCCTGCCCTGCGCGCCCGGTAAGCTTTCCTGTTCTTCCAAAAGCTGCAACAGCATTTCATTGATCTGAAATCCCTCTGCGTTTTCCTGGATAAAATCCCTGCGTTCTTTTTTCAGTGCGGGTATATCAAATTCCCCGCCACGGATCAGCTCTACCATGACTTCTTTAAAAATCTCGACGTTGGGAATCAGCTTTTTTCTGATTTGCGGCTGTGCCTGCGCATCGTCCCTGCATTGCGCCAGCGTAAATTTCTCCGCGGTTAACAGCCGCCCAAGCAGGTAGCCAAGGCAGCCCCGGTATTTTTCCAGCTTTTCCTGGCGCAGACGCTCCTGCTCTTGAAGCCATGCCTGCTCGTCGACGTCGATTTGTTCCCTGCTGTCTGCCTCTGTCTTTTTACGTGCCGTCTGCTGCGGCTCCAGCGCTTTGTTCAGGTTGTAGATTTTGTGCGGCGCCTGCAAAAACAGCGGACGGAAAAACAGCTCCATCCGATCAAGCGCCTGCGGGTGTTCCAATACCTGGTCAAACAACTCCGTGCGCAGCGAAAACCGCTGGATTAACGACATCTGCGACAGCCCTTCCAGCTCTTTTGTATACAACGCTTTCAAGTCCAGGTGGTGATTGAGTATTTTCTGGTGCTCATCGACCGCGCGTGTCAGATAGTCTTCGATTACACGCAGGTTGTTCAGATTTTCCTTTTCCTGTTCGTCCAGCTTTTGGATATTGATATGCTTCTCCTCTAGCTCTGCCGCCCGCGCCTTTACCATCTCGCGGTATTCGATAAACTTTTTTCTCGTCTCGCGCACGATATCCATATTTTCTTCTAAAATCTGCTGGTACTCCGCGACCGAATAATTCAGCGCGTTTCTGCGCACCTTGCCCATCGCTTCCTGGATCTTCTGCAACTGGATCTGAAGCTGCTGAAAAATATTTTTCACCGCGTCCACAGCCTTATCATAGCTTTGTTTTTCCAAATGCAGCTTAAAGATCATCTCCTGGATCGTAAGCTTCATATTATTTTCGACTTCCAGCGTGCCAAGCAGCAGGTTATATCCATCTTCGGTCAGACGATAGGACGTACGCTTTACCCCGGTATCCAAATATACGATCTCATTGGAAATATAGCTGATATGCAGATGCAGATATTCCCGCTTTTCAAAATCATAACCGTCAAAATACATCGGCCGCCCATCGTTGGACAAAACCACATTGACAATAAAATCGCCCAGCCTGCGGCAGTCCTCATAAGACATCGGCTTTTCAAACGACGACGTATTAAGCGTATCAAGATAAGCCCCGATATCGTCCAGCAGGCAGTTTTCTTTTTTCAGCGACTGCTCCATAAGATACAGCATAACCGCAAAGACCACATTAAGCTGCTCATCCATACGGTCAAACCCATACTGCTTCCACGTCGTCTTCTGGCTGCTGTTTCCAAATAAAAGGGCATACAGCCCTATGTTTTTCATCCGCTTTGGGAATTGTTTTAAAAATTCGTACTGCATACCATGCCTTTCCAACTTTAACGAATAGCACCGTTGTCTCTGAAATCATTGATATTCAATATTTCCTGCGGGATATACCGCCCGTCCTCTAACAGCCGTCTCATGCGGTCCGCCGTCTGATCGGTAAAAAACGAAAAGAACCGCTCCGAAATACCGCGGTTTTGCTTTTCCTTCATAAGCGGAAGCTTTGCGGCCGCAGGCGCCTTTTTAAGCATTTTCCAATAAGCCTGCACAAACGGCTCCATCCGGTATCCCTGCTGCAAAAAAGCCCCGGCAAGCCGTTCGTAAATGCCGATCCCTTCATAGTCCAGATCCCCAAAATAATAGATCCTGTTTTCCGCCTCCTGCATATACGGCTCCACGCAAAACGAGAAATCCTGAAACGACCGCAAGATCCCTTTCCCCGCGCCATAAATTAACGTCCCAAAAGGCACGCCCAGTATTTCCTTTTCGCTTTGCCCAAGCAGATGGCGGCGCATACTGTAAAACGTGTCTTTATTTTCCAAAATCAGCAGGTTCTGCGGCGTATTACGATGGCTGCTGTAATACGCAAGCGGCTCGGAAGTCTCATAATAGCAAAGCTGCGCACAGTCAATCCCGCACCGCTTTAAAATCTTTTTTCCCTGCTCGTGCTGCAAAAATTTCTCACGCCCCCAGATCTGAAAGCTGCGTTCATTTTTAGAAACCGGCTCCTGCGCCTTCCCCTGCGTATTTTGCAAATACGCATTGAGCATCTGCACCCATTCCCGGTCTTTGCGGTACTCGTCCATATGGCGCAGATAGTAATCTACCGCAATCTTTGTATGCATTTTATATTGCAGCTCTTCTTTCAAAACAGCCGTATCACCCGTATCGCTCTGCCTGTCCGCCACCCGGTACTGCTTATAAAGCGCCGGCTTTTTGCCGTTCGTCCCACATGCCTTCACCGGCTGTAAGCTGCCGCTTTCCATCTGCGCATAAATATAAATGCAGAGCTGTTCATAAGACTCTGCATGAAGCTTTTGCTCGATTTGATCAAGTGTAATTCGTTTCATATCTCTTCTATAATTATAGCGATTCCTAATTTGTGTATGTATAGATGATAACAAAAAGTGAAAGTTATGACAAGTGCTAATTGACTTTTGTTTCTGCTCCACGATATAATGGCAAAAAGGAGGCGCATGACAATGGGAATATTTTTAAACAGCAGCGTACCATATGCCATATACAGGGAGATTTTGTCGGATCCCTATTTTGTAGATAAGTCGAGCCTGATCGACGAGCTGATCCCTGTACTAGGAAGAAGAAACCGATACATCTGCATCACAAGGCCAAGGCGCTTTGGAAAAACAGTAATGGCAGCTATGATCGCCGCATTTTTCACTACTGCAAACGCAAACGCAGACGGCACAGACTCCTTATTTGACAGCCTACAGATTGCGGCATCCAAAAACTATGCCCGGCATCTGCACAAGTATCCTGTGATTTACATTGATTTCAGCCGTACCCCGGAAACATGCACCAGCTATCTTTCCTATATTTCGCGCATTATATCCGGGCTAAAGCAAGACCTGCAAAATGAATTTCAAACACTGTCCATTTCAAACACAATGCCTCTGTGGGATATTATGCAGTACATTTATGAAAAAACAAAAAGCAGATTTATTTTTGTCCTGGACGAGTGGGACGCCGTGTTCCATATGTCTTTTATTTCCCAAAAAGACCGGGAAGAATACCTGCTGTTTTTAAAAAATCTGCTAAAAGACCAGGTCTACACCGAGCTTGCCTATATGACCGGCGTACTCCCGATCGCCAAATATTCCAGCGGCTCCCAGCTCAATATGTTTGTAGAATATGATATGGCAGTTTCTGAAAAATTCTGTGAATATTTTGGCTTTTTAAATACAGAAGTCGACCATCTGTACGAAACGTACCTGCATACCGCAGCACAAAAAAAGATCACCCGCCAAGACCTTAAAAACTGGTATGACGGTTACCATACAGCTACCGGAAAAAGGCTGTACAATCCCCGTTCCGTTGTGCTTGCACTGACAGACAACCAGCTTCGCAGCTACTGGACGAGCGCCGGGCCTTATGATGAAATCTTTTACTATATCCGCAACAACATTGATTCGGTCAGAGACGACCTCGTTCTGTTAGCGTCCGGCGAACATGTCAGTACCAAAATCGGACAGTTTTCCGCAGCTTTTATGGAACTAAAGACACGGGAGCAGATCTATTCGGCAATGGTGATTTATGGACTTTTGACCTATGAAGACGGTGAAGTATTTATTCCAAACAAGGAACTGATGGATCAATATAATGAACTTCTTTTGTCCAAAGATTCTCTCGGCTATGTATACAGGCTTGCAAAAAAATCCGAACAAATGCTTCAGGCGACATTAACCAACGATACAAGGACAATGGAAACCATTTTACAATTTGCACACCATACAGAAGCACCTATTCTTTCCTACAACAATGAAACAGAATTATCAGCCGTCGTCAATCTCTGCTATCTGGCTGCAAGAGACAGTTACCGGGTGGAACGTGAGGATAAAGCAGGCAAAGGATATGTGGATTTTATATTTTATCCACAGCGGAAGCATCTGGATGGCATTATTTTGGAACTGAAAGTGGACAGCACTCCGCAGGAAGCAATTCATCAGATTAAAGAAAAAGAATATGCCCTGCGTTTTCAGGGCAGCCTTGCTGACAAAAAACGCTTCACACGGCGGATCTTAGCTGTCGGCATCAGCTACAGCAAAAAAACAAAGGAACACCGCTGCGCAATAGAAATACTGCACAATCCCTCTTAATAAGACATCCAAAAAACAGGCTGGCAGATTCAAAAGCTATATCCTCCTGTCCGCCAGCCTGCCGCCATTCAGTCATCCCAAACGATCCGCTTACATCCCAGCATCTGCAACCGCATCTGCCAATGCTTCCAGATCAGCCATATTTTCTTCTTTCAGCGTAGACTTAATCGTAACTACCGGTTCTACAATCGATATATTTTTCATCGTCTCAAGAACCGCCTTCATCGTCCTTGCAGCCGTCGGTGCCCAGGAACCATTTTCCAAAATGCCCACCGTACGTTTCTGATAAGCCTTGCTCTGCAAATGATGCAGGAAGTCCTGCATACATGGGAAAACGCCGCCGTCATAGCTTGCTGCCGCAAGGATCATACGATCATAGCGGAAAGCATCTTCGATTACCTCAGCCATATCCTCTCTGGCAAGGTCACTGACAACTACTTTTTCCACCCCTTTTTCGCGCAGAATATCTGCCAGCTTTTTCGCTGCCTTTGCCGTATTGCCATGAATCGATGCATACGCTACAAGCACGCCCTTGCTTTCCGGGCGGTAGCTGCTCCAAGTATCGTACAGTCCAATATAATAGCCCAGGTCTTCTTTTAAAATCGGACCATGCAGCGGGCAGATCATCGCGATATCCAGCTTTGCGGCTTTTTTCAGCAGCGACTGCACCGAAGCCCCGTATTTGCCGACAATATTAAAATAATATCTCCTTGCCTCGCACGCCCAGCCTTCGTCATCTTTCGCGTCCATCGCTCCAAACTTACCGAACCCATCCGCAGAAAACAGAATCTTTTCGCTGCTTTCATAAGTAACCATAACTTCCGGCCAATGTACCATCGGCGCCATATAAAAATGTAATGTATGTGAACCGAGCGACAGCGATTCGCCCTCTTTTACCTCGATCGAACGATCATCCAGCTCTACGTGAAAAAACTGCGGCAGCATCTGAAATGTTTTTGCATTTCCAACGATCACCACTTCTGGATACAGCTCCAGCAGCCTGCCGATACTGCCCGCATGGTCTGGCTCCAGATGCGAAATCACAAGATAATCCAGTTTCCTGCCGTCTAACGCAGCCTGCAGCTTCTGCTCCCATTCTTTCATCCCTCTGGCATCTACCGTATCCATCAACGCTGTCTTTTCATCCAGGATCAAATAGGAGTTGTACGTCACGCCATCCGGTACGACATACTGGCTTTCAAACAAGTCAATCTCCCTGTCATCCACTCCGACATATTTGATCGAATCTGAAATTGTTACCTGCATACCTTTTCTCCTTTCAAGTGTTTTCCAAAAATTATTGAGAATTATTACGAAAGCTATATTTCCCGCATGGCTTATAGTATAACCTATAGGTTCACGTTTTTCAAACATTTTCTGTGATAATTTTGACTTTTGCTGTAATTTTTGTTTGTTTGTGTCGTTTATAGCGCTTATGTGTTATGCTTTTTTAATGATAAGTTCAAAATACTGCCTAAAAAATATCAGTATTTTTCAAATACGCTTTATCGATGAAAATATTCTACACCATATTCCTGAATGCAAGGCGGCATATACGCATTTAACGAAACCGGAAAATATCTTTCATCTTGAATTAAAATCAGTATATCCTTATTTTGCATATCCAGCAAACTCTCTTTAGCCTTTTCGCCAGTAATCATCATCCTGGTTTCGGAAAATATATGCGGCACGAAACCAGTTAAAGCCAATCTGTTTGAATCCCCTGCAACTAACGCAGTAAGATGGATGAATGGTTCTGTACAAGTAAAATAAATATCTTCATCTGTGTTAATAATTTCCTCTTGGTTTTTACCAATGCTGTTTGTAACGACTCCATTTCTAAATCCTGCATAAGTGTCCAAAGGAATTTCACCTATCTCTTTTTCTACCCACAATCCCGTTGCTAGTCCAAATGGCTCTTGTATTTGCATCTGGTATATATCACAATCTTCCATTTGAATCTGTTTTTTCCCCATCTGATTTAATAATTCATTTGCGGCAACATATGCACCCAGACGGTTCCAATGAATATCATATTTATAATAAACCCGCTTTTCCTGTTCACTTTGAAAACGAATCAGACTACTTTTGGGATATATCACATTTATGCCAAATTCTTTTTTAATATATTTGCATATCTGTTCACATCGCCCTTCTTTATGCATCCGAACATATTTGTCTGGTACAAATTCACTTTCCACATGCATACGGCTTGGCGTAACTATAAAATAAACTTCCTGATATCCTAATTTTTTATATGCATCTACAAACTTTTTTATATTTTTTCCTATAAACTCAGCTTCCTCCTCACTATATCGGTTGCTTCCCTCATAATCACTGATACAGTTTCCATCTTCTGCATCGATATAAAATCCCCATCCATTATTTTCTACTAAATATTTCTGATCTTCTACCATACCAAAGAGCTTCCATCTGCATTGATAATTAATCTGTATCAGTTTTTCCCTCAGCCCAAGATTATCTTTCAACCAATTCTCAAAATCATATACCCATTTCAAATTTATTCCTGTCTCAGATCTGATATTTGGAAAAGCAGCCAACAGGCGCCCCTCCCTGTTAGCTGCTTTTCCTCCTTGAAAATCTGCTGTAAAAAACATCAGAATTATGATACCTGCGGCAGCAACCATAATTATTATATTAGCCTTACATTCTCTAAGCATTCTTCTCCTCACATTCTTCATAAATCATTAAAAATCAAAAGTTAAAATATAAAAATGTCTGAGTCGCACTCGTCAGCAAATAAGAAACACTAATTAAAAACATAATTATGTAACAGAAGGGTATTACAACCAGCTCTGTTAATTCCTGTAATTTTACCTTATTGCTTTTTTCCACCGCTGTACGAATATATGGTGCAACCGGAAAGCAGAACAATATCCCTGGCAATAAATATACCCAGTTTGTTCGTAAATAATAGAAAGCATCACTACTCACCAGTTTCCCGCTTCCCCCGCCAAACATGCTAAAAATATATTGATATGCACGATGCATATTGTCGGATCTAAAAATAACCTGGCCAATAATTACAATCAGCATTGTTATAATATGTTTTCTGATATTTATGCAAAATGATATTTGGTTTTGATTTAACTTCTTTGCATTTCTTTTTTTCTTTTTATGTCTCTTAATAAATCGTTCTATAATGATAAATGTTGCATAATAGAATCCCCAGACAATATATGTGATATGATCCCCGTGCCACAATCCCGTAAAGGTCCAGACAATTATCAATGCAACAACGTCACCTTCTAATACTGTAACATTACGTTTGGCAAAAGGACTCTTTTTCTCCAACAGCTTTCGAAAAATTGGCATATACAAATACTCATTAAACCAATTTCCCAATGATATATGCCATCTTCTATAATATTCCCCTATACTTTTAGAAATATATGGATAATTAAAATTCTCCTCACATTCAAATCCAAACGCCATACCTACTCCTAGCGCCATATCTGAATATCCTGAAAAATCAAAAAACAACTGAATCAGCCAACTAACAGCCCCTATCCAGGCAAGCATAATAGAAACTGTGCCTGAATCCCTTGAAAAAATGTCTGTAACCATAGGTGCAAGGTTATCTGCGATCAAGACCTTTTTGCCAAGCCCCAAAAGAAACCGGCGAATTCCCTTTCCAATCATTTCTACTGATCTGTTGCGTTCTCTTATATTTGGCAGGAAAGAGTGATATGTCTGAATCGGCCCACTCATAATCTGTGGAAAGTAAGAGATATATAAAGCCACATTCCATAGATTTTTCTCTGCTTCGACTGTTTGATAATATACGTCTAAACAATATGAAATCGCCTTAAATGTAAAAAAAGAAATTCCAGCAGGCATTACAAGCTGCATTGCCTTAACATCCGTATGCAGCAAAGTATTAATACCAGCTATGGTAAAATTCAAATACTTAAATACCCATAGAATACCAATATTATAGATCATGCAAATTACGATACCAATTACCGCATTTTTTTGAGCTTTCTGCATTCGGGCAATAAAAACTGCGATCCAATAATTTACAAGTACACTCATTAACAACAAAATAACATATTCTGGTTTTCCCCATGCATAAAATAACATCGCTAAAATTATTAGAAGAAAATTTCTTGCAGACTCTTTTTTTAGCAAACTATATAGTAAGAGGGAACATGGAAAAAAACAAAAAATAAATATTATTGATGCAAAAGCCATACATACTCCTAGTATAATAATGATGTAGTCAAGAATGACTACTGGTTAATAGTTACAAA
>ERZ778516.1057-NODE-1057-length-21865-cov-5.180926_pt1 | contig 21865 bp, 19 predicted proteins | sample MGYA00510342_ERZ778516 | MGnify/ENA primary metagenome ERZ778516 (study PRJEB29527, sample SAMN07138961) | mouse gut metagenome | material: feces | host: mouse | place: China:Nanjing | collected 2016-01-25 ... | reverse complement strand
TTATGAAAAAATATCTTTATCCTTTAGAGGGTAACTATATATGATTGTTATGAATTGGAGTGAGACGGATTGCGTTATATTTCTTGCTAGGAAATGATAAATATCACAATACTAAAGCAGCTAAAAAGCTGTTGGTTTTGTGTTGTGCCAAGCAAGAAAGCCATCTGTATCACTGTGTTTGAGTTGTCAGTATCATTCTGTTTATTATCAAACAAAGGTCTACAAGAAATCTGCTTTCTTGCAGGCTTTTATTTTTGATGATTTGGAGTGATGTTGATGTCTTTAATTTATATCAATCAATTGACCTTTGCTTATGATGGCAGTTATGAATCCGTTTTCGAAAATGTTTCCTTTCAAATCGATACCAATTGGAAGTTGGGCTTCATTGGGCGAAACGGCAGAGGAAAAACCACCTTTTTAAATCTATTGCTTGGGAAATATGAATATTCTGGAACGATTCAGGCTTCTGTACAATTTGATTACTTCCCCTTTGTGGTATCAGATCAGAATGAATTGACGTTGCAAACCATTAAAAATATCATTGCTCCCTATACCCAATGGGAAGAGGAGATGGAGCGACTGTTACAAGACGGCTCACAAACAGCATTGGAACAGTACGAACAAGTGTTAGAAGTTTATTTGCAGCATGATGGTTATACCATTGAAGAACTGATTGAAAAGGAAATCCGCAAATTGCAAGTAACAGTGGATACCTTAAACCGTCCCTTTTGCTCTCTCAGCAATGGGGAACGCACAAAATTGCTGCTTGCTGCCCTATTTTTAAAAAAGAATCACTTTCTGTTGATAGACGAACCAACCAATCACTTGGATATGGAGGGGCGCGAAGCAGTCGCCAACTATCTATCTGCCAAAAAGGGATTTATTTTAGTCTCTCATGACCGCTATTTTTTAGATAGGGTAATTGACCATGTACTGTCAATTAACTTAACCAATATTGAAGTGCAAAAAGGCAATTTTTCTTCTTGGAATGAAAATAAATCCCGTCAAGATGCGTTTGAACTTGCAGAAAATGAAAAGCTAAAACGAGAGGTTCATCAAATGACCGAGGCATTTGCACGCACCGCGGGTTGGTCAGAACAGATAGAGCGGTCAAAAATAGGAAATCACTTAGCAGATCGCGGTTTTATTGGTCATAAATCCGCTAAAATGATGAAGCGTGCTAAGAGCATTGACCAACGCCGACAACGGGCGATTGACCAAAAATCACAGCTATTAAAAAATATTGAACAGGCAGACACCCTAAAGATGAACGTTCTGCCTTATCATAAGACAAAATTTCTGGAATTGTCCAACTTGTCTATCTATTATGGTGAAAAACAAATTCTAAAAGATATTACATTGACTGTCAATGCAGGGGAAAGAATTGCACTGCATGGCAAAAATGGTTGTGGAAAATCCAGTTTGTTAAAATTGATTTTACAAGAGGACATTCACCATACAGGTCTTTTGTCCGTTGGCAGCGGGTTAAAAATATCCTATGTTTCTCAGGATACTTCCCATCTAAGTGGCAGTTTAAAGGACTATGCACAGACCCAACAGATAGACGAGAGCTTATTCAAGACCATTTTAAGAAAATTAGATTTTACCCGTGTACAATTTGATAAAAGAATCGAAGACTTTAGCGGCGGTCAAAAAAAGAAGGCTTTATTGGCAAAAAGCCTCTCTCAACAGGCACATTTATATATCTGGGATGAACCGTTAAATTTTATCGATATTTTGTCCAGAATACAGATTGAAGAACTGCTGTTAAAATATCAACCCACGATGTTATTTGTAGAGCATGACCGCATCTTTGAGAAAAAAATTGCAACTAAAATCATAGAGCTCACATAATATGTCTGTCACACTGCCAAGAATTCAACTCATCATAGTAGATATTCCTATTGAAATCGATTTTATCAAAATTCTATCTTCTAAATTTTTGATAAAAGATAATCTCTATGATCTTATCAATCGAAACCTTATGGATTCACAAAGAAAGGAGCTAAGGAAAAATCCTTGGCTCCTTTTTATTTTTTGTTATTTTTCTTCTGGCAAATCGATTTCAAATCCTCCACTGAGAATAAAGGCACGAAGTAGCTTGTCAACTTTGATATTTACTTTGGGCAATATGATCTTTGTCCCTTCTATCTGTTGAAAGTATTCTTTTGCCCTTTCTTTGTTTACTGTCTCGTTCAGTTCATCATATCGACCAAATTCATTGATGTTGGTGGGATTCAATCGCAAATCCATCAATTTTCGCAACATTGCTTCATCAACACCCAAGGCAACTACAATTTTACGAATTTGATCGTCTTTTGCCTTTAACTGATACTCTGTAATATAATCTCGAAGCGTTTTACCCTCTGTCAGCACCGCTTCACCCCTTTGCATATCATGGAGAAATAGATTGGCATATTTCTGTTCTTCGCTGGAAAGTGTCGCAAAGGTTTTATGTAGTTCTGTTTCTGCCTGTTCAATCGCCTCTTGTGTGGCACCATTTAGATGAAGTAACTTCATATACTTGTCAAAACGAGAATTCATATAGTTGGTATCAATCAGTCCAGTATCAATTTCAGTGATATATCCAACTAAATCATAAGGAACACCCGCGTCTTCTACCATGGGTGTATCTCTGAATAGTTCTTTATAGCGCAGAACTAACACCAAATAGGTGTTTTCATCAAAATTCATATGAATCACTTCTTTGGTTTCAGTGTTCAAATAAGATGGTACTTCCCACCGAAAGCCTTGAATTTTGGCAGCCTCTAAATAACTGTTAAAATCTTTAAAATCCCGTGCAAACTTTGCGCGTTCGCTTATTTCGCTTGGCAATTTTTCAAAGTTCTGAACTCCTGCTTGCGCAAACAAGTTGGAAATATCATCGAATAAATGATTTAGCTTCTTCAAATGTTCTGGAAGATGTTCCACGAACAATCCGAAAGGACTATCCCCGGAATATGCTTTTACTGCTGCATTGATATTTTGCTCCATTGTATGTGGCTTGCGATAGTATCTGATGGTTCCAAAGGGCTTATCTGGTCCAAATAGGCGATTGGTACGAGAGAATGCTTGAATGATATTTTCATATTCCAGTATCTTGTCCATATAAAGTGTATTAATCCATTTAGAATCAAAACCAGTCAACATTTGGTCTACTACAATTAGTAAATCTATTTGTTTTTCAGGTTCATTTACAATTCGCTCATAAGGTTTCTTATGCGCCAAACGCGCTGCAATATCCTTTTTCATCTTTGCAAAAGTTGGAATGGTAAAGTCCTGACCATATTGCGTATTATAATCCTCTATGATCTCCACCAGACCAGCTTCCTTAAATGCAACGCCACCACCATTATCAATATTGGGATCAAATAGTGCAGTGACCTTTAATTCCGGTTTCATTTCTTTAAACATTCGATAATAAGCAATGGCTTCAGGAATGCTGCTGGTCGCAAATATCGCATGAAATTTACTGTTGCGACTTAATGTAATCCAGTTTTCTAAGATATCTTTTACAACGGTTGTGGTGTGCTCTTTTGTCCGATATTGAACACTGGGAATATAACTCTCAATTCCCTTGATATAATTTCCAGCACTATCCCGATGACCTGCCATACTGATTTGACTTGGATCCATATACTTACTGTAAATCTTGTTCTTAGCAGGGTCAGACATCGCTTCTTGTTCGTTTTTTGCCTTTGCCTTTTCCAATGCCACCACCCTGCGAACATCCTTGTCTTTAAAGGTCAATACTTTATAGGGATCAAATCCCAAAACATTTTTATCACGGATACCATCTGCAATGCTATATCTGTGCAGTTCATCGCCAAATATAGTGGTTGTAGTGTTCTTTTTCTTCTCATTTTCCTTTTTAATCGGTGTGCCAGTAAATCCAAAGAAAATTGCTCTTGAAAAAGTGGTTTTAATGGTGATAAGCATATCTCCAAACGTAGAACGATGGGCTTCATCGATGATAAAAACAATCCGTTTACTGTTTATGTATTCAATGTCACTCGCGTTTAATCCTCCTGCTTCGTCCTTGATATTGCTCATTTTCTGGATAGAAGTAACAATTAGCATATCCGCAGGATTGGTACTTTTTAATTTGGTGATCAATACACCTGTATTTTCTGTCGCCTGAACAGATTCATTTTCATCCGCAAAGCCGCGGTATTCCTTTAGTGATTGTGTGCCAAGTTCAATTCTATCCATCAGAAAGATAACCTTATCAGCATCTTTAGAACTTGCAATCAATTGGGCAGATTTAAAACTGGTCATCGTTTTACCGGAACCAGTGGTGTGCCAGATATAACCGCCAAGCTGGTTGTTGCCTCCCCATTTGGTTTTAGAAACCTTATCCGAAATGGCACTTGCTGCAAAATATTGATAGCTGCGCATAACTTTTAAAATACCGTCTGAGTCATCAGCAACCGTATAAAACCCAATCAATTGATGTGCCATTGGAATGGAAAGAAGTGTAGAGGCAACCCTATCCCATTGATTGATGGGTTCATTGTTATAATCTGCCCAATGAAAATAATAGTCTGGATTGAACTTTCCATCAGGTCCCGGATTGGCAAAATATACAGTCTCATCGGGTTCCATTGCAATAAAAATCTGGACCAATGAAAATAACCCGCTAAAAATACCCTCATGTGCATATTTTTCAATCTGGTTGTATGCTTGGCTCACTGGAATGCCACTTTTCTTCAATTCAATATGAATCACTGGCATACCGTTGATCAGTAACATCAAATCTCCACGGCGGTTGTTGAGTATCTTGGATTTGGTTGGAAATTTAGGTTGTTGGACAATTTGATAACGACTTTGACCTGCGGCAATTTCACGACGGTCATAAATTTTTAAACTGACCTCTTTGCCAAGATGAAGTTTATCATCTGGGTTATCTCTAACAATCGACACACTTTTCCCATTGATAAAGCCATTTAACTTCAAAGGGGTTCTTAAGGTTTTGATTTGCTCTAAAATCTGTTGTATTTCACTATCAGTGAGCGGATAATCATTCAATCGGTCAATGCCTCTATTGTTCTCAAAAAGAATATTTGCCCAGTTTCGCAACAAATCTTGTTCGGAGTAGTTTTTTAAAACTTCTTTTTCCCACCCCTTTTCAGATAATAACTTGATCAAAGCTGCTTCAAAATCTGATTCTTTGTTAAAAATCATATTTATTTCCTCCTAACTGTCAAATTTCACTTTTTCCCCTAAACAAACATTTTTTCTAGATACGCCTTCTTGAGATTTTTTAGTTTTTCTAATTTGCGCTGGTGTAGGGTGATAAGGTGGTCGAGATTTTCAAAGTACTCACCAATTTTCTTTTGTTCGCCTAGACTTGGAACTCTAAATTCCATTTTTGAAAACATATATCCAGTTATTTGGTTGATAGTTGCTCCCATATTTCTTGATACTTCATCCCCAAAATGGGACGTATTTAATAGTATGTTGATAAACGCTGGACATTTGGAACGAATCCCTGTCATAAATGCTCCAATAACTGTATTGGGCATAAACCGCTTTATTTGTGCATGTTTTCCAATAAGTGAACGTGAACCATTACGAACAACAACTACAATATCGCCTTCTTTGACATTCTCAGAATTAACAACTTCATTTCTAACATAAACATTATCTGCATCTACTATTTCTCCAGTGCATACATTAGATGAACGAAGAACAAGAGTACCATTTTTCCGAATGTCATTAGGTGTATAAGTCAAACCAGAAAAAAAATCAACAAACTCAGTCAACTTACACTGTTCCCAATCTTTTGAAAATCTTTTAAAGCGAATTTCTGGTACCACTTCACCATCTTTTGGAAACATTTTTTCAAGCATAGACTTTTTTATATTGATCAACTTGTCATACTTACTCTGATACAGAGCAATCAGATAGTCAAGATTTTTGAAAAAAACACCAAGTTTTTCCTGTTCCTTTATATTTTGTGGTATTACAATTAAAGCATTTGAAATCACATCAGAGGTTATTGATTCAAATGTTGAACCAGCAGCAAGCTTTTTCCAATAGCCGTAATCGTCCATCTTTACAAGTGTTTGATAAATAAATTCATTACCTTTAATCGCTGCTACACCACGTCCTAAAACTACATTATAGGCGGTTTTGCCCATTGATCCGGCTGGAGCACGCACACTTATTATTAAATCTCCTACTTCTGCTGTTTTTGTTTTCTGTGTTGTCCAAATACGAGGAAAAACCCAACCATTTTTTAAATCAGCGTTTCCCTGAACAAGAATATAATCAGAGGGCACTTCACTATATGTTGTACCATTAGGAGATTGTCCCATAGTTATCCGACATTCTTCCCCCAACTTATGCTGTTCCCACTCATCATCAAACCCCGAGAATCTAATTTGTGGCTTTGTGATTTTTTCAGCCATGTTACATGCCCCCAAGCAATTTTTTAAACTCCCCAAGTCCCAACATATCAAACTCATTGCCCTCAAGTTCGTCAATCATAGTGCAAAGTGTGGCTTGCGTATCAGCGATTTGCGCTTCTATCTCAGCAAAGGTAGTCTCATATTTCTTAGCCAGTTTATCAAGTTTGGATACCAGTTCAGTTACAATGCTGTCAGGTAACTTCATCAGGTTTTGAATCAGTGGGTGAATCCACTTGTCTTTTAGGAGTTGTATAACCTGCTCATCGGAAAGCCCCTCAATGGTTTCTTTTGTTTTGCTCTCCAGCAATGCCAATTCTTTTTTGATATCCGCTTTTAGTTCTTTTTCTTCTGTATTTAATGCGGCAACTGTATGTAACTTTTCCTTTGTTTGGGGTTCTATGCTATCAGATTTTAGTGCCTTCTTCACCTCAGCACCTATAAAACTATCTTCATTTACATAATCGCCTTCTTTTTCTTCCTCTGTCAGAGAATCAAATAGTTCTTCATATTCAGAAGCAATCTCAGAAAGCCGATTTTCTTTCGCTTTCAATGCCGCTTTCTCATTGGCAAGTAGGGTATCTTGCACCAAATCAAAAGGTATGATATGCCCTATCCAACCCTCTTGAACTTCCTGTTCTTTGCCATTTTTCTTTTTGATAACCATATTGGGATCCACCTTTTTGGTCGCCTCAAACCCTTCAGTTTGTATCATTTCCAAATCAACGGCAATCTTTGTCCAGTCATCGTCAAGAAGTTGATAGGCTTCATATCGGTCAATCAGTGGGATATCCTTCAATCGGTCAAAAATATTTGCGGATAAAATTGCTTCCTCCTTTGAAATCGAAATGGTATTCATATGGTTAATCAGTTCTTGATACAAATATTGGTCAAAACCATCAAAGGCAGTTTGAAAGTTTTTTTCAAAAGCTTGTACATCACTGTGTTCTTTGATGGCTTTTTTAATATCCTCCACCATCAATCTGCAATAATCAGAAGAGGTCTTTTCCAATAAAGCTGTTTTCAAAGATGGAAAAGCGTTCCAATAGTCTCCCATCTGATCGATTTCAGAAAGGGGAAGACCGCCAAACATTGAAGCATAAATATCCCAAGATTCTGCCGCTTGAGAGGAGTCAACATATCTGGGAATATTTAGGTTATACTCATTATTTCTAATTTCGTCTCTGCTGACAACTTTTGAAAACTTTTCAATACTCTCACGCTCCATCACCACATCAACAATTCTCTTGATATCAGAAGCGCGCAACTTATTGTTCTTTCCGACCTTGACAAACCCCTTGGAGGCATCAACAATCAGGACATCTGTATTGGTGCGCTTTTGTTTTAACACCATAATAATGGTAGGAATGCCAGTGCCAAAGAAAATATTTGCCGGTAAGCCAATCACGGCATCAATATGATTTTGTTCGATTAAATTTTTGCGAATTTCTCCCTCTTCCCCGCCGCGGAATAGTACACCATGCGGAAGAACAATGGTCATAATGCCATCGCTTTTGATATGGAAAAGGTCGTGAAGCAAAAAGGCATAGTCAGCTTTACTCTTTGGCGCAAGACCAAAACGGGCATAACGGGGATCTGTTTCCTTATCTGTTGGATTCCAAACCTGAGAATAAGGCGGATTGGACACCACTGCGTCCACATAGAGAGGGTTATATGTTCCAACTGGGTCATTCTCATCAAAATATGGCCAATCTTCTTCTAAGGTATCTCCATTACGGGCAACAATATTGTCTGGTAAAATACCACGCATTACCAAGTTCATACGGGTCAGGTTATAAGTATTCTGTTTTAATTCCTGAGCATAGTACTTGATATTATTTTCATTTTCAATAAATTTGGCAACGCTTTTACCAATGTTGATAAGCAGTGAACCTGATCCACTTGTAGGATCATATATTTTGATTTCCGTTTTATCTTTTAAATGGTCTGCTACGATTTCAGACATCAGCAAAGAAACTTCATGAGGTGTATAGAACTCTCCTGCTTTTTTACCTGCATTGGCAGCAAACATGCTGATTAAGTATTCATAAATAAAGCCAAGCACATCATAGTCCTGCTTGCCGTCCATTGGAATATCCTTAATCAAATGAATCAGATCACTGATTGCTTTTGATTGTGAAGCAGAGCTATCTCCAAGTTTAGAAAGTCCAGTTTGAAGGGTATCAAAAACACCTTCAAATACCTTTTTGTGCGTCTTGTTAATCAAACGACTAAAAGCAGATAGCGCGTCACGAACATCTTGTACACTGAAATCCTTTCCCTTTTCCAGCCAAGTGGAGAACAGGTTTTCATAGGATATAAAGTATCCCAAATTCCTTTGAATACTCTCTACAGTTTCTGTATCCTCTTCGGTCAATTCAGAAAGATACTCATCTGTCCAGTCATTTTCTTTTAAGTATTTCATTTCTTTTTCAGAAAGAAACTTATAAAAAATAAAGCCCAATATATAGTCTTTGTATTCATTTGCCTCTATTTTGGAACGCATTTTATTTGCAGACTCCCAAATTTTTGCTGCCAATTGTTGTTTATTCATCATTTTCCTCCGATTTTTATTGAGAATCTATTCTCTGATTTTCATCAATATAACACTTATCAAACAGATGTTAAGTTTATTTATCATATGGCAGATGAATAATACTTTTATCATAATCTCTTATATCCTCTCATATCGTCTCAAGCCCTGATTTTACTGGCTTTATGGAACTTTTTCAAAATCATGTATTCTCTCATATTTTCTCATAAAATCTCATGTTTTTGAGAAATCAGGGGTACAAATGGGGGTACAAATCCCATCCACATTCCCTAAAAGCCTTGATTTTAAGCCTTTTCAGCCAAAAGTACGGTTTCTGGGCAAATTATAGCATATTGTTGCAAGTCTATTCTTACAATTCCATCAGAAAATGTTCATGCAGCGCACGTTTCACCTGATCGAAATTACCTCGCTCTGGACATTGGATGGAAACAACCAATCCCTTCTCTGGGAGAATCGTTGTAATCTGTCCGAATGCGCCATCAGCACGATAGGATCCTGGATATGGACTGATCCAGAACTGATAGCCATATCCTACATGCCAGAGATCTGCAGATGGCTCGAAGGTAAATTTCGGGGTGGACACCTCCTGCACCCAGTCCCTGCTGACAATCTGCTCGCCCTTCCAGTTACCCTCAGCCAGATAGAGCTGTCCCAGTTTCATCATCTCGGTACAAGTCAGATACATACCTCCGCCGCCATTCGGATGTCCCTGTGGATCATGCTCCCAGAGCGGCCATCCCATATCAAGGGGCTGGAATACCTTCTCATACAGATACTCTCCCATCCGCTTGCCAACGGCCCGTTCTACCATATGAGCAGCCAGAATACTGTCGGCAGAGGAATAGCAGAATGCACTGCCTGGCTCCACAGGAACCGGCTGTGCCATCATATATTTCTCATAATCCGGTGCGCCGACGCCCGGACGTCTGTCCGCATTCATCAGAAGTGCCTTACCAAAGCCACTGGACATGCAGAGCAGATGTTTCAACTGAATCTTCTCCAGATTTGGATCCGGATTTGAAGGAAGTTTATCTTTAAACACTTCCGCCACATGATCTTCCAGGCTTAGTTTTCCCTCTTCCATTGCGAGTCCAACTGCTGTTACCGTAAAACTCTTGGTATGTGAATAAATATTTCTCGGTGCATTTGCTGCGTAGTGCATCTCACAGAGTACCTTGTTCTCATCTCCGACACTGATAGCTTCCAGCGGCAGATTGTGGCTGCTGGCATAACGATGAAATTCCAAAAACTTCTCTTCCAGTAACATAATACCTCTATCCTTTTCGGCAAATCTCTGATGTCAGTCCGATATAACCGATGCGACGTGTCGCAAGGTTAAAACCAATCTATCTGACATCTCCAATCTGGTTCTATTATCTCATACACATCTCTGCATCTGTCGGCAGTGGCATCAGCGGTGCGGACGGCAGGGTCTGATACCAATAAGCAACACTGGTGTAATCATCGTAACGCGGTCCGGTCCAGCCCATGTTGTCGAGTGTCATACGAAACTTATTCTCAAAACGGATCGGGTCTGCAATATGGAAATGATACAGCAGGAATCTCTGCTGTCCGTTATAGAATTCCTGGTTGTCTCCATAGATTGCATACATGCCGGTATATAAGCCGCTGAAGGTCTGATAGCTCTTGATGATGATGTCATTTCCAAATCCATAGGAACCGCCGAAGTAGTCTTCAGTTCCGGTATAGTGGATAGACGGATACGGATCATCGTCCAGATACATGCGGGCTTCGCCTTCTACCCAACAGGTATTGTTGCCATTCATACCAGTTGCCAGAGTCACACCAACAAATTGTCCCCTGCCTTCGATTCCGTCAACGATTGTGTAGGTACGACCCTTCTGAACCGGGTGCTCTTGGCGATAGGTGGCATGGAAATAACCAGCCTCCGCCGGAATCTCCTGATAAGCTCCGGTGATAATATAATAGAGATCTTCATCCTTGTCACCACGGTTTTCCATCGTGATCCGAGCTCTCTTATGGAACGGCATCTCAAAATAGCTGTTATAGCCGCGACCAGGAGCTACCAGCATCATGGCAGAATTCAACACCGGATATTTGCCATCCCGGTCCACGAAATTTTCATCATAGGCACATCCGAAGAATGCAGAGAGCGGAGCTTCCACAGACGGATATTCCTGATCATCCCAATACATACGGATGATAAAATGGTGCCCGACATATCCGGTAAACCACATATGCTGGATCACACCCGGTCCTGCAGCATCTACCAGAGTTACGGTTTCCCCTGCAGGAATCGTCACGGTCGGACGAAGCTTGGTGCAGTCACCGCCCTGGGAACCACCTGCGCGTACACCGGTTGGATTCTCTGCGGAAAATGCAAACGTTTTGGAGTTCTGGATCATACAATAGTTGTTCATATTCTTCTCCTTTCTGATCAAACCTGGATCATCTGAAATTATTGCTTACTACGCTATCGCGTTTCTCTATTCACTATAAATTCACTATAACATTTATCTCCCATGAAGTGACGGAATTACAGAATCATTCCGTCTGCGCCTTCTCATTTTCTTCCCGGATAATCTCCTTTAATTCTTTTCGCATCACATCCAGTGGAGCCTTCTGTCCGGTCCATAATTCGATCTGAGCAGCCCTCTGGAACTGGACATACCAAGACCATTCAGGATTTTGCAGCCCTTCTTCTCAGCATTTTTCAGGAATGCGGTCTTGGACGGGTTGTAGCAGGCATCAAAATAAAACTGTCCTGGCCTGATTAGTTCAAATCTTTGTATATGGGTTTTTGTATTGCCCGTGGTTTTGTGTTCTGTCACCGTATTGAAGGTTTTTCGTCTTTCTCATACGGTCATAGAAATAATCAACGACAAGCCTGACAAAATACGGCATATTCCGCTGCATCCGATCTCCATTTTTTCTCTCGACGATTTCTTCGACAACTTTTTTCAGCGGCTTCTCCGCATAATCATTTCGTGCCGATACTTTTTCGTGATTGCTCAGGTCAAAAGTCGGTGTCCATGTATCCGGCAGTTTATAAACCGAGCCCATTGTATAGACACCGCTGCCTTTTTCGGCTTTCTTAAGTGACTCCCTTGTGATCTTTTTCATATCAAGGAATGGCAACCCGGATGATGCGTCTGCTCGACAATCTCCAATACAAGGCCGCCATCAATCGGCATATTCATCATGACGCATATAAGGTGCTGGCGGTTCTCATCCCCGATAGCGTTCAGCAGCTTCCGGCATTGTTTAAATTCCGCCTCCAGTTTATGGACCTCTTCGCAAAACAGATTCATGGTATAACCATCTCCTTTATTCAAGCGCTTAAACTGATTATACCATAAATCTATGAACAAAGTTTATCTGTAAAGAAAATCGATACAGAGTTTTTCAAAATCGGTCCATCTGCTCCTGGGTAGCCACCTGCCTACAACTTGTATTGCTATTTCCTATCGTTCCGAACAATGCAACCATTGTCCGGCAGCTATTTCAGGTACCAACAATTCATACGCAATATATTCATAAATGTCCCTCAAATCCTGTCTTGCTTCAGCGGAATATGCCACATAAAAAATCATATGCCAAAATCTCTTTTCATTTCAGCTTCAATGGCATCTGCTGAGTAAACTCTGCCAGCTTTTACATCAGACATACCTTTTTCAATTTCTTTATCAAATTGTTCTTTCGTAAGAGAACCATAGGTCAACGGTGCCGTTCTTGGTAATTTCATTTCAAATGGAATTCCCTTTTGCAAAACAATCTGCCGTAGAAACATTCCTACTGCATTTGACATTGGAATTCCTAACTGATCTAATACACTTTCAGCCTGTTCTTTAAGTTCAGGCTCAACTCGAGCAAACACATTTGCTGTTCTTGCCATAATCATCGCCTCCTTCAACTGTATTCTATCACAGATGCTTGCAAATAGTAATCTATTTGCAAGCATCTTGCATATGGATATTATGAGTGCAAGGTGACTATTTTATACTCTGCACCAAAGCATCCTGCCAGCATTTCTCTCCTCCCCGCAGGAACTTCTTTCACCACAAATCATATTCATTTTTATCGAGGACAGTCCGGTTAACAAATTCCAACCCGAAAGCTTTGCTTTTAGGTTGTCGCGGTACACTCGCGCAAAATAGGGGTACAATGGGGGTACAAATACCATTCTCATTCCCCAAAAGCCTTGATTTTAAGCCACTTCAGACAAAAGTACGGATTCTGCCGTGACAATTGCTCTTTGCCAATATTTCAAATCTCTTTCTTTCGATCTGTATCAATTGGGATATCTGTGATTTTTATCAAAAAGCAGTTGCCAGAACGTTTGAAAATCACCAAACATATCTATTTGAAAACTGTGCGAAACGAATGTTCAACTAAAACAGGAAACTTGGTTACCCTTTGTATCCTTTAGTATAACAGTCGCTTGTGCGAAAGACAAGCAATTATTTATATTTCCCGAAATCTAGGCTGTCGCAATATTCTGAGTGACTATATCCCTTCGCTTGAAATGATATCGCTCATTTTACTGGGGAGAACAGACAATTTACTTGTCCATAAAGGGCATACCTCACAAATCTATGCCTATTAAGCATAAGAAAATATTTTATATAAGTATTTGCTATTCTGTTTTGCAGCCGATATAATAAAATTGCAAAGAAAACACACAGCAAAAGGAGTCTTACTTATGAAAAAAATCGTTTCTATACTGCTTGTTGCCTCGCTGATAACAACAATCTTTATCGGGTGCAGCAGAAATAAAGAAAACACACAGGTTGAAGATCATAATATGTTGTCCTCTGGTATACAGGAAACTAAGCCATTTCATTCCATTTCATTAACCGATGAAATCATCGAACTTGCAGACGGTTTTTCAGCAATACAATATGTTGGGGATTATGGCTTTGACGATTTTTTAAAACAAGGAGGTGCCTCATCAGATTCTGAAGTAGCGGCTTTTCTAATGGACAATATATTATCTGATTCTGGCAGCTTCCTATTTGATGGCAATCCCTTTGGATGTAGTACATTATCTGTTCAAGATACAAACGGCAATTCACTGTTTGGTAGAAATTTTGATTGGAACACCTGCAATGCCATGATTGTACAAAGTCGACCAGAAAACGGATATCAGTCCATCTCTACAGTCAATACCGATTTTATCAGTATGAGTGGGATCAATCTTTCTGAGCTACCTGACCAAACACAGGCACTTGCCGGTCTTTATATTCCCCTTGACGGATTGAATGAAATGGGTCTTGCGGTTTCGGTCAATATGATTGAAGATCGTGCAACCATTGAACAGAACACAGACAAGCCAGATATCACAACTACCACTGCTATTCGGCTGCTGCTTGACAAAGCTGCCAATGTAGAAGAGGCAATCGAGCTGTTAAGCAGCTATGATATGCACGCTTCCTTGGGATATATGGTGCATTTTGCAATTGCAGACCGCACTGGAAACAGTGTCGTTGTAGAATATGTAAATGATAAAATGGTCGTTACCAAAACACCTGTTGTCACTAATTTCTATTTGGCAGAGGGGGAAAAAATGGGATTGGTACACAGCAATCCCACGAGCGTTATGAAATTTTAATGAACCGTCTTAAAGAAATGAAAACAATGGAAATCAATGATGTGCGAGACGCTCTTGATCACGTTAGCAAGGACAATTTCACAGAATTTGAATCTACCGAGTGGAGTGTTGTTATGAATCAATCTACAGGAGAGGTTTGGTACTATCACCGTGAAAACTACAACAATCCCTATGTTTTCACGGTTACAGGAGAATAGAACGCATGAATTATCTAAAAATCTTATTCGATTTATGGAAACTAAAAAGAAATGAGAAGAAAACACCCCACCAAATTTCTACTTTACAAAATCAAAAGCTCCGCTGCCTGTTACACCACGCATATGAAAATTCTAAATACTACCGAACCAGCTTTGAAAGAGCAGGAATTACAGCCGAGCAAATTGACAATACACCACTTTCAAAATTCCCTACCATTGATAAACCTACCCTTTTATCGCAATTCGATGATCTTGTCACTGTATCGGACTTAACACAAGAAGAAATACGCCGTTTTGATCAACAAGAGAAACCCGATAGAAAACCCTTTCATGGAAAATACCATGTTGTACATTCTTCTGGCAGCACCGGAAAACCAGGATATTTTGTCTATGACAAAAGCGCTTGGAACAGTATGTTGTTGGGCGTGATTCGTGGAGCGCTTTGGAACATGTCTATGTCACAGATACTCAGATTTTTATTGCAAGGTCCTCGTATTGTGTATATTGCCGCCATCGATGGTCGATATGGTGGGGCAATGGCGGTGGGTGATGGAATCGACATCGTAGGTGCAAAGCAAATCTATTTGGATATCAAAACGCCCCTTGAAGAATGGGTTAGTGCGGTCAAAAAATTAAAACCCAATATGATTATCGGTTATCCCTCCGCCATTAAAATTCTTGCAGAACTTGTTGAAAAAGGCGATGTCAATTTGCAGATCTTGCGTGTTGTTTCCTGTGGTGAACCCCTTGGAGCCAGCTTGCGCAAATATCTGGAGAACATTTTTAAAGCAGATGTAATCAACTTTTATGGAGCAAGCGAATCACTGTCGCTGGGTGTGGAAAGCAATCCACAAGAAGGTATATTACTGTTTGATGATATGAACATTGTTGAAATCGAAAACGGTGTGATGTATCTCACCTGTCTTTACAACTTTGTTCAGCCATTGATTCGCTATCGCCTTTCAGATCATTTGACACTCCAAGTGCCAACCCAAAAAAATCGTTATCCATTTACTTGTGCAGTGGGCTTACTGGGAAGAAATGAAGACATACTATGGTTTTATAATGGCAACGGAAAGGGTGAATTTTTACATCCACTTGCAATTGAAGGGTTTTGCATTGAGGGGTTGCGCGATTATCAATTTAGACAGTTATCCCCAGACGCCTTTGAAATGCTTGCAGAAATTACAGATGATTCTCTACAAAAAACAATACAATTGAAAATGTTACAACAGATGAAGTCCATTCTCAAAGAAAAAAATCTGAACTATGTGCAATTTTATGTAAGCTTTGTCCCCGAAATTCTACCAGATCCCAAAACAGGTAAAAAAAGATTGATTGTTGTGGATATGGAGGCAACCGCATGAAAAATACAATACTCTGTGCAAGAGATGTTTCAAAAATCTTTCTACAAGATGGCAAAGAAATACAGATTCTCACTGACATCGATATCAATATCTACGAAGGTGACTTTACGGTCATTATGGGTCCATCAGGGGCGGGAAAATCTACACTGCTTTATACACTAAGTGGTATGGATAGCATTACAAATGGCAGCGTCAAATTTCAGGGAAAAGAAATCAGTAAACTCTCCGAAAAAAATGGCACATCTGCGAGCAAATGAATTTGGCTTTGTCTTTCAGCAAACACACCTTGTCAGCAATTTAACGTTGTTTGAAAATATTGCAGTAGCAGGATTTGCGGCAAAGGTGGGAAATACAAAGGAAATTCAAGAAAAAACTGACAGGTTGCTCTTTCAAATGCACATTGAGGATGCCAAAGACCGTTTACCATCTCAGGTGTCGGGTGGCGAAGCACAAAGAGCTGCTATTGCCAGGGCAATGATTGGAAATCCCAGTCTTTTATTTGCGGATGAACCCACAGGAGCACTCAATAAATCCAATAGTGAAGAAGTCATGCACCTTTTGACAGAACTCAACCATCATGGACAGAGTATTTTAATGGTGACACATGATGTCCGAGCCGCTTTACATGGAAACCGCATTTTATATTTAGAAGATGGTAAAATTTTGGACGAAATCCATCTATCACCTTATCAAAACAACAATCTAAGGGCAAGAGAAAACAAAGTCTTGGGTTGGCTTTCTTCTTTGCAATGGTAAGGAGGGTTCTTTATGGAAAATAAGATTTTGTTAAAAGCAAATATCAAGCAACATAAAGGAGTTCTTTTGGGGATTTTTATTTTGACCTTGCTGGTTGCAGCAGCTTTGGGAACGGTGCTTACCATATGGTCAAATTCCCAGAAATATATCAAAAGTGAACTTGACCGAGCTGGCTTTGGCGAGCTTACCGTCTGGGTGGAAAATTTACCCAATCCATCGGACTTGGAAAATCATATTGAGACTTTAAAAGAAATCGAACATGTGGAAACACAACACCTTATCTATTCAAACTACACCACAAATGAAATAGAATCTGATGTGGAAGGGCAACTTATCACCTATTCTCCCAATGAAAATCGCTACCGCTTTTTTACCGATGATCTATTGGGATATGTCCAGCCGCCTAGTGCTATCACACCAGGTGAAGTATATGTATCACCCTCTATGATATCGATTTGCGGTATACAAATCGGTGATAAAATCACCTTTCCCATTGCGAGATCCGGAAAAAATTTAACCCTTACTGTAAAGGGTTTTTACGAAGATATTTTTATGGGAAGTTCCATGATTGGAATGAAAGGATTTTTAATTAGCGAATCCGACCGATATACTGCATTAGACTTGATTTTGCATGCAGGAATTGACGCATTTGCTCGTGATGGGGCTATGCTGCATATCTTTCCCACCGACCAAAGCGATCTGATGGCTTCAGAATTAAACAGCCTGCTCAATGATCAAACAATGCTTACCCAATACACCCAAGCAATTCACAGCAAACAAGTTATAGCGGGATTTATGCTAATTTTGCAAAACGCCTTTAGTGGGCTTCTTTTTGCATTTGTGATTGTGCTTCTCTTTGTGATTTTGATTGTTTTAAGTCACAGTATTCGCAGTACAATTGCTTCTGACTTTGTAAATATGGGAATTTTGAAAACGGTTGGATTTACTGCAAATAGGCTTCGTTTACTACAGCTTTTTCAATATGGTATTCCCACCGTTTTGGGGCTTATGATTGGCTTTTTGCTCTCCATTCCCCTTGGTGAGCTAGTTGCCCATGCCACATTGACAACAACTGGTGTGTTGATTCCCAAAATACCACCGCTTCTGCTTACCACTACAGCATTTATATCCATTTTGTTATTACTTACCCTGTTTATTTTTATCAAAACCCGTAAAATCGATAAGATCACACCAATGAACGCAATTCAAGAAAAAACAAACAGCACAGTAACACAAATAAAAAACCCCGCGGCATTTGGCGACAACATATATTTTCGTCTTGCGCTGCGCCAATTAATCAGTGGGAAAGGCAATTATATTGGAGCATTCGTTATTGCCCTTTTATTGGTATTTTTTTCTTCTGTTGTTGGGAGAATAGACACTTGGCTTGGCTCTGATGGCAAAGGAATGATGGACGCCTTTCATCCCGCAGACCATGACATTGGCGTGCAGTCTTTTGGCGAACTGACACAAGAAGAATTTGAAAATACCATTCGCAGATATTCCAATATTACTGATACCTATGTACTGGCAATGCCTACTATCTCGCTTAATGGCATTTCCTATACAGCAAATGTGATTGATGAGCCAGAACGCTTTCATATGTTAGAAGGACGCCCTTGTATTGCCGATTATGAAATTGTGATAACAGAGTTTATCGCCACAAATCTTGATATTGCAATTGGTGATTCTGTTACAGTTCGAGGCGATAATAAAAGTGCTCAATATGTTGTATCTGGTATCTATTCCTGTGCAAATGATATGGGAGATAACTTTGGAATGAATCGCAAAGGATATCTTAAAATTGGAAGCGACCACCCAAATCTCTGGTGTTGGCATTATTTTCTGGAAGACAGTTCACAAAAAAGTACAATTATCAGGGCTTTAGAATCCGCATATGGTGGAGATATTCATGTCCATGAAAACACCTGGTCAGGGCTTTTTGGTATTATCTCGGCTATGCAAGCACTTGTATCATTTATGTATAGTTTGGTAACCGTTTTCATTTTGATTGTAACCGTTATGACAGGTGATAAGCTCCTTTCTGCCGAACAGAAAGATTTGAGTATCTATCAAGCAATTGGCTTTTCATCAACAAAGCTGCGTTTGGCCTTTGCTTTGCGCTTTGCTATCATTTCCATCTTTGGGGGCATGATTGGTATGGTATTCGCCATAGTCATTACAGACCCGCTTGTATCTTCAGTGATGAAGCTAGCAGGTATTAGCAATTTTGTGTCACATCCCAATTTTATTGGTGTGATTTCACCTGTAATCGTTGTAACAGCTCTATTTACTGTTTTTAGTTGGCTACTCGCTGGAAAAATTAAAAAGGTACCACTTACGGTGTTGGCTACTGCATAATAGATACTGATTTACTTTGGTTTGATATTTTAGATCAATGTTTGCTATCTATGAAAATCGGACATCCCAACAAACTCTTATATTTTAGTTGTGCCAAATCTGGCACAGGAAAGGAACTCTTATGATAAAAATTACACTCAAACGTATTTCACTTGCTCTTATATTAGTTTTTGCGATTGGAGCATTTGCAGGTTGTAACAGTCAATCTGAACAGAATCAAAACGATGAAAATCGCCTATCACAAAATTCCAACTTGGTAAACAACAGCTCTTTAGACCCTGCTCCCAACAATGACAACCAATCCGAAAACAACATATCTGCCACAGAGTTGATTGTACGCTTTGGAGATAATGGTGAACCATTTGTTATGCACCTTTATGGCAATGATACTGCCAAGGCGATTGCCCATCACATAGGTACCGCTGATTGGAGATTGCCAATCTATCATTATGAGGGTTATGAAAATTGGGAGGTTATGCAGTATTATGATATTCCCAGTCGATATGAGATTCCTTCCAATCCCGAAACTGTCACCAAAGAGGCTGCTGGAAGCGTCTACTATTCCGAACCAAATCGAATTGTACTTTTTTATGGAGATGCAGAAGTGACCAGCGAATATACACCGGTGGGATATTTTGACGATACCGAAAATTTCCGCAGCGCAGTCAAAGATAACCCTATCTTAGAGGGTTGGAGCAATAAGATTGTTCAGATCAGTGATGGGCAATAAACCCATATAGAAAAGAGGAAAACAATGTATGTCGATGAATCTATTGAATCTATGATTCAAAATCTAAAAGATGCAGGCTGTGATCCTGAAATGATTCAAAAAGTGATAGAAGATTTACAAACAGGAAACGAAACAAATGGTTTAAAACGATTGGCTGTACACAGAAAAAATTTACTTCATTCCCTGCATAGACAACAAAAATGTATTGACTGCCTTGATTATCTGGTCTATCAAATGAAAAAAACAAAAAATAAATAGCAATCTTTGAAAAGAGTACATCATTAGCCTTTACAAATAAAACCTTTGATAAAGAAAGAACTTTTTATACAGTGAGACTGTGTGAGGGTCTCTGGCAAAAGAGTTTTTAAAAAAAGGTAAGGATATGATTGTAGATAAGTACTTTTTGAAACTCTACTATTTATTTTAGCATGATGATATGGAGATAACTTTGATTGCTTATCAAATGAAAATCCCAATTTCCGAGCATCTCTAAATGTCTCAAGTGGGAGAAATGATTCTGGATATCAGCAATGCAAAAGGCAAACCAATTGTCAAAATTTTAAAACGCACTTGTTGTGCATGAGACACCATATAGAAAAGGAAATGATAAAAAATGGACCATCTTCTAGGAGGTATTTTAATTGGCTTACTGTTTGGGCTGCCCGTCGGTGCAGTTGGCACCATGACTATTCAACGGACTTGGAATGGAGGAATTCGAGCGGGGCTTTTTACTGGACTTGGTTCTTCTGTCGCCGATTGCTTTTATGCCTGCGTGGGCGTGTTTGGTCTTACTCTGATATCCGATTTTTTGTTAAAATATCAAGTTATTATCCATATTCTTGGCGGCAGCTTTGTGCTGTTTATGGGAATTCGATTACTACTAAAAGAAGAAGATACCATTCCAACAGAATCCAAAACAATCCATCCCATTCAAATGTTTTTTTCTTCTTTTGTAGTGGGAATTACAAACCCTGCGGTAATCGTTACATTCCTATTTGCCTTTTCCTATTTTGGTATTTCCCCAAACACAGGGTTACTTCGGAAAATACTACTTGTAATCGGTATATTGATTGGCACTTATATTTGGTGGGGAGCTCTCTCTACTCTTACCAATGTCATCAGGAAAAAAACAAAAAACTTCGATTTCCGTTATCTTAATCGAATATTTGGCACCATTTTATGTCTGTTTGGTATAGTTATATTACTGCCAACTTTCTTTCAATAAAATAACCATTATCACAAAGGAAAAATAAAAATGAGCAAAAAAGTTTTGATTATTTCAACCAGTCCTCGCAAAAATGTAAATTCTCAGATCTAGTCAGACACATTTATGGACAATGCACAGGACGGTGGCAATACAGTAGAAAAAATTAGTTTGCATGACAAGACAATCGGTTTTTGCAAAAGCTGCCTTACCTATCAAAAAACTGGTCGTTGTGTGATTCATGACGACGCAGACAGCATTGTAGAAAAGATGTTGTCTGCTGATGTATTGGTTTTGCCATCCCCATCTACTATTATGAAATGTCAGGACAGATAAAAACGGTGCTAGATCGTTCCAATCCCCTTTTTTATGCCTGTTGAATATATGGAGTAATAAATTGCTATTTTTGAGAACAAAGATATAAAATACCCTCCACGTCATACTCATATCTTAAATGCCTTATAAAATAAGGTATTCCAAAAAGCGAATGCGTAACAAATCCAATATATATTTTCTCCTTATCGTGCTTGTTACATCGTGCTAGCACCATGTATTTCTTATTACTAAAGAAAATAGGGGACAGACTGTACTTTAAAACTTGCAACCCGTTCACCTTTTGAAATTTAAAAATGTTTCTTTATCAATTGAAAAAATATAATCCCCATTTTCATAAAAGGAATTTTGAACCATTCC
>ERZ778516.1055-NODE-1055-length-21870-cov-12.300344_pt1 | contig 21870 bp, 20 predicted proteins | sample MGYA00510342_ERZ778516 | MGnify/ENA primary metagenome ERZ778516 (study PRJEB29527, sample SAMN07138961) | mouse gut metagenome | material: feces | host: mouse | place: China:Nanjing | collected 2016-01-25 ... | reverse complement strand
GAACAGGCCGGGATGATTATGCGTGTCCGTCAGGGAATCGGGACAGGGAAAGCCAGATATTGACAACATCGTGAAACTGACAGAAGTCTATCATGTAAGTGCAGATTATATTTTGACAGGCAGGGAAAAGGAAGAAACGGACCCTGCGCCTCAAAAGAAAGAACTGAGCCATGAATATAAGAAAGCAATTGCAAGCGTGATCGTTATCGCGGGGACAGCGCTTGTCACTGTACTGTTTATCACTGCGCTGGGATTGCTTTCACGATTCGGAATTTAGGAGGGAAAATGATGAGACGGATAATGCTTCTATGCGGCATGATAGCAGTGACAGTGAGCGGCTGTACATATGTCAACAACAAGAGCTGGGATGACATGACACCCGAAGAACAAGAAGAAGTACGACAGGTTTTCGAGGAGGAACGAAAAGAGTTAGAAGAGGACGAAAACATGTCAGACAATGGCTTTGCGCAGTATATCCTTGACAAAGTGGAGGAAGCGGTTGATACGCAGTCCTTTTAGAATCAGGGAACCTATGATCAGCAATCCGCCTGTGATTCCAAGCCATAGCTTCGGAGAAAAGTCAGAGAGCTGCATCGAAAATAAAAAGTAATACCCAAGCTTTGCCCCAGCAGCGTAATTGAGTGCATAATAGACCAAAGGTATCATGTACGCAATGATGGTGTTGTCTGCCAGTGCGGCAGTCATCATGCCAAGAGCGCCGAGAAACACGGCATTTGCGACGGTTCCCAGATACAGCCAGAGGGTCATTTCACATTCCCGCAGACATAGTACACCGGCAAAGAAGCCAGTGAACAGGAAGACGAGAAGGACTGCATAGACAGTTCGGATACAATAGACGCAGTGGGGACTAATGTACTTGGATGCCGCCACTTCGTAGATGGCTTCGTCCTGTTCCGGCTCAAAAACGGGTGTGATGAGGACAATCCCAATCAGGGAGACAAACAGTTCAAGCGGAACCGCCGCCTCGTCTGGACTCAAATGGGCGGTTCCAAACAGAACCGGCGTGATGAAAAGGAGCGCAGCAGACACCAGAATGGACAAAACAGACTGATGCTTTAGATTATACCATGTGATAGTTATTATTTTTTCCATGTCAGTTTTCCCCTTCGTTTCGCTTCATAAATGACAATGGTTACAAGGACGAGCACAATAGACAAACCTGCAAAAAGCAGGCGGTTTGCAATAAGCCGCGGGAGATTGTCTGCAAAGTCCTGTGTCATGAAATAAGACAGTGCTCCGGCGTTGTGTCTTGGGGCGAGACGCAGCAGCGAATACGACGCCGAGACAGACTGGATGCCCAAATTAATATCTATGAACCACCAAAGAGAGCACACCGCGACGGCAATTGGGGTATTGGTCAGCTCCGTCAGACACATGCTGACTGCGATCACGATCATTGCCGAGGGCAGAATCCAGCCCAAATCATATTTGAGCGGTGCGAGATAATCCAGCTTCATGCCCGAATACATGCGCCATATGCTGTTGTTAGACCCGTAAGATAATATTAAAACAGGAAGCATGACTGCGGCAGTGACGGCAAGATAGCGCATAAGGAGGAGCTTGGCAGCCGGTGTCGCTCGAATGTATATCAGCTCAGACATCTTTGCCCGGCGGTCTCTCATGCTCATGATTACCGCTGGAAAGACAGGAAGTATAGAGAGCGAATGGTTAGAATGTTTGAATGTAAAAATAAAGTATAAGGATGAATTTTTAGCTTATTTCGCCTCCGATAGTGGACAGTCAGATTTCCTCTCAATCACATAAAATGTACGCGCATACAGGGGCATTTTTAACATTGCGGTGTTCCATAATACCAAAAAGTCTTTGGTGGGGATGGTTCGATTGTATGCGAGCTCTTGGCTGCTGGCAGACTTCACAGCCGAATCTGCCAGAAACAGATGGTCCTGATCAAAGCCGACGACGGGCACGTAGTGCAGCCATCTCTTGTCTTTTCTGGACTTGATAAAGACAATAACAGGAGCTCCTTTGCAGAGCTCTCTTTTTAGCGCATTTAAGTTACCGGCGCAGTATCGCACATGAAATCCGTAACTTTCAAGTACTTTCTTGATTCCGCTGGGCGGAACACATCCTTCAGCGTCTTTGAAGGGCATTTTCTGGTAGATCTCTGTTCCGTCTGCCGGAATATCGTAATGGCGCAGCAGATATGCGGCAGCATAGCCTGAGCACTCGTTTCCCTGCTGGATATCAATGCGGTTTTCCTTGCAAACAATATACTCGGAAACTTCGCATGGCGGTGAAATCATTAAGCGGTAACTGCCCATTATGATGATGTCCACAATGGTCGTAATGAGAAACGCGCTGATGCCTGTTGCCAGAATGGCCGCTATCATCCATATCATTGCTGCACCTCCAATTTATTTGATACACTTTTTTAGACAGCATTATCATACCATAAATACACACAGAATACTATAGAAAATCCATGTTGTTTTTGGTATAATGCAAACAACAATCAGCCCTATGGGAGATTTTGATTTGTACTGTCATAAAACTTTTGAGGCTGGTGTTTTAGAGCGTGTTTGAAAAGGAGAATCTTAGTATGTATGGTGCGGTATTTGGTGATATTATCGGTTCCACTTATGAAATTCACAACGTAAAAACCCAAGACTTCCCGCTGTTTCCTGCTGGAAGCACTTATACAGACGACACCGTTCTGACCATTGCCGTAGCAGAGAAGTTACTGGCCCAGTCACACATCACTCCGGCCAAAAGCTATGCGCTTTGGTTCAAACAATATTACAGGCGCTATCCCAATGCCGGGTATGGGCAGATGTTTAGAAAATGGGCTTTATCAGAAAATTTAACCGTTCAAAGAAGCTATGGAAACGGTGCTGCGATGCGCGTAAGTGCGATTGGCTGTGCTTTTGATTCTCTTGCTGAGGTGCTGTATGAGGTCAGACAAAGCTGTCACTATACACACCGCCATCCTGAAGCCGTCCGCGGCGCGCAGGCAGTTGCCGCCGCCGTTTTTCTGGCGCGAAAAGGCTGTGACAAAGAAGAAATCCAGCGTTATCTTATCAGAAAGCTTCACTATAAGCCCTGCATGTCCTTGGATGATCTGCGCGGCACGTATGTTTTCAACAGCCGTGCCTCTTACTCAGTACCGCCTGCAATCCAAGCATTTATGGAATCCAGTTCCTACGAGGACGCTGTCCGCAAAGCCATCTCAATCGGCGGTGACAGTGATACGATTGCCTGTATGACAGGCGGCATTGCACACGCTTATTACAAAAAGATACCCGATGCCATCTATTCGCGTGCGATACCCTGCCTTGACAGTGGATTAAAGGATACGCTGCGGCGCTTTGAAGAACAGTTTCAGATTCCGCGGTAATACCATATAATGAAAATCCGTGTGGCATTGCTTCCTATCAATGCCACACGGATTTTGTATGAAAGGATAAACTTGAACGAATCCATAACGCAATGGGTAAAGAAAAGATAAAAATCTGCTTCTATATGCCGAACGCCCGCCAAATTTCCTCCACCTGTATGATGATGCGCGATAAGCAACTCTGGTGTGACGGTGGACTGGACAGATACACAGGCGCCTGCGCTTGAGGGTACGGACCGCAGTATTGCATGGGAAGGCGTGGCAAAACACGGGATAAGCAAAGGACAGGCATATGGTTATTTTGCAGAAGACGCGGACAGTTATATTACAGTAGTTATCGTTGGCAATGATGATGACATCGAGGAAGCCAGACAGGTTATTTCGGTGGAGCTTTTAGACGAAGCGCCTGAGCTGGACGCTGCGCAGGCAGGGACGAAGGATTTTATCAGCAGTATGACAGCAGTCTTGGATTCTGTCAATGGCGCCAACGTTTTGGAGTCTTTTAAGGCATTGGAGGATGCCAGCTCTACAGAGAGCCAGCTTGAGGCAATTGTCTTGTCGGCGCAGCAGAGTCTTTCAGGCAGCTGGAGTGTGGAGAACGCGGATGACCTGATTGAGATGGCGGACTGGCTGATGACAGAAGGGCATAATCAGGATGCCTTGGATGTGTTGAAAGAGTTTGGGGCAGACGGGGAGACACAGCGCGATGCATTTGATGCCATCTTACAGGAGCAGGGGCTGGATGAAGGGACTTATATCAGTCTGCTCGCAGCCTATGATGCACAGTCCGCATACGGGGACGGGGCGATTGCCGCATGGGATTTAAGCCGGGTTGGAACCATTATGGGCTTTGGCTACGCAGCCGGATACTGCACTTATGAGGAGGCAATGGACAAGAACTTAGAGGCAGCGCAGAAAGCGCAGGCAAACGGGCCGTTTGCTGTGGACTGGAATATGGAGCTTACCAAGGAATGGTAAATTATCCAGCTGCGATAGCAGTTCGATGATGTCATACTCCTTTTTAACCAGCGCGCCCGGGCTGCCGTCATAATAGAGACAGCGCCCAGTGTAGCCAATTGCCAGATTGTCGCCAAAACGGTAACACGTTCTAGAGCAGGGCTGAAATATTATTTTGGAAACAGAATTTGATATTCATGCGGATAATACTCTTGCAGCTGTGTGGTGCTGGTTTCTTTGCCAGCATAGCGCTCCAGCCAGTTTTCATAGTCGGGGTTTATCCAGACAGAAGCATCCTCAAAAGTCACTTGCTTCAGGCAAATCAGTATATATGCCGCTTGATTTGCTCCGCCATCGCCAATTTGGGGAAAATCTGTCATCTTTTCACCATCATAGAGAGACCAGCCGCCGCGGTATTGTTCCGTGTGGGTGGGTAAAAGATTTTCGCTGGATTGGACAATATTTTCAAAGCTGCTCTGTGCGCTGCTGTCAAGGAAATTCCAGAAGAGCTTTAAGGGCGAACCGTTTTTGTCATAAGCGAGCATACAGTATTGTGTTTCTGTGATGGTTTTGTCCGTATGGTTGGTAAGGATATCGTGGACATATGGATATCCATTGTCGTAATAGAGAATGTCTGCGCTTTCGTGGATGATGGAAACGGAATTGCTGGCAGCAGGTATGTCATAGCGGTTGTCAGCTGCGGACGCGGCGGCAGAGGTGGCGAATAGGCCGGCTGTGACAAAAACAGTCAGGCAGGAGGCTGTCACCATGGTTTGAATAGACTCATGCGCATCACCTCACTCCAAATCCGTGACAATCTGTTTTAATTTTTTTATCTGCTGGGCGGATAGTTTTTTGCGGCTCAGCAGGGCAGCAAACAGCTTATCGACAGACCCGTCAAACATTTTATCTATGAGTTCGTCTGTTTTGGCATCCTGCACTTCTTCTTGCGGAATCAGGGCATGACACATGAAATGTGGCTCAGAACGCTCGATTGCCCCTTTTTTGATACAACGCTTTATCAGTGTATACGTGGTGTTCATGTTCCAGCCGGTCTCTTCTTTTAAAACATCCGACAGATGTTTGGCAGTGGTGTCACCCTCGCGCCAGAGGACGCTCATCACTTTTAATTCCGAATCAAATAGTTTGATGTCCATCGTGGTTCCTCCTTTCATACGACTACAGTAGTTTATAAATTTATTCTACTCTTTATATAGAAGATTGTCAATACGGCGATCTCATCTCTTTATTAAAAAATTGAGATGCGGTATAATAAAACCAGTACAGACAAAATCACAAAAAGGAGGATATCAAATGGACAATGAAAAAGTATACGCCATGCCCTTTGGCAAAGTATATCCGCTGCTTGTCTCTAAGGCGGAGAAAAAGGGACGAACCAAAGAAGAAGCAGACCAGATCATATGCTGGCTGACGGGCTATACAGCCGAGGCAATTGAGCACGCGGTACACAGTCAGGTCCCATATGGAGACTTTTTCCGCAATGCACCCAAGTTAAATCCCAACAGAAAGCTAATCAAGGGAACCGTCTGCGGCGTGCGCGTGGAGGAGATTTCAGAGCCGCTAATGCAGGAAATACGGTATCTCGATAAACTGATTGACGAGCTGGCAAAAGGAAAGGCAATGGACAAAATACTGCGGGATGGGAGTGATGCGGCCAGCACAATCGAAGAGTATATTCAACGACAGCCTAAGGAAGCACAGCCCCATCTTGAACAAATGAATGCAGCGATTCGGTCTGCACTGCCAGATGCCGTACAGAAACTGTCATGGAGTATGCCTACTTACTGGAAAAAGCGGAATTTGATACAGTTTGCTGCCTTTAAGAAGCATGTTGGACTGTACCCCGGACCAGAAGCCGTGGAAGCATTTGCAGACAAGCTAAAGGCGTATAAGACAAGCAAGGGGGCAATCCAATTTCCTTATAATAAGCCGCTTCCGACAGAACTGATTACAGAAATTGCATTGTGGTGTGATTCTGGCATATTATAACACTGCTCTCCTGCATATTTTTCAGACTAATTCTGTATTATCCTTCAAACAAGGATTGATAAACAGCGGGATTTTGTTATAATAGAGAAAATGACAACAGAATACAAGGAGAAAATGGATGATATTCGGAAGCAGGAACAATAACAGGAAAACAGCGCAGATAAAGTCTGTCATACAGGAGGTGGTGGCGGAGGCATTCATGCGGCAGAAGCAGGAGCTGTCGCGGATGCAGGAGGAACAGCAGAAACATTTTGATGAACAGATGAAGGAGCAGCTTGAGAAGAATCACAAGGCGGTGAGAGGACTGTCGGATTCTGTTGAGGATTTTCTGGATTCGATGCAGGAGGAGGAAGAAAGGCAGCGGCAGTTGCATCAGCAGCAGGAAGAGGCTAGGAAGCGGGAGCAGAAGCTCTTGGAGCTGGTACAGCTGTATCAGCAGCAGATGGAATTGTTTGAGCAGTGGATCACAGGACAGCCACAGGAGACGGGGGAAGCCGCTAGGAAAGCGTGGCAGCAGCAGTATGCCATGCTCAAGGGAAAGATTCAGACAGAGAGTATGCTTTGTGCGATAGAACTGACAGGCGTGTCAGGAGAGCCGGTGGATTATCGCCTGCACGAAGTTCTTCAGGCGGTAGAACCAGCCAGCAGGGAGCAGGAGGGGAAGATAGATAGAGTGTACAGTCAGGGGATGCTTTATCATGGCACAGTGATCAGAAAAGCGCGCGTGACTGCGTACCGTAAGTCATAATACAGAAAATTCAAATCAGGAGACAAAGGAGAAAAAAGATGGATACAATTATAGGAATTGATTTAGGTACGTCAACTACCGAGGCGGCAGTGTATCAGGATGGAAAGCCGGTTCTTATGCTCAATTTTGACGGCAGGGAAGTCACACCTTCCATCGTAGGGGTAGATGACACAGGCAACATCATTGTGGGAGAGAAGGCAGAGGCACAGCTTCTGATCGCGCCAGAGCGCACTGTCAGGGAAGTGAAGCGCCTGATTGGGACAGACGAGCTGGTTATGATAGGAAAACGGCAGTATTCTCCTGTAGAAATCTCTGCAATGATCTTATCCTATGTCAGAACGTATGCGGGGACATACCTTGGCGAGGATATTACACGGGCTGTCATTTCTGTGCCGGCATACTTTGATGAAATACAGCGTCAGGAGACAATGGAAGCCGGAAGAGCAGCGGGTTTTATGGTAGACCGCATCATCAATGAGCCGACAGCGGCGGCACTGAGTTATGGCTTGGAGCACATGGACGAGGAGAGTTACGTGCTGGTTTACGATCTGGGCGGCGGCACGTTTGATGTGACGCTTCTGGAAATGTTTGAGGGCGTGCTTGAAGTGAAGGCAAGCAGCGGAGACAACAAACTGGGCGGAAAAGATTTTGACGAGCGGTTAATCCAGTATTTGACAAACCGGTTTCAGGAAAAGCATGGTATCGACCTGACAAAAGACCTGTATGCGATGGCGCGTGTACGTGATGAGGCGCTGCGCTGCAAGATTGCACTAAGCACGCAGGAGGAATATACCATACAATTGCCAGTGCTCACGGTGAAAGACGAAGTACCCTACGCGATGGATGAAGTTCTCACGCGCGCCAAGTTCGAGGAGCTGATTCAGGATTTGGTGGAGCGCACGCACGAGCCGATCAAGGTGGTGCTCTCAGACAGTGGTATTTCCGCCGGGGAGCTTGACAAAATTCTGCTGGTGGGCGGTTCCACCCGCGTTCCGCTGGTGCGCAGGGATATCGAGGCATATTTCGATAAGAAGCCGGAGGCGGCAGTTGACCCGGACTACGCAGTGGCGCAGGGGGCAGCGATACAGGCAGCCATCATATCGGGGCTGATCGACGAGAGCAGCGAGATTGTGATGACCGATGTCAATCCCTACACACTGGGTGTTCGGGCGATTCATGGCTATGATGATGAATATATGAGCGTTATTATTCCGAGGAATAAAACGATACCAACCACAAAAAAACAGAAATTTTATACCTCATGGGACGGGCAGACAGAGGCGGTCATTGAGGTGTATCAGGGAGAATCCTCCTGTGTACGGTACAATCACTGTATTGGAGAATTTGTCCTCAAGGGCATTCCAGACAGAGCTGCCGGAAAAGAAGCGATCGACGTTTCTTTCACGTATAATCAGAATGGAATGCTGCATGTGACAGGAAAGATAGTGAGTACTGGAAAGGAAGCTTCGATTGAGATCAACATGCTTGGCACAAAAGAAGAGCGGGAAGATGTCAGCGATTGGAAATCCTCAGAACTGGCAGGGGAGTACAGATCTGCCGTCAGACGCGCAGAGAAGTGGCTGAAAAATCACGCGGAGGACAAGCGGGCGGAAGATCTTTTGTATTATCTGAAAAGAGCGGTCTTGGAAGAAGATGAGGAACAGGCGGAGGAATTTGAGGAGAAGTTATTGTATTACATAGGAGAGCAGCAATGAGAAAAGATTATGAAATTCTTGGCATTCAGGAGGACGCGGACGAGAAAAAAATCAAAAGGGCATATTTTAAGCTCATAAGAGAATATTCCCCTGAAAAGAACCCCGAACGGTTTCAGGAGATTCGAGCCGCCTATGAACGTCTGCTGGAGGAAAAGGATAAGCCCAAACATGATTTCCAGCTTGAATTTCCCGAAGATGATAGCTTTGCATTGAGCATGTTTGACCAGATACAGCAGCTGCTCGAGGAGGGAGATTATGCCAAGGCATTATTAACGGCGCAGGAAGGAATAAAATATTACCAAGAGGCAGAATGTTTTCTCTATATGTACGCGAGATGCTGTATGCTGGAAGGAAAGAACGGAAAAGGTGTCAAAGCCTATGAGAAGCTTGTAGAACGCTTCCCGGATAAGCTTTTTTATAAAAGTGAGCTGGCAAAAGCATATCATATCAGAGGCTATCAGCGCAAGGCCTATGCGATGTTCCAGACTGCATATAAGGAGGGGGAGCGCGAGATTGATTTCCTGAATTTGTACAGTCATTGCTGCTATGACCGGGAAAAATATCAGGAGTCCGTTCAGATTTTACAGGAGCTGGTAGATTCTGTTCCCGCCGAAAAGACGAATCAGATGATACTAGAGCTCTTAGAGGCATACACAGGGCTGTTTATGAATTGTATGGCTGAGCCGTACCCGGTGGAGGATGTGGCGGAAAAGTGCTGTTTGTTTTTGGAGCAGATTGAAGACCAGCTTGAAGGGTATGAAGAACAGATCGTGTCAGTCTTACTGTTTGTCCGTCTAGTGGCTTCCAGAAATCATGGGAAGAAACTTAAAAGATTAGTTGATAAACTCAAAGAGCTGGTTTCGGAAGTTCTTCCAGACAATATGCCAACGGAGATGTTAGATGTTTTTCAGATGATGGAGGATGATCGGTTCAGTGAGCTTATGAAGCTGACTGTAAAAGCCTTTATGCTGCTGGATGACACAGCGTTTCCGGGAGATTCTTTTGATGAGTACGCCTGCTTTATGCAGATGGATGCGTTTCTCTGTCAGCTTGAGGCGTGGCCAAAGCAGCGCAAAGAGCTGGATCTTCTGAAAGAGGAGTATCCTGACCTTTATGAGTGCGGTATCGATGTCTGGGATATGGTGCGCAGATGCACAGGGGAAAACAGACAGTATATGATAGAGGACGTGCTGGCGGAATACTTGAGGATGGAGGCGAAATTCCAGTGCGGGCACTATTATGAACTGTATCCTGACAGACGGTGCCATATAGAACAGATTCAATGGGACAGTCAGGAGGAGGGAACCTTTGTCCGCAAGGACAGGAAAATAGGGCGCAATGAACCCTGCCCCTGCGGGAGCGGCAAGAAATATAAGAATTGCTGTGGAAAAGGATAGTGATTGGAGAAAGGCAGGGGCAGTTTCAGCTCCTGTCTTTTTATGTACACGGGCAAAATTTTCAACTTTCCTTTCATTAAAATTAACTTGCAGAAACGAAAAAGGTTTCTGACAAAACGAGATATAGGGAGGAAACAAGTTTGAAACAAATAAGTAGAGGACAGCCAAGAAATAAAGGGCATAGCAAACAAGCCATCTTTTGGTGGCTAAAAAATTAAATATAGACACAACACCTAATCAAGCAACAGGAACAGCCTCATCCTTGATGATGTAACCACGTTGTTTAAGCATATTAAGTGCCTGTGAAGTAGTCAGTGTCTTAGATTCATTCACAGGACGTGGTTCAAGGAAGCCTTCTGGTGTATATGGCTTTAAATCTGTGAGTATGTGCCAGATAGCGGTCAGGATCATACGACAGATGGCAATGATGGCTTTTTTGTGACCACGGCGTGCTTTTATACGGCGATAGCGGGTAGTAAATTCAGGATGTTTTTTCGATTTAACCAAAGCATTTGCAATCTGCACCAAAACTGGTTTAAAATAAGAACCAGCACGGGAAATCCTAGTGGATTTGATTTTTTGATTGCTTTGGTCATTGCGGGGACAGCATCCAGCCCATGAAGCGAGGTTTTTAGCTGTGGGGAAAACAGACATGTCACCTCCGATTTCAGATAGCACCTGAATAGCAGTCATTGGGTTCTTATTGAATCCTGGTACGGTTCGTATAAGAGTAAGGATATCTTCGTATTTATCACTGAGACGAAAGATTTTCCGTTCTATTTCTGCCTTGTGCATTTCTAGTTCATCAATGTGATTCAAGTATTGTCTGAGTTTCACAGCCTGTTGAGCAGAGACAGCGCCATCAACAGCAGCCTGTATTTGTTCTATTGGAGTCTTGCATCTGCTGTCTACGAATGGTGTTACATCAAAAGTTTCCCCAGGGTGTTGTAAAATCTGTTCCGTGATGGAACGGGAAGATTTACCAAATATATCAGAGAATACATCATCTAATTTTAAGTTAGATACAGTAAGACAGTTATGAACACGGTTCTTCTCACCAGTAATCATACAGGTGAGTTTGAAACGGTATCTTACCAGCTCTCTTAATTCACGGATGTCAGCAGGCGGGATAAAGGAAGGTTTTACCATTCCGCACATGTACAAATCACAAATCCATTTGGCATCCTTACGGTCTGTCTTGTTGCCCTTCTGAGGCTTTGTATATTTGGGGTGTGAAAGAGTAACCCAGATGTTATTCTTCTCCAAGACATTAAAAACAGGGATCCAATACTTGCCGGTAGACTCCATGCAGACATCATTACAGCTATATTTGGCAAGCCAGTCACACAGCTCCTGCAATCCTTTTGTGAAGGAAGAAAAGCGTGCCTGCTTATATTCTGTGCGGTTGTTGGAATCAGTGATACCAATACAGGCAAAGATCCATGTTTTGTGGACATCAAGTCCACAGCAGTTGTTTTTTAGGATTTCTCCCTTTTTGGAAAAGTGTTCCCAGTGCTTATTTAGAAAAAATTGGTGAATATTTATAAATTTTCATATTGTTTATGCAATTTAAGCAACTGTTTTTCTGGAACTGCATTTTCTAATTTTCCCCATTTAATATAGTGAGCCACACCACAAAATGAAAGTGTGGCTCACTTTCTGTAACTTTAAAAATAATTTTTGGTATCTATTGGAAATTCTCTGCTGTTTAGGCTCTCTATCGTGATTGGCAGCATTTTGGAACGTGAATCATTATCTACGCTGCCCGTCATAATGCTAAACAGCCTGCTTACTAAGTCTGCATTGCTTACGTCTTTATTCTTTTGCAACCACCAGAACATCATTAGATACAAGTCAAGATATTTTGTAGCTGGCTTACTTTCCAAATCTTTGCTTATGAATTTATCTAATGAGCTGTGCAGACTGTTGACTCTGCTTAGGCTGTATGCACCCACAACATATGTACCGCCTGGAATCTTTACGTGTTCTATCATTTCTTTACGTGTAAAATACTTATAACTATGATGGTCATCAGTTACAAGAACGGCTTCTTTGGTTATCCTTCCCTGCAGTCTGTTGTATACTTCTATGGAATCCGGCGTCCCTAATGAAACAGCTTCCAGATAAATGCTGTTGGTTCGGTCTATGGCTGTCAAGATACAAACATGTTGATGGTTTCGGTCTATGGTTCTGGTTCCATCCATTCGTTTCTGGCTATGATAAATCATTTCCTTTAACAGGCCTGGGTTATTCTCAAATAGTTCCCTATACTTGTTGCAGCTGTCCAGGTATTCTATGCGTTCTTTTCTGCTTCTGTGGTGTCTTGGCATCCTCTTTAGTTTGTCTATAAAGAATGTTTTGTCTTTACAGCCTTTGAACGATAGACGTTCATACTTGCCATCTGCTTCTACAATGTTATTGAATGTGTCACATTGCCCATAAATATTTTGTATGGTCTGGTATATCTTCATTCTGTATGACCAGACTGTGCTTGTTGACACGTTGATGTTGTTGGCTATTTCTGTTATAGACAGCCTTGAAATTGTGCCGCGTACAATCTCCAGTAGCTGATGCTTTGACAGGTGTGAATAATGCGTTATTAAACCATAATTCTCCGTGAACGTTTTACCACAGTCTTTACAGATGTACCTTGTTATGCCGCCTTTGGTCTTACCATGTTTCTTAATGCGGACGCTGCCGCAATGGAGACAACATTCTATGGTGCTTGATGGTTTGTCTGCCATAATTCTTACTTTGGAAATTTCTTTTGTGGCAACAGTGTCCTCAATCTTTAAGCCGACTGTATTACTGGTTTTTTCTCTAGTGCCCTCCAGTTCAGATTTTAGTCTTTGGTAAAGGACTTCTTTCTGATCCTTGGTCAGCCTATCAATTCCTTTCAGCCAGTCGCAATAATTTTGACTGTCAGCAAGGAATCGAAGCAATATCTCAGCTAAAATTCCAGCTATCCAGAATCCTCAATTACTGTTGGCTTCTCTTTTTTGGTGTGGTTCTCCCTACCATTGTCTGCCAAACCTCCAGCTTGTATTGCCCTGTAAGCTGCTGCTTTTTGGATATCCAGCGCCTTCTGTCTTTCTTCTCTGGCTCTGCGCTCCATACTGTCTGCACTGTCTAAATAAGATTGCGCCCTATCAAAATCTGCTTTGGTATCCATCAATAATTGTTCTGTCATAGAAATTTTTGACAGTGTATTCCTATTTTCTGGTAGCGCATCAATCCACATGGTATCTTTTGTACAAAGGTATAGCAGCACTTTTAGTAATGTGCCATAACTCCCATATGGCGCTTTCCCTGTTGCTTTTGCCCGTATTACGATGTCTGCCTGTTCCTGCAAGAATAATTCAACCCCTAGCTCCTTTGCATACTGCATGGTCTCCTGTGACGCTCCACAGGTAGCTATTACTACAGGTATGCAGGAACCCCCAAAACCTTTTCTGACATGCATACCTGCATAAACTTCTGAAACCGCAGTCTTGATAAGGTCTCTGTTATGGCACTTGCATTGTATGTAAAATGTAAAATCCCTGCCCCCTTTTATGGACGTATGGAATTCTGCTATGATGTCTACACCACCATCAAAACCATGTTTATACCCTTTAGGGTCATGTATGTTGGTCTGATTGGTTCTGTATGCCTTTAATCCATATGTCTGCAAAGCCTCTAATACCTTTTTCTCATACTTAATCCCAATGTCTACCGCATTACGCATACGCATACCTCCATTTTTTCAAAAAAATTTCTGATTTGAATTTTTAAAGATACTGCATATACTCCAATGTCTGTTTTATACGTATGCTATACTTAAAAAAATCTCAGCGCCCTTACTTATCTGGCCATTGTTACAGCATAAAAATAGCCTGTCAGATAAATTTCTGACAGGCTCAACATAGGGCTATAATTTTGTTGGGAACTGATTTTTGGTGTCTAAAGTAATTTCTCTGTTTGTTATTTTATCCGTAGTTACAAGGTCAACCCTTTCTTTTGCATCTAAATCTGGTATTTCATCAATCATTATTTTGTATAATGCCTGTACTTTTTCTTCGGTGCTGTATTCTCTATATTTGAACAGCCACCAGAAGAGCATGAGAGTAAGGTCTAAATATTTTGTTGTATAAACTCTGCCGCTGAATCTGTCCATATAAGCAGCCAGAGCGCTATGCACACTGTTTACTTTTGCAAGATTATATTTTGATTTCTTATGTTCATTGGCTGGTACTACCTGATGTTTTACACCTGTTCCATACATGATTCTTTCATAGGCTTTATGGTCATCTGTAACCAATACATTGTTGTCTCCATTAAACTTTTGTTTCAGCTTTGATTTTGCCATTGCTTTTTCTAATCTTCCGACTGATACTGGTTCAAGATATAATGTGTTATTCTGGTCAACCAGTGTCAGTATACAGATTTGTTCATTGCTGATTCCTCTTTTCATTTTGGTATCAGCAGATAATAATTCTTCTAAATAATCTGGTTCTTCTATCGAAAGCCTGTCATATAAATTATTCTTCATGAGCCAGTCTATTTTTTCTTGTCTATTTCTATGGTGCCTTGGCATTCTTCTCAATGTGTAAATGAAAAATTCTGCATCCCTTTTCCCTTTAAAGGCTGCCCGGCAGTAGTATTCATCAGCTTCACCAACACCGCTAAAAAGGTCATTGTATCCATACATATCCTTGATAGCATTACTTACTTTCTGCCTGCACAGCCAGACTGTACTTGGCGCTAAACCCGTGTCCTTTGCTATTACAGTAATGCTATGGTTATGTATAATTCCTCTTAAAACTTCCATCCATGTTTCCTTATCAATATGGGAGTACCTCATTGCTGAACCATGGTTTTCTGTAAACGTCTTACCACAACTTTTACATATGTATCTTTGATTTCCAGCCGATGTTACACCATGAGACTTTAATCTGGCACTTCCACAATAAACACAACAGTGTATTCCATCATTTCCTTTTTGTGTAATCTTTTTCTGCGTAGGCTTGGTAGGTGGAGATAGTGGTTCCTCTCCTTTTACTGTATCTGTACTGTCAAACTGTTCTTTCAGTTGTGAAAATAGCTGCTGTCTTTCCTCTTGTGATAAATTTGATATTAGTTGTTTTAAATCTTCATTGGATAGCGCCATATGCAACCTCCCAAAAACAAAAAATTCTATTTACACTTATATTTAAGGGAATGCTTGATTTTAGGCATAATAAAAAGACCTCACCTTTTGGTGAAGCCTTGGTATGCACATATGCGTGCAAAGATTATAAACCATAATCAAGAATTATCGTATATCTGTTTTGTGTCAATACTCTTATACGAGTAAGTTTTTTATGCAGAGCCAAAACTTTTGAAAGTCTTGGCTCTATGATGTACTACTTTTTATTATACTTATATAAATTTTATTTAAGGTAACTTTCCTGCACCCGGGCCACCTTCAGTTGCTCCTCCTGTGCTTCCAGGACCAAATATACTGTCTATCTGGTCTTGGGTTATACTACCACCTCCAGTAGATGGCTGACTACCTTGACCGTTACCTCCACCAGATGGTTGTTGAGTAGAACCTCCAGTTGAACCTGTGTTTCCACTTGTTGATGGCTTTTGAGTGGTGGGGGCTGTGTCACCTAATAAACTACCTGCTATGTAAACAACTCCATCTCCCCATTCTACACGATACCAGTCATTTGATGTACGGCCTGTTACATGTAACTGTGCCCCTTTTTCTATGGAAGCTGCTTTATCATAGTTTGTACCATCACCAGAACGTGCATTACAATTCTGCTGTGCGTACATTGTTTTGTCTAATTCCTCAACTATTTCTATGCCTGTTGATTGTCCTAATTCTTTGTCTGTTTCTTCTCTTTCCTTGTCTGCTTCATTAATCTGCTGGTTGTATTCATCATTTTCATCAATGTCGGCTCCTGTCATAGAACCTCCTATTGTAACTGTTTCTTCTACTGGTTTTTGCTGCTCTACTACTGTACCAGAGGTATCACCTGTGCCAGCTGTTTGGTCGATGGGATAACCGTTAAGTTTGGTGTATGCTTGCAAGGTGTCTAGGTAAAGCTGGATTGCTTCTGACTTGGTTAAACCCTCATCCCAGCGTGTATCTGAACCTATGATTCCTAACTCTTGAGCCGCTACCAGCGCTTGATACATTTTGTCTGGGCATCCGCTGTCTGGGTTATCAAGTGTGAATTTCAATTCAGCAGAATCATAGTAATCCTTGCTTGTATCTTCTTCACTTAACTTTTGCTGGCTGGCTATGTCTCCGGCGCTCTTGCAATCGTTAAACTGTGCTTTCTTGGTGTCTGCGCTAGATATTCTATCTGTGCCAAATACATTACTTACTAGCATGTATATGTACTCACCACGGGTTATGGTTCCATTGGCTGTTTTCTCATTGAGTGACTTGTCTGCTAAAGTAAGGTAACTGTCATTGGCTACAAGTGAGGCAAATTCAGAATACTTTGCATTTCCTACTTGTGACTCAAATGTGCTGTCTCCTATATTTTCTGCGACAGAAGTATTTGCTCTTGCCAACAATGTCATAGCTTCTATTCTTGTCAGAGTGCTTCCACCATTGAAATAATTTGGCTCTGCGTCTGGTAAGAGGTTCCAGTAAGCATTGATGGCTGCTGCCATGTAGTCGCCTTCGTCTGTATCTACATAAACTGAATCCATTATCTGTTGTGTTTTCAATGTTGCCGTGTCATTCTCTAGGAAGTTTGCTATGAACTTCCTATTCATCATAGCATTATAGAGGGTGTTGTTTCCCTCCTGCATTCCCTCTAAATTGATATAGCATATACCATTTTTTGAACCATTGCCAAAACTGGTTATCTGCATAATGTCGTCTAACTGTTTTCTGAAAGTGTCATATGTAGTCAGCTGGTCTAGCTGAATCCAGTCCAGCGTCTTTTCCTCTCCTTGTTCCTCTGAGATTGGGGTTGCTATCTCAATCTCTATCTGCTGACCTTGTTGCAACATGGTTTGTAACTCGCTCGGTGTTGCTGCTGAACAACCCATTAACTGACTGGCTATGATAACCATTGTTAATGTTGGAAGTATGAATTTTTTCACACGCATGAACTTACCGCTCATTTTTGCCTCCTATCTGGGTTCACATCATATATTGCTTGATGTAAACTTTCTTAAAAAATTTATTTATATATCCATTTTACTTTTGTGTATATTTGATTGCATATACACTTTATTTTGGAATAGGCGCTGTTCCTATGATAGCACCTATTCCAAAAAGTAGCAATCAAATTCTTGTGTATTTTGACATGCTTTAGTGGAGGTCATCCACTGTAGCGTTTGGCACAAAGAACTTTTGTGACCAAAAGTACATGTTCAACTCATCTGTATATATGCTTGCATTCTTGAATGTACCTACTCTATCATTATCACCATAGTATTTATCAGAAAATGGTTTGGTGCGATACTGACTTAAATTATACTTATCTTTGCTAAACATGTCAGATTGGGATTCTTGGGTCTGTGTCACTTTTGGGTCTAGCACAACAGAGCGTTCTGGAGGTGCCACATAACCCAGTTCCAAGTCTGTTGTCTGCACCATGACAGTAATTCCATCGAATGCTTCGTTATACCATCTGCGTCCTGTTTTTGACCTTCCACGTCCATCATCACCTGTACCATGCTCAAGCGCTGCTTCTAATTTGTCTATTATGTGTGTCCTGTTATTGATAAGGGTCGATGTTGTATCTCCTACAGGATTACCCATTGTCTCACTGCCAATATTGGGGCTTGTATTACCTTCAATGTAACGTATCTCTCCAAAGGTATTTACAAAAAATGTATAGTATTTTGTGTCTACCCCTATTGTCTCACTGGGGTTTCTGCTTGGATTTGGATAAACATCTATGTCGCCCTCACCGGCTCCGTTCCCCTGTTCTCCATCGCCACGTAAATAGTATTTTTCCTCTGTAGAGCCTGTCTGGCTGCTGTGCCCTGCGTCTCTTAGGTTTAGATTTGGGCCTATTGCGCTTCCAGTATCCCATGCGTGACTACTGCCTGTATCCGTAGTCACCCATTGTTCAATATTTAACTTTTCTAATGTATCTATTACATCTAATACGTATGCTTTATGTGCCTCTACTGCCTGTGCCTCATTAAGGCCTCCGTCACTTCCACCTGTCTTGTCTACCTGTGTTTTACCAGAGCCTGTCACGATACACTGGTATGTTGTCAGCCTTACCTTTTGACGGTCACTTTTCTTTATGCTTAGTCCTAATGTTGCCCCGCCAGGTAACACTTTATATTCTGACAGCTTATCCACACCAAAGGTTGACTGAATAAAATCTACTGCACTGGAATGAGTACTCCATTGTAAACTTTGAATTGTTATGTTAGGAACACTATCTCTCTTGTTCCAGCTTATCTCTGAGTAATCGTTAGGAGTTATACTCCTTTTGTATTGCCCCAGTACGTATGCTTTTTTCTCATAAGGTGACTCCAGTACATCATAATTCATCTGTACGTAGGGATTGAATGATACAGTCCCTCCGCTTGGTACTTCTTTTCCTGTTGTCTTATTGAATCCTAAAAGTTTCAGATTCTTTCTTACTGATGAATCACAGGTAGTGTCATTTGTGCCTCCATCTGCTGAACCGCTGTATGTCTCTATCGCAACACCTACATCTACTGTCAATGGATTGGTAAGACTGAATGTCTGTTTATCTGGTTCACATGCACCATGCCCACTATCCGCTGTTATTTTGTAAGTTGTGTCTAAATCATCTGAATCATCTACAAATATTGCTTGGAATTTTTCAGAATAATCTTCTGTCTTTCTTGTTCCTTGTATTGTATTGGCTATTGCGAATCCTTGGCTTGATACTTCTTTTAGGTCTGTATTGGCTGCTGATACTCCGAGGTCATCATTTTTCCATTCAGCCACAGTCAATTTATCGCGTCCACGTAATAATACGCAGGCGAAATCCCACTTATCAACTTCAAAATCAAATGCTTCATAGGATGTTCTGGTGCCATCCACCACTCTTCTTAATGTACTACCACCTAAACCTGTCACTTTATACAGGTCTGCTCTTGTAGCTAATACATATTCATTATTGTTTGGCTGGCTGTTTTTCAGTGATAATTTCACTTTGTCATCTGTAAATTCACCCCATGTACAGCTTGCTGTATGCCCACCACAATATTTATTTGGTTCTTCTCCACTGTTTTTACAATCATCTGTATAAGAGTGACTACAGCTGTGCTTATGTGCTGAACTGCTCCATTTGAATACTGTTTCATGCATTTTTGCCATACCATCCCATGCATCAGGTTTGGAGAAGTTTACTTTTCTGGTAATCGTTGACTCAGAGATGATATAATTACCCTCAATCTCTTCTTCCTCTGCCTCTTCTCTTTTTAATAAAACATATAAACATTTTTCTGGTGTTTTTAATTCTACCATTTGTGAACTTACACCGCTTTTGGTTGCTGTACCTGGTGGATTCCATGTTATTGATGAACCATCTGTTGACTGCACTCCGTTATTGTATATATTAGTTACTTTCCATGACACTATCTTATACTCTGGTTCATCATCTATTGAGATAGTATTTGTACAGTTTGGTGTGAAAAATGTACCATCATTTGTATAAGACGCTCCGTTATTAATGTCTGTATAATAAGACTTTACAATGTTGAACACCCCATCTTTTGGTGGGTCTGATGGTTCTGGGTCTCCGGGACTCCCATTGGGTTTCCAATAAGTATGTATCAAAGAGTCCTCGTTCCATACAATACCCATACCATTACCCACACTGAATGTGTTCATTTCTGCATTTGTTCTTTTCCAGTTGCCAAATGCTGGTGCGCTCATTCCTAAATCTCTGATTTCTTGACAATCCTCAAGTGCCACACAACCACAATAAACTCCATTTGTGTAAGAGCCTATTAGAGGGTCTCCTGTGTCTGCCACCCCATAGGTTGACTGTAATGCTCCCCAGTAATAGGCTGTTGTACACCACCATTCACCAGTAGCTGTTTGATTAACATGAATGTTGTGCCAGTAGAAAGGCTCGAAGGCTAAATAAACTTCTCTGCTGTACCATTGATCTGCAAGGTCTGTTCCCCAGTTTGCTTCTATCAAGGAATATGCGTATGGCTTTCCACCATAATCATCTAGCATGTAGTCTTTAACATCTCCACCACGACCATGACCATCTTCATATGGTTTGCCCCATGGACAACCTATGGTATATCCGGCAGACGCAATTCCATATCTACTTTGAAGTCTAATGTTATTACTTGGTATTTTAGTTCCGTTTCGTGTGACTATATCACTTTCTGATGTATATGCTATAGTATTTGTTATTTGACTATTGTTTAGGTCTATCAGATAAAATAGCCAGCCAGTTCTGAAGTTGTCTGGACCACCTATAATCTCGCCCCATTTACCTTTATCTGCACCTATCATTGAACCACCAGCTGCATATACATCCAACTGAAATACTGTCATTAACATTATCAATGACAGTGTAAATATCAGTAGTTGGTGTATCTTACAGCTTATATATTGTTTCAACTTGAACTGCATATTGACTCTCCTTTTCTTTTCTTTCTTTTTATTCCTCTACTGTTTCTGATACTATGCCTATTGCTGTATCTTCTGAAATTTCATTGTTTTCTAAGCTGTAGTCTGGTGTGTTTTCATCTATATACATTGTAAGGTCAAGTGTTCTATTTGTATTTGTCAAAATCATGTGCATTTGCTGTGTCTCTGCTATAAACTCTAAAGTGTTTATTTCATATCTGACTGTCTCCTGTTGTTCCTTTTCAACTTGTTCAAGTGCTGCCATCATTTCTTCGTATGTCGCATATTCAACTGATGTATCATCTGTTTCTGTATCTGTTGGGATTTCACCAGTTACTACTTCTTTTTCTACTGGTTTTGTATAAGTCATCTGTATATAACTATTGTTATCTGTCTCTAGTTCACCGTATACATTGCTTTCAAACTGTGTATCGTACATACTGAATTGAATGCCAGTGGGAGAGTTGTATATCGTGATAGAAGAACCATCTGTTGCACTCCATATCCCATAAATGGTTGGGTCTCTTTCTATTATTGTATTTTCTTCTGCATTAGGTGTATTGTCAGAATCTACCTCTTGTTTGCTGTTTCTGTCTGGAGCTACTACTGGCTCCTTGTTGGTATCTTCATATTTTCTTTCTGTTGGTGATTTGCTTTCAGAGATGTCTCCGACTTCAATCTTTTTAACATCATTTGTATCTGTGTTTTTGCCACAGGCTGATAGTGATGTAGCTATTAGTCCTATGGCTAGGATTAAACTTAATTGCTTTCTCATAATGTTAATGTATCCTCCTTATTCATATTTTTTATTTATCATTCTTTTTACTTCTTATGCTTAAAATTATGAATCTAATTTTTTGTATCAAACTTCTACATATAAAAAAATCCTGTAGGACTATAATCTACAGGTTTAATAAATTGTTATGCAATTTCTTAGCTTTGGAATATATTCAGAACTGAGATGTGTTTTTATTCATTAGAAATGTATATTTATAGGCTCGTTTTCAGTGGGTACACAATTCAGAGAAGAGAGTAGGATTTTAAACGACAAAAAAATAACCTCCTGAAACTTTATAGTTATAAGACTG
>ERZ778516.1054-NODE-1054-length-21917-cov-5.273351_pt1 | contig 21917 bp, 19 predicted proteins | sample MGYA00510342_ERZ778516 | MGnify/ENA primary metagenome ERZ778516 (study PRJEB29527, sample SAMN07138961) | mouse gut metagenome | material: feces | host: mouse | place: China:Nanjing | collected 2016-01-25 ... | reverse complement strand
AATCTCCACAAAAAAAGATTTGACACACTGATTATATCATAATCAATCTTCAGTTTCAAACGATGATTTATGAAATTGTCAGAGTTTTAGAACAGCAACACCAAAGGTAAAAGGGACCTATTTACAAAAAATGGAATAAACTAACAAAACCACAACAAATTGAAGTTTTCCAACTGCAAAAAGCATTTAGACATTTCTTTCTATATTATTTTCCCACACAAAAGCGATGAAATACCTGATCCACCACTGCTTCGGTAATGCGCTCCCCTGTGAGTTCCAACAATGCTTCAAGTGCATAGTCAATGGAAACCGTTACAGCATCTAGCGTAAATCCAATCCGCAGTGTTTCAATTGCCTCGTTGAGATACTCATACGCCTGTGCAGCACACTGCTTTTGTCGCTCATTGGCAATCATTCCACTTGTTGTATCAATCTGTTGTAAATGCAGCACTTTATTGATGGTATCTGCCAATTGTTCCAAACTGTTTTGATCTTCTTTTGAAGTATAAACAATCTGATCAAAATGTTGTTCAATCTCTGCTTGATCCAATACCTGCTTTAAATCTGTCTTGTTGACCACTGCAATTGCTGGTATCTGTTGACGCTTAATTTCTTGAATCATGCGATTGTCATCTTCTGTCAATGCTGTAGAATAGTCAAATACAGCCAAAACCAATCCAGCCGATTTTATCCGTTTGATTGCCAACTCTACACCATATTTTTCAACGACATCATCTGTCTGGCGAATTCCAGCGGTATCCGCCAGTCTCAGCATGGCATTTCCGATGGTAATACATTCCTCAACAACATCTCTGGTGGTTCCTGCAATATCGGTTACAATGCTCTTCTCACAGCCAGAAAGCAGATTCATCAGCGTAGATTTTCCCACATTGGGTTTTCCTACAATTGCTGTTTCAATTCCTTCACGCAGAATTTTACCAGTATCAAAGGTAGCAATTAATCTCTCCATCTCCTGCGCTGCTGTAGATAGAGAATCCAATAATCTCTGTTGTTCGATCTCTTCAATATCTTCCTCTGGATAATCCACCCAAGCTGCCAGATGTGCTGAAATCTGCAAAAGTGTCTGTTTTACCGCACTGATTTTTTGAAAGAGTGCTCCATCCATCTGAGAACGTGCCGACTTTAATGCCTGTACATTCTGGGATTGAATAAAGTCCATAATGGATTCCGCTTGTGTCAAATTCATCTTTCCATTTAAAAATGCGCGTTTGCTAAATTCTCCCGGTTCTGCCATTTTCGCCCCGCTCTTGAGGATTGCACGCAAAATTTCTCTGGTGATATAAACCCCGCCATGACAAGAAATTTCCACAACATCTTCACCGGTATAACTTCTGGGAGCTCGAAATACCAACACAACACCATCGTCCAACAACTGCCCAGATTCATTCAAAATATTGCCATAAGCAGCTTGATAACCTTGCAATTGTTCCAATGAAATTTTTGGTTGCAAGGGGCAAAATATCTTTTGTGCAACTGCTATCGCTTGGTCTCCTGAGATACGAATCATAGAAACACCGCCGGTTGCCAATGGTGTAGCAATCGCCGCAATGGTATTTGTCAACATGAAAATCAATATCCTCTTTTCCTGTTATTTTTCGCAAAATGACAACAAGCATTCTTGGTAAACTGCTCATTTACTCGATTTTGGATTTAGGATATCACTTGCTATCCTTGATCTGAAACACTAGATGTTTATCACTTTTACCGTTGTTGTATCTATTTGATTTTGATACATTATCGCAATCTTTTATACAAAAATCCATTTACAATTGGAATCATAAAACGCCATATTTCAACAAATTTTTCTGACTGTGTATTACCACTCTGCTATCACTGGACGAGGTTCATTCCACCAATGTTCATGATCTTTTACATACTGTGTCAATATCACTTCTTCCGGTGGATGATAATCCAAAAAAGTCAATAAGGTATCTACAAAATCCTGCTTACTCTGATCGTCTCGATTGATAAGCAAAGCATTTGCTTTTTGTAAAATTCCCTCTGGTTTGTGTTCTAACCGTTGTACTGTCTGATAAAGACTTTTCGCACAGGGAAACAACACTTCTTGCTGCTGCAATAATAAGCGTAGTCCATACAGTACAATTTCTGATGCCGCTTTGGTGCGCAAAAAGATATCATGTTTTGACATATCCCAAAAATAGCCCATATTTAGAGAAAGTGCAGCATAAAAAGAAAGCATTTTTTCCTCTTTTAATTCCGTTGGAAAACGTGAAGTTGCCTCTATCATAGCTGGAATGGTTGGGTCTTTGGTATAGACACATTTCACATTGAAAAAGGCATTTCTCGCGGGTTCACTTCCCTTTTGAGCAACCTGTTCCAAAAAGGCTTTTGGATAATATTTGGTATCAAAATATCCCTCTGGATAGGTACAATATCCGCCAATCGTTTCTACTGTCTGACGCTTCTGCTCCAACTGTTGATATCTCTCATCTGTTACGACAATCATAAAATCCAAATCAGAATCCACTCGCTCGCAGCCCTTGGCGACCGAACCGCCCAAAATGATGGCAATGATATCATCTTTTTTATCTGAAATCTCAGTAAAATAGGCAATTGCCTTTTCTAAAGATTGCTGATGATGTTGATACATTTTTAAACACTGTCCCTTTGTTGAATGAATCCGAATCCTCTATTTGATTCGTTAGATACAAATCACGATTGTTCTTTGATTACAATTCAATTTTAGAATAACGCTTTGTATTTTTTTCTGTTTCGGTAAAATCCCCTTTTAAAATCTGTTCCATTGTTCTTTCTGGTTGCTTTTTGGGATATGGTTTATTTTTAGACCGATAATTGTTTTTATGATAACCTGATGGCAAGATAACTACTCTTCTATTTGGTTCATCTCCCTTTGATTTAGAAGTAACACCTTCTATATCAGATAATACCGCATGAATAATTCTGCGCTCATAGGGATTCATTGGTTCTAACATCTGACTGCGTCCAGTACGTCTTACCTTCATACTGATTTTCTTTGCCAATTCTTTGAGTGCCTCTTCGCGTTTTTCCCGGTAATTGCTACAATCCAATGTAATGCGGAAATAATCCCCCTCTACACGATTGCAGACCAAAGAAGTCAAATACTGCAAAGAGTCTAATGTTTCTCCATGTCTGCCAATCAGGACGCCCAGATTTTCTCCAACCAAAGTCAAAACAGCATTGTTTTCTTTGATTTGCGTTTGTATTTGTACCTGAGCAAGACCCATTTGGTCAAGCACATCTTTTAAATAAGTGGTTGCTGCTTGTAATTTCTGTTTTGTTGCATCTACTTCTGGCTGTTGTTCCACTTCCTGTTGTACTTCTGGCTGAATTTGTACTTGGGGCTCAGATTTTATCTGAGATTCTAATTGCACTTCAGGTTGTATCTCAGGCTCAGGTTGTACCTCGGTTTGTACTTTGAATTCTGGTTGTATTTGGGGTTGTACTTCTGGTTGTGGAGTTGTCACCGGTGTTACAACACTTGGTTGTTTGACTGTTTCTTTTACAACTACACGTACTTTTGCTTCTATCTTAACCTTCCCAAAAAAGCTCTTTTTTGGTTTTTCCAATATCTCTACTGTGCAGTCCTCTTGTCTTGCATGAAGCTGATCACAAGCCTTTGCAACTGCTTCTTCGATGGTTTTTCCGGTTGTCACAATCTCTTTTAACATGATTTTCCAGCTCTCCTTTTGATGACACTTCATAGTTTCACTGATGCTTATGAATTGTCTGTTTCATCACCGTATTTATCTGCCATTCGCTTGCGTGCCAACGCCAAAATTTGGCTATTTGTCAGTTCTTCAGGGTCTGACAATGGTTTTTTAGATTCCTTTTTCGGTTTTTGATTGGCTTTTCCATTCGAATTTTCCTGTGCTGCTTCTTTTGCTGCCTGTTGTTGTCGAGCAATTTCTAAAGCCTGACGATAACGGGATTTCTTCTGACTTTTTTTCTTTTCTTCCATCTCTTTTGCGACTTTTTCTTTGATTTTTTCAGGTGCATAAACAGTATATAGGATAATGGTCTGAATCAAAGAAAATATATTGGATACAATCCAGTAAAAACCTGCGCCTGCTGGAAGAGAAAATGCAATAAAAGCAGAGAAAATTGGCATACCATACATCATCACCTTCATCGCACCCATACCAGCTTGTTGTTCTAACATGCCGTTTTTCTTTTGTTGATGCATAGAAAATACACTGACCAACAAAGAAGTGATACCAGATATAATTGGTATCAACAAAATTGGAAAGGTCCATGTCGGAATCTCTCCCAAATTTAACCCCAAAAATGAAATATCAAAAGACTGAATTTTTTCTATGATATCTTCAGAAAAAATGTCTTCAAATAGCTGCGCAGAATACTGTTTGTCGTTTCCCTGAATGATATTTACAATCAACAACTCTGCATTTGAAGCTACTTTTGCCCCTGCATCGGTCAATGCCTTTGTCGCTTGCTGTATCAGATCGGAAGGTATGGAAAGCAGATGTTTTAAGGGTCGGTATACCACATCGATGATACCAAATAAGACCACCGTCTGCAAAATTGTTGGCAGACAACTTGACATCGGGTTATAGCCCTCTTCTTCATACAGCTTCATCATCTCTTCTTGATAACGCTGCTTGTCCTTTCCATACTGTTTTTGTAATTGTTTTAACTTTGGGTTAAAAATTGCCATCTTGGCAGAGTTTTTCTGTTGTTTTACATTTAATGGAAACAGTACCAACTTTACCAAAAGTGTAAACAATACCAAAACCAAAGCATAGTTGGGAATGAACTGATACAAAAATTTCATAATCCATCCCAACGGAGTACCTAAAAATCCCATATATTTCAAATTCCTCCATTTTCCCCCACGAGTGTTTATTCTCCGTCTTTCTCATGGCAGTTGCCCTTAAACGGGACAAAATAAAATTTCTTTGGCACATAATCAATGCCGCCTAAGTTCCAGGGATTACAGCGCAAAATTCTCCAAACAGATAACAACAATCCCTTGATTGCGCCATGTTTTGAAAGCGCTTTTATTGCATAAACAGAACAGCACGGATAAAACCGGCAACTAGAACGCTTGAGTGGAGAAATCCATCTTTGATAACCTTTTACCAATAATATCAATAATTGTTTCATCATTTATATTTTTTCTTTTTTATTTTTAAGGACAACAAAAATTGTATCTGTTTGATGAGTATCGGTTCTAAGTCAGAAGATTTTGCTTTTGCAGTATCTGCACGGGCAACAAATACAATATCATATCCTGTTTCAAATGATAGTTGTTGACGAATATTCAAATATGCTGCTCGAATGATTCTTCTTGCTCGATTGCGCGCAAAGGCTTTTCCAATCTTTTTAGAAGTTGTAATCCCAATTCGGTTTTCCAAAAGACCATTTTTAATCAAATAGGTCACTACCAATGGGTGTGCTTTATAACTCCCCTGAAAATATGCACGTTTATACTCTTTATTTAACTTGATTGTTTTTAAATTCTTCATATAAAAACTCTCTTAAAACATTCTTGTGACACACTCTAACGGTTTTGTCTATTGATGTTAGAGCTTCCCGCTCAAAGCGTTTTCAGTTGCACTTTTTGGGCGAGCAAACCCCATGTGTCCCACGGTTTTATGATAAACAATAAGACCACAAGAATATGAGACTGAATTTTATTTCAATCTGCTCACTGTGGCCATATAACAGGTTATGTAACTTTTCTTCTTGGTATCATCTGAATATAATTTTACAAGAATACACTTAGACTGCGCAATTTGGTGCAGTCTAAGTCTGTGTATTAATGAGTTAATCTTTTTCTGCCTTTTGCACGTCTTCTTGCTAATACTTTTCTTCCATTAGAAGTAGCCATTCTTTTGCGGAAGCCATGTTCTTTTTTTCTATGAATTTTTTTTGGCTGATAAGTTCTTTTCATGTAATCTGCCCCCTCTCAAATCGAGAATTCATGTTTTATTCATCTAAGAATAACCTTTTTCTATGCTTCATTCATTAAAAATAAGTATACAAAAAGGCGAAACCTTGCATTATAATAGTATATATGATGTGAAAAAACTTGTCAATAGTTAATTGAAAACTTTTTTACAGATGGCGTATTGGGATGGCTTTTTTGCTTCATCTTGATGGTGAACTTTCCCATAGAAAAATATCAACATATCCTTATTTGCGCATAGATTTTCAATGATATACATAAACTATACAATCTAATCAAATTGGTTTCTCCATCTTTTTGAGAAATCAAATATGTTCTATCTCAATACATTGAAAAGGAGATGATATTTTGGATCCGCAACCACAACCACAAATACAACAGGAATCTCATCCATCATCTAGTTTGCAACAATGGTTGCAAACAGAAGGTGATCTTGATGATTTTATCTTTTTCTATTCAGATAGTCAAGATCACTGTGAAAAATAAAGTCAACTTTGTATCGATTTTACATTGACAATCAACCGCTATCTGAATAAACTGAAACCTAATAAAAAGTTTACACAAAATATCAGGTTATGTCAACCATTTAACAGTGTCGTATACCCTTGTGATTCATAAATATCATCACTGCAAAATGGGGACTGTATTTGTAATATCAAAGACGATAAAAATTGGTGATTTTAAAAATGAAAGAAAAATTATGCTCTTATTATCAGCGCTATAAAACATTTATCTTATATGCCTGTTATGGAATTCCCCCTACCATCATCAGTTTTGGAGGATATTTTCTACTGATTGAACTGATTTGCTTTCCCGCCTATCTTGCGAGTGCCATTTCATGGTCTATCGCTTTGATGATCAGTTTTATTCTTTATCGAAAATTTGTATTTCACAGCGTTGCTACTACTATAAAAGAAATCTGTTATGAATTTGTAAGGTTTACCAGTATTCGGATCACTTCAGGTTTGATGGAAACTGGACTGGTATGGCTTTTTATTGATGTCATGCATCTACACCGAGGAATTTTTAAAGTACTGGCAAGTTTCTTATCTGCACTTTTTAACTATATCATTAGCAAATGGTTTGTATTTAAACGCAACGCCAATCGATCACAGTGATTGTTTTTATGATGGAGCAGCCAACTTGGTTGACGGTTCGCACAATCACAAAAAATATATCTTAAAAAATACAAATCATACACGTTTTATTTGGGAAGTCAAACCGACTTCCCTTTTTATTTTTGAGTTGTATTTTGTACCATCAGCCGCCAACTTTATCACCCCAAAAAAGTGTATCTCGAAAAAGCTACAAATTTACATTTATAATTTTGTAAAAAGCTACAAACTGAAAATTTTTACAAAAAAACTCTTGCAAATTGATTTTGTTTGTAGTATATTATCAGTGTAATCGATTACATTGATGATTTCAATGATAATAGATTCCTCCTTTTGGAATGGAAGTTTACCAGAGAGGATGAGTGAAAATCGCAACGATTAAAGATGTCGCAGCTCATGCCGGGGTATCAGTCGCTACCGTTTCACGCGTCCTAAACAATCCTTCAACTGTAAAAGAACAAACGCGTGAAATAGTTGAACAAGCGATTGCTGTTTTAAACTACAGTCCAAATTTGTTAGGTAAACATTTAAGACAACTTCAAACAAAACGAATTTTAGTATTACTTGATACAATTTCTAATCAATTTTATTCCCGTGTAGTAAAGGGAATTGAAGACAAGGCAAGACAACTTGATTATGCAGTGATGATCTGTACCACCAGGGGCAGTCGTGAACATTTTCTAGATCACTTAAAAATGTTGCAGAATAAAGTAGTTGATGGCGTTATCATTATGTGTTATCAATTGGTACAAGACGAATTATCAAAGTTAAGTCGCCATTATCCAATTGTCTCCGCTTGTGAAGACCTTGCAGAAGGTGTGATTTCATCGGTCGGTATTGATGATTTTCAAGCAAGTGCTCAGGCCACCAACTATCTGATTTCTCGCAACAACACAAAGATTGCTGTCTTGGCTTCTCCCAACATTGACTATACATCTTCCAAGCGTCTGCAAGGCTATCAATTTGCACTCAAACAACATGGTATTCCCTTTAAAGAATCATTGGTTATCCGAGAAGGATACACCTATAATTCCGGTATCCGTGGAGCGCGAAAACTACTTGAGCGTACAACGCTTCCCGATGCAATCTTCTCGTTTTCAGATGCGGGAGCAATTGGCATCATCAAAGAGATGGCAAAACATGGGGTACAGGTGCCTAAAGATATTTCGGTCATGGGATTTGATAATACTGCTATGAGTGAAATTTATCAACCAAGTATTACGACTGTTGGACAGCCTCAATATGAAATTGGTACACGGGCAATGGAGCTTTTAATAAGTAAAATTAACGGAAGTCAAGAAATTTGTAGGGTCCGTTTGGATCACCAAATCATTCTTAGAAATTCCGTAAAATGAAAAAAAGAGGTATGAGAATATGGAAAAATTAAAGATCGGTATCATTGGATGTGGCGGTATTGCAAACGGCAAACATCTGCCAGCAATCAAACAAAACGGCAATTTTGAAATCTTAGCAGTTTGTGATCTTATCGAAGAACGCGCACAAAAAGCAAAAGAAGAATATGGCACCGAAAATACAAAGGTGTTCACAGACTACAAAGAACTATTAAAGGAAAAAGATATCGTTGCTGTTTACGTATTGACTCCTAATAAAGAACACAGCTTTATCTCTATTGACGCTATGAAAGCTGACAAACACGTTATGTGTGAAAAACCAATGGCAAAAACCTATGCAGAAGCAAAAGAAATGGTAGAAGTTGCAAAAGAAACTGGAAAAATTTTAACCATTGGTTATCAAAACCGTTATCGCCCAGATTCTACTTATCTAAAAGATGCTTGCAGCAATGGTGACTTGGGCGAAATCTATTATGGTAAAGCACATGCAATCAGAAGAAGAGCTGTTCCAACCTGGGGCGTATTCTTAAATGAAGAAGAACAAGGCGGCGGTCCATTAATCGACATCGGTACCCATGCACTTGATTTGACCTTATGGATGATGGACAACTATGAACCAGAATCTGTTTTGGGTTCTGTTTACAAAAAATTAGGTGATCAGACCAACACTGCAAATGCTTGGGGGGACTGGGATAGAGAAAAATTCACTGTAGAAGATTCTGCATTTGGCTTTATCAAGATGAAAAACGGCGCTACCATCAACCTAGAAGCATCTTGGGCTCTAAACACTTTGGATGTTGACGAAGCAAAAACTTCTCTATGCGGTACCAAAGCAGGTGCTGACATGAAAGATGGCGTTCGTGTCAACAGCGTTAAATACAACAAACAATGTGTTGAAAAACCAGAATTGGGCGCTGGCGGTGTTGCTTTCTATGATGGTACTGTAGAGGAAGCAAGAGATGTTGAACAGAGAATTTTCTACAATGCTGTTATGAATGGCGGCGAATTGGTGGTAAAACCAGAACAGGCTTTGGTCGTTACTCAAATTCTAGAAGCAATTTATCAATCTGCAAAAGAAGGAAAAGCAGTTTATTTTGATTAATATTTCTGATCGGATAAAAAAATGACAATTCAATCAGCGGGCATTTTATCACAATTTGTTTGCTGATTGATTTCATTGGAGGATATGGACATGGCAAAATTATCAATTCAGCTTTATACACTTCGCGAGGCTTCTAAAGACAACTTTGAGCAGGTTTTAAAGTTTTGTTCTGAACAGGGATTTCAAGGTGTTGAATTTGCGGGATTTTATGGGCATTCTAAAGAAGAAATCAAAAGCTGGCTGGATAAATATCATTTAACTGTCACTTCTGCGCATGTTCCACTTGAGGAATTAGAACACGATTTACAACAAACGATGGAGTTTCATCGCTTCATTGGCAATCATCGCATTGTCTGCCCATTTTATTTGGTAACGGATCAAGCTTCTTTACGGGAATTGATAGAAAAATTAACACCAATTGCCAAAACACTTACAGAAAATGGATTTGATCTCTATTATCATAACCACGATCATGAACTTGCTAAAATGGAAGACCAATATATTTTGGACTGTCTGTGCGATGAGATTCCACAGTTAAAACTAGAGGTAGACACCTTCTGGGTTTATGCAGCAAAACAAAATCCTGTGGAATTCTTACAATCACACAAAGACCGCATTGATGATATTGTACATATCAAAGATGGATTTGATGGCAGGAACTGTACCCAAGAACAGCATGACCATCTGCCAAATGAGGCATTTAATCGCATGCAACGCGGCATTTATATGTGCCCTTGTTCCATTGGACTTGGAAATGCACCTGTCAAAGATGTGATTGAAACCTGCAAACAGATGGAAATTGAATGGTTCATTTTAGAAAATGATTTTCCTTATCCAGATGGTTATACAGATGTTGCACGCAGTATCCATACATTAAAAGAATTTATAAAATAATCAGATATAAAAAGGAGTGGATTACAATGTATATTGGTATCTTTAATCCAGTACTACAAAATAAAACCTTAGAAGAAATGTGTCAAATCATGTCTGAAAAAGGCGTTTACTCTATTGAAATGGGCTGTGGAGGTTCTCCAGGAAAAGCACATTGTGACCCTGATGTATTATTAAACGACGAAGCAAAATTCAATGAATTTAAAGCTACTTTGGATAAATAAAATATGAATATCTGTGCATTTAGCACACATAACAATCCCGTTCACCCAAATAAAAAAATTGCAGAAGAATCCGACCGTGAATTGACCAATGCATTTAAAATGGCACAAAAAATGGGTGTTAAAACAGTGGTTACCTTCTCTGGTTGTCCTGGTGATGGACCAAATGGAGAAAAACCAAACTGGGTCACCTGCTCTTGGCCAGAAGATTTTTCTGAAATCTTAGAATGGCAATGGAAAGAAAGCCTCATTCCTTACTGGAAAGAAAAGGCAAAAGAAGCAGAATCTTATGGTGTTCGCATTGCATTTGAAATGCACCCTGGCTTCTGTGTATACAATGTATATACCCTATTAAAATTGCGTGAAGCAGTTGGTCCTGTTGTTGGTGCTAACTTTGACCCATCTCACTTGATTTGGCAAGGTTGTGATCCAGTGGCTTCCATTCGTGAACTTGGCAAACATGATGCTATCTTCCATTTCCACGCAAAAGATACTAAAATGGATATTTACAATACTGCTATCAATGGTGTTTTGGATACCAGACATTATTCTGATGAAATCAATCGTTCTTGGAAATTCCGTTCTGTTGGTTGTGGTCATGATGTATTATTCTGGAAAGATATTGTTGCTGAATTAAGATTAGCAGGTTATGACGGTGTATTGAGCATCGAACATGAAGACAGCTTAATGAGCACCATGGAAGGCTTAGATCAAGCTATCTCAACACTAAAAGCATCCGTTATGACAGAACCACGTTTAAAGATGTTCTGGGCTTAATTTCATAGTTTAAGTGAGTTGATTCGGGGATAGGTGAATCTATCCTCGAATTTTTATCAAAAGTTTGCAAGAATATGCTCACTTCTAAAGTGGTGAGATAAATTGCATAGCTGTATTTGACCGCGATGATAATACAGGTATTAATATTACAAACAAAGGTATGTGACTTGTATTATTATAGCATAAATTGGGTAAAATCGTGGGACATACAAGTTCGCTTGTGTATGCTTATAACATTGGTTGTATCAAGCGGGAAGCTCTCACCTCTAAGCACTAATACAGGTGATCAGAGTATATCACGAAATTAGTTTATCAAGAAAGGTTCATCGCTTATGAATAAAGAATTTAATTTGGCAATTGTCGGATTGGGCGGTATGGGCAACTGGCATCGCGAATTGATAACCGGAGGAGCCAACTGGAACAACGACAAAATCGACCCTATTGAACATTTGACCGTATGCGGAAGCTATGATATTCGCGAAGAACGTCAACAGTTTGCAAGAGAACATGGATTAACTCCATATAATTCTCTTGAAGAATTATTGGCAGATCCAAAGGTTGATATTGTATTGTGTGCCACTCCAAACGACGTTCACAAAGAAATTGTCATCCGTGCTTTAGAAGCTGGAAAAAATGTAGTTTGTGAAAAACCAGTTACATTGTCCTCCAATGACCTACAAGATATGATAGATGCAGCCGAAAAGGCAAAAAAAGTATTTGTTGTCCATCAAAATAGACGTTGGGACGAAGATTTTTTAACAGTTAAAAAGATTTATGATGAACATATGCTAGGAGATATCTTCCGGATTGAATCCAGAGTACATGGCTCCCGCGGTATTCCAGGTGACTGGAGACAAGAACCAGAACACGGAGGCGGAATGGTGCTTGACTGGGGTGTTCATATCTTAGACCAAGCGCTGATGATGATTCCAGAAAAGGTCAAAAAAGTATATGCTTCCTTTACCCATGTAACCAATGAATTGGTGGATGATGGCTTTACGGTAGAATTGACCTTTGAAAGTGGTTTGGTCTATTTATTAGAGGTTGGAACCAGCAACTTTATCAATCTGCCCAGATGGTATGTACTCGGTCAAAACGGTACTGCTGTTGTAAAAGATTGGGATTTGAGTGGTGAAATTGTTCGCATCACCGACTGGAGTAAAAATGATGCTGTTCCAATTCGCACTGCAGCAGGTCTGACCAAAACCATGGCACCAAGAACAGAAGATACCATACACACCGACCCACTGCCAATCGTCCATGCAGATATTCGAGATTTTTATAAAAATGTTATGGCAACGATTGAAGGCAAAGAAGAAATCATCGTAAAACTTCCACAGGTTATGCGTGTTATGAAACTTATGGAAGCTATTTTCGAATCCGCTAAAACACATCAAGTAGTTGATTTTGAATAATCATTTCAAAGAGGTATTACAATGTTACATGTAGCAATGATTAGCAAATGGCATGTCCATGCCAAAGATTATGCACAACAGCTTTTACAGCGTTCTGATAAGGTTCAAATCACCTGTTTATGGGACGAAGACGAAGCACGTGGCAGAGCATGGGCCGAAGAATTGGGTGTTGATTTTGAACAAAATTATGATACTTTACTGGCACGCAGTGATGTAGATGGTGTGGTCATTGATACCGCTACCGCGGTACATCATGAAATCATCATCAAGGCAGCCAAAGCAAAAAAACATATTTTTACCGAAAAGGTACTCGCACCTACCGTAAGGGAATGTGTTGAAATTGCCCAGGCAATCCAAGAGAATGATGTTGCATTTTGTATCTCCTATCCACAGCTTCAAACCCCTGCTTTTCGCTATGCCAAACAATTAGTAGACGATGGAACTCTTGGCACCATCAGCTCTATGCGAGTTCGTAATGGTCACGATGGCGCTATCGCCAACTGGCTTCCACAATATTGGTATCACCGCAAAGACGCTTGTGGTGGTGTTATGCTTGATTTGGGTTGCCATCCAATGTATTTAGTCCGCTGGATTTTAGGTGCTCCTAAAAGTGTCAACTCCAATTTCTCTTATCTAACCAACAGAGAAGTAGAAGACAGTGCTACTTGTACCATTGCTTTTGAAAATGGAGCAGTTGCCATCACAGAAAGTAGTTTTGTCGCTCCAGCTTCCCCTTATATCATGGAAGTATATGGTGATAAGGGGACTATCATTGTCATTGATAATGAAGTGACAGTTATGCTTAAAAAAGACAGAGAATTGATCAAACAAACACCCGCGCAACTTCCTGAGCCTCCTTTGGCAGCAATTGACCAATGGATTGAGGCTTGTGAAACTGGTTCTCAACCAGTCGAATGTGGGCTGGAAGAAGCCATTCATCTCACTGAACTGATGGAAGCCGCTTATATTGCAGAGACTGAAAATCGCACAGTTTCAATCTCTGAACTCAAACGCTCCTAATCCAGAGCATATACTCTTTAAATCATGATTTGTTATAAAATCTACTCACTTGATAGGATTATTTTTCATAAAATATCACAACCAACTATTTCAGTAGGTTAACAGTATCATTGTTTACAATGATATCATGATAACTATAAATTATTTTCTCATCAAATTATTTTATTCCATATGAAAAAGCTGTCCGAAAGGCAGCTTTTTCACTTATTATCTTTCATTTGAAATCATAACTTTTACAATAGGTGGTGTCTTTCTATGTATGAAACCATTCCAGATCTTAATTTATTTATGGTCTGCAAAGTGCCAAATCAAAAAGCATATGCTTCCCTTCCAGATGGCTTTTATTTTGACTTGTGTAAACCACAGGAACTCGACCTTTGGAAAGCCTTTCCCTTTGAAAATCCTACCCCTAAAGATGAAAAAATGATGACAGACTATTTTGCGAATGTATACGAATCCAAAAAAGATTTATTTTTTTCCAGATGTGTATTTGTACGAGATCAGAAAGGGACTGCCATTGCCACCTGTTTTCTCTGGAAAGCTTATAATCAAATCAATACCCTGCACTGGCTCAAGGTAAAAACAGAATATGAAGGAAAAGGCATTGGCAGAGCGCTTATTACCAAATTGCTTTCTCAAACTGATACATACCCCATCTATCTCCACACACAGCCGTCCAGCTATCGGGCAATCAAATTATACTCCGACTTTGGCTTTCAATTGATCACAAATAGTGGCTATCTTGGTTCTAGAACAAACGATTTACAAAAGTGCCTTCCAATTCTACAAACATATATGTCCAAAAGCGCTATGGAAAATCTCAAATTCACCTCTGCCCCTGCCGAGTTTGTTCAAGCTGTACAGTCATCAAATATCAGTGAATTTTAACGGTTTGGCGCTTATATCACCAATTGGTCTTAAATACCTTAAAAATAGGCGTTATTTGGCATTTTAGCGCAAAGGCATAAAAGTATATGCCAAACCGATTAGACCCTTAAAAACAAGCAAAATAGCCGCATTTTAGCACGGCTATTTTATATATCTCAGATTTTTATAAATTATCCTATCAAAACACAGATACTACATCATATAAGGCTCTTCTGACTATCCACAGATAATCAGAAGAGCCTATAAAAACAAAAAGAATTTTATAATAGGGCTTTATCACAAAAAATTCTCTAAAAAATGAATCAAAAATTCTCTTGATAATATTTCCAAAGGTTATCTATACTCTCGCTGCATAAAATAGGAATTGCATCATATATTTTTTCAACTGACCAATCCCACCATTTTAATTCCATCAATTTTTCTATTTCATCTTTAGAAAATCGAAACTTTATAATCTCTGCTGGATTGCCACCTACAATCGCATATGCTGGAACATCTTTTGTCACCACAGCACCTGCAGCTATTACTGCACCATCTCCAACTTCTACACCAGATAATACAATTGCATTTTCACCTATCCAAACATCATTTCCAATTTTGGTTCTTTTTTCTTTATAAGCTGGATAACCTTTAATATCAGAAAAATCTTCTCTTAAAAAAACTGTAAAAGGATAAGTTGTAATCCACTTTGTATTGTGATTTCCATCTCCAAATATCTTTACATTGGCTGCAATAGAACAAAATTTCCCTATTTTTATGGATTCATTTTCATTTCTATTAAAACGAATCAAAGGCTTTCCATACGAAAAGTCTCCCACTTCTGTATACTGTGAAATATAAGATTTTGTATCTCTTTCATAGATTATATCTTTTACTCGATTCATCTTTTCACTTTTAACATGCAACGCAACTACCCCCAACAATTTTGTGTTGTTTATTTACAAGTTCTTTCAGACATATACTCTCATCACCTATATCAATTCTTAGAAGTGAGATCTTCTTGCCCAATGCAACAAGTGTTGTAAGCATACACAAATGAATCTTGTATGTTCCACAGTTTTACTAATTTCATACTATGATAATCCGAATCGCATACCTTCGTTTTTCATATTCACACTTGCATGATAATCGCAGTCAAATACAAACAATTATGCAATTTATCTCACCACTTTAGAAGTGAGCATATTCTTGCAAATTTTCTTTTAAAACCATAAAGCATATTTTTTGTTTTATCGTTCTACCTTTTCACCGTTTATATATCGTGAAAAAGGCATATCTATTTTGTATAATTGTCAAAATAACCCTGAATCAAAATAATTGGTGTTCCTTTATCTCCACTTCCAGAGGTTAAATCTGCCAAAGAGCCAATTAAATCAGTTAATCTTCTTGGGGTTGTTCCCTGAGATACCATCTGACCCACCAAATTGTCATCTTTATTTTTAATATAATTAGAAATCGCCTGTTTTAATTCCTCACCTTTTAAATCAGCAAAATCATTGTCAGCCAGATACTTTAACTTTACTTCATTTGGTGTGCCTTCTAATCCCTTTGTATAAGCAGGAGAAACTACAGGGTCTGCCAATTCCCAAATCTTTCCGACTGGATCTTTGAATGCACCATCTCCGTATACCATGACTTCCAAATGCTTTCCAGTCTTGTCCAGTAATTTTTGCTGAACACTGTCTACAAATTCCTGACAGTGAATGGGGAATAATTTTACCATTTCCTCTGTCGCTTTATTAGAGCCCAATAAACCATATTTATCATTGTATCCGCTGCCATTGACTGGAGCTGTCATAATATCGTCCAACGCAAATACCTTTTCTGCTCCAGCAGCTTTTAAAATGCGCTTGGTGCGTTCTCTGGTATGAATGTCACAACAAAGTACCTGTTTGGTATAATCCAAAATGCTTTTTGGGTTGTTTGCCAAAATAATCTGCACTTGTGCTCCACAACTTGCGATTAGCTCTTTATAATATTCTACATAATCAACACCGGTAAAGGTATGTTTTTGATAGCCAAACAGTTCGCGATATCGCTCTTCTGTCAGCGTATCTGTCCATGGATTGACGCCGGAAGCATCCAATACATCCATATCAAAAAGGTGATTTCCCACTTCGTCAGAAGGATAACTGAGCATCAATACAATTTTTTTAGCACCTTTTGCAATCCCCTTTAAACAGATAGAAAAGCGATTGCGGCTTAAAATTGGAAAGATCACTCCAATGGTATCATCTCCAAACTTTTCCTTTACCTCTGTTGCAATCTGGTCAATTGTAGCATAATTCCCTTGTGCTCTGGCTACAACCGCTTCTGTCACCGCAACAATATCTCTATCGCAGAGTTCAAAAGCTGCGCTTTCAGAGGCATTCAATACAGAGTCTACCACAATTTGACTCAAATCATCGCCCTCGCGAATAATAGGGGCACGAATTCCTCTTGATACAGTACCTATTAATCTTTCCATCTAACATTCTCCTAATTCTTGTAATTTACTGGGAAATATCTGTCTGTTTTGATCTGCCATACAGACTTATTATAATATATCTTATCAAATTTGCAAGAGTGATTTTAAAATTTACACAAAATCTAAAAACGACTCAAGTCTTACTTGACAACGTGCTATTGGGTCTGTAGAGTAAAACTTATAATTAATATTTACCATTATGGAGGTTTTTATGACAACTCAAAAAATATTCAGTAAAAACGCTATTTATCAAAAATTTGAGGTACTTAAAACCAACCGCAACAAACGATATAAGTATTATGAATTCTTTGTAGAAGGTGTGCGCAACATCAACGAAGCGGTTAAAAATGGCTGGCATATCTGCTCTTTTCTATATACACGCGAAAAACCGCTGTCTGATTGGGCTCAGAATCTGCTGTGTACGGTTTCAACCGATGTCAACTATGAACTCACCTATCCACTTATGCAGGATTTAAGCGATAAAGAGGACACATCAGAGCTTTTGGCGATTGTCCAGATGAGAACAGACAATATTACGCAGTTATCATTATCTTCTAATCCTGTTTTGGCACTGTTTGACCGTCCATCTAACCGAGGCAATCTCGGTACAATTATTCGCTCTTGTGATGCTTTAGGCGTAGAAGGTTTGATCATCACTGGACATGCAGTTGACCTTTATGACTCTGATGTCATTATATCCTCTATGGGTTCTTTTTTCCGCATTCCCGTTATCCGAATGCAAAATAACCAACAAGTCACCGAGTTGATTGCACAGTTAAAACAAAACTATTCCAATTTCCAGACTGTTGGAACTACCGCACACAAACAACACCCCATCTATCGTTTAGACCTAACTGTTCCCACTTTATTTTTTATTGGAAATGAGACTGATGGATTGTGTAAAGCATTCAAAGAACTTTGTGACATACAAGCTACAATTCCAATGGACGAAAAATCCTCCGCATCTTCTTTCAATGTCGGATGTGCTGCAACAGTCTTTTTTTATGAAGCTTCTCGTCAGAGAAATGATAATTGCTGCGACTAAGTCACAGCAGTTATTTTTTTAATTGTTATTTTATGTAAATTCTCCACTGCATCAATCCAAAGAACTGCGGCATCTATGGTATTATAATAATAAATTCCTCGTCATATTTATCATTTAAATCATCGTAATCTATTTTGACTTGATATTCAGACAGCCATTCTACACTAAAATGTACTGTCTCCATAAACCCGTTCCCTGGATAAGTCCAAATATTTTGTTTTCCTATCCATGTCTTTTTATAAACTGACGGGCGAGACAAAAAATCATATTGAACAATAATCGTATTGGTATTTTGCGGTGATGTATAAACGAATTGTTCTGTGTTTATAAAAGTATGGTAACAGCTTCGATATAAGCAGATAATTAAAAAAAGCATAACCAATACAATTATATATTTGATTCGTTTACGACTTACCATATTTTTACCCCATCTATAAACCCATCTATATTCTCGTTGATTTTACTCAATATGCAATGTCTTTATCCAATTTATCATTTGATAATGATATACATCCATCAACTTCTTTGAAATGATAACTGCTGCAACTAGGTTGCAGCAATTATTTTTTTATTCTTCTTCTGATTCTAACATCTCTTGTGAAGCCAACTCTTGTTCTAATTGTTGTGTTTCCAATTCAGCTTGTTGTAAATTTTCTTCTTCTGTCTGTTCGACCAAAGCAGTTTCTTGATCGTCTTCGTGTTCTGCCCTCGCAATGGCAACAAGTCTATTCTCTTCTGCTAGACGCATAACCCGCACACCGGACGCATGACGTGACATAATGTTCACATCACTCACTCGGATACGGATAATAACACCATCGTCGGAAATCATAATCAAATCGTCATCTTCATCAACCACTTTGATACCTGCCACATAACCTTTACTATCGGAAACTTTATAATTGATCTTTCCAAAACCGCCTCGATTTTGAATGGTATATTCTGAAATCTGACTACGTCTTCCTCTACCCCTGTCTGTAACGGTCATAACGGTGGCATTTGGACGCAATCGCGCCATACCCACTACTACATCATTCCCACGCAGTTTGATGGCTTTTACGCCCCTTGCTGTGCGTGAGAGAGGACGTGCATCCTGTTCACTAATTCTAATCGCCATACCGTTGCGCGTTGCGATTAACAATTCATGATTGCCATTGGTGAGTTTTGCAAAGGCAAGTTCATCTTCCTCGTTAAGATGAATGGCAATCAAACCATTTTTCCGCACATTTTTGTAAGCGCTTAGTTCCGTTCGCTTAATCAATCCCTTTTTGGTTACCATAACCAAGTATTGATTTGGATTAAAGTCTTTTACACTAATCATATAGGCAATTTTTTCATCTGGTTCCAAACTTAATAAATTTACGATATTGGTTCCTTTTGAGGTGCGGCTGCCTTCTGGCAACTGATAACATTTTAAACGATGCATTCTGCCCTGATTGGTGATAAACAGAATATAATCATGTGTGGAACAGACAAATAATTCTTCTACAAAGTCTTCTTCACGCTGAGTCATACCGGAGACACCTCGACCCCCGCGATTTTGTGTCTTGTATACGGCAGAGGGAAGGCGTTTGATGTATCCAAAATGCGTTAAAGTCACAACACTTTCCTCTTCTGGAATCAAATCTTCAATGTCTACCTCGCCACTGATCATCTGAATATCTGTCTTTCTCTCATCACCATATTTGCGGCGAATTTCTGCCATCTCATTTTTGATGATATCAATGACCAATTGATGGTTTTGCAAAATTTCTTCTAGTTCTTCTATACGCTGCATAATAGCTGTATATTCGTTTTCTATTTTCTGACGTTCTAGACCAGAAAGTTGACCCAATCTCATTGCAACAATTGCGGAAGCCTGCACTTCATCCAGATAAACTCCACCCGTTCCATAATCCACCAACTTCACTTCTTGGGTATAAATAACACCTTCTGCAGGTTTAAAACAGCGCTCCATCAGGGCTATTTTCGCACTGTTTTGGTCTTTGGAGCTGCGGATAATCCGAATGACTTCTTCAATAAAATCAAGAGCAACATTCAGCCCTCTTAAAATATGCGCACGTGCTTGTGCCTTTTTTAAATCAAAAGCAGTTCTTCTGCGAATGACATCGACCTGAAAATCAATATAATTATCTAGAATTTCTTTGAGTGTCATAATTTGAGGCTGTCCATCTACCAAAGCCAACAAAATTACTCCAATTGTTTCCTGGAGTTGACTATAGCGGTATAACTGGTTGAGTATTACCTGTACATTGGCATCCCTTTTTAGCTCGATGACAATTCTCATACCATCGCGGTCTGATTCATCTCTTAAATCAGAAATACCCTCAATGCGTTTATCCTTTACCAAATTGGCAATGCTCTGCAACAGTCTAGCTTTGTTGACCATATAGGGAATTTCCGTTACCACTATGCGAGAACGATTGTTTTTAAAATCCTCTATTTCTGTCTTGGCACGCAAAATCACCTTTCCTCTTCCGGTGGCATAAGCTGCGCGAATACCAGCATAACCCATAATGATGCCACCTGTGGGAAAATCAGGACCTTTGATATACTCCATGATTTCACTTAACTCTGCATCTGGATGTTCCATCACAAAATCGACTGCGTCGATGACTTCTCTTAAATTATGTGGTGGGATATTGGTTGCCATACCGACTGCAATTCCTGTAGAACCATTGACTAGTAAATTTGGAAAACGAGAGGGAAGTACAACGGGTTCTCTTCTACTGTCATCATAGTTTGAGGTAAAGTCCACTGTTTCTTTTTCGATATCAGTGAGCATTTCCAGGGAAATTTTGCTCATACGAGATTCTGTATAACGATATGCTGCTGCTGGGTCTCCATCAATAGAACCAAAATTTCCATGTCCATCCACCAGTGGATAACGCAAAGAAAAATCCTGTGCCAATCGCACCAAAGCATCATAAACCGAACTATCTCCATGAGGATGGTAACGACCTAATACGCTACCGACTGAAGTCGCGCATTTTCGATAAGCTTTATCTGGTGTAAGTCCATCTTCATGCATGGTATATAAAATTCTTCGATGAACAGGTTTTAAACCATCCCTGACATCTGGCAATGCACGACTGACAATGACCGACATAGAATAATCTAGAAAGGATTTTTTCATTTCCTTTTCGATATCCCTCTGTATGATATGTGATTGATCTGTATTATACAACTTTTATTCCACCTTTCACAGCAGCGTATCCCAATGGGATAATGGCTATATATCGTGACATCCTCCTCACTCTATCAAGACTGAGGCTTCCTCTTGCCAAATGCAAGCAGTCGGTTCTCGCTCGAATAGAAACCGTGTACAGTATCAGTGAGCGAACCCCGCGTGTCGCGCGGTTATGATATCTTTTTATGATTGCATATGCGAATTATTTTTGCATTGATTGTCATAATCGCTATGCGAATCGACAAATTTTTCATTTCTGTATTTGAGCAGAATTTGAATTTATTTATGCTAACCACCATTATTTTCCCTTTTTTTCCGTTTGTCTTCTGGACCTTGACTTTCTATATAGTTTTTCATGATATCTGTGGTTGTTTCACCTGTTGTCAATAGGCAAAAACTTTGGCTCCAAAAACACTCTTTCCATAACTTGTTTCGTATTTGGGGAAATTCTTTTTTTAACAGGCGGCTGCTTGCACTTTTATAG
>ERZ778516.1052-NODE-1052-length-21939-cov-6.558353_pt1 | contig 21939 bp, 10 predicted proteins | sample MGYA00510342_ERZ778516 | MGnify/ENA primary metagenome ERZ778516 (study PRJEB29527, sample SAMN07138961) | mouse gut metagenome | material: feces | host: mouse | place: China:Nanjing | collected 2016-01-25 ... | reverse complement strand
TAATCATATTTTCAAGACCGCCATTAGCCTGTGCAACAGAAGTAAACTCTCCCTTGCTCATGCCCTTTTCTTTCATATCAATGAACTGATACTTGATGCCTCGCTCCTTGAAAAAACGCTCTGCTTTCTTTGTATCATTACATTTCTTTGTTCCAAATATCTGTATATTCATATCAATATTCCTTTGCTATTTCTTCATTTATTCCATACATGGTCTTAAATTTTTCAAGATCTGCCAGGCTCTTTATCAACATTACATCTTCTATCTTCCCCGTATGGATGTCTTTAAAATCTGCAATCTGCTCACCATTACAGATACTTGCTTTGATTACCGGTTTCTTATTTTCCATATCATAAGACTGTGTTACTATTTTCTTTTTAAACACTCCCATCATATCCACCTTCTTTCGCCTGCACCATCAATACAAGCTTTTCAAATAACTGTGTAAAGCGTTTATCATCTTCTTCCGTCCGCTTTTTCGGTCCCTTAATATGATTCTTGTGAGAACCTCGTCTTGCTTTCTTATTAAGGTGCCTCTCCATTAACATCTGGTCAATATTTTCATTCGTATACCACTTGCCGGATTGATAAATTGCATGCGCTCCTTTGCCAAGAGCCATAGCTGCAACTCCATAATCCTGAGATACTACAACATCATCCTTATGACAAATGCTAATCAACTTATAATCTACTGCATCCACTCCTGCTCCAACCACTATCACATCACTGTAATCAGAATATAACACATGGTTTGTATCGCATAGCAATGTTGTTGGAATATTATATTTTTCTGCAATAGTCTCTACGATGTCCACTACCGGACATGCATCTGAATCCACAAATATCTGCATATCTTTCTCAAATCCTACTCCAAATTGTGCAGATGATCTGCATAATTTACTTTATTCAATCTGTATAACAAAAAATATCCGATAGACTCTCATTACTAATCATTTTCGCTATGGTAATAATTATTTATTGGAGTCCGCACCTCGATGAGGTTTCCACTTGGATCATAAAATCTTACAAGCTTCTGTCCACCTTCCAACCATCATCTCTCCCCCTCTAATTTCCTAGCTTGTTCTTCATCAATCAAATAAACATTACCTTTTGCTCTTGTAATAGCAACATATAATTTATTCCGAGTTGAGGCGGCAAGTTTTGACAAAGCATCTTTTTTATATGCCTGCATCGTTGTCTTGTTTAGCAGAACACATACATCTTGATAACAATCCTCACCTTTTGTATCACCCCAATTTCTATGTCCAACACCATACGTAGTAGCTTTTTGATAATGCAATTTTACTATTCCTGGATTACTCCATATTTCTCTGATTTCATCATCCGAATCTATAAACTCTACGCTCCCCTGCTCTCCCCTGTTTGAATAAATACTTATTCCAAGGTGTTCTCTAACATATTGGCAAACATTTTCTCCACATCGCCAGCTTTTTAATAATGTTTGGTTATCAAAATCAACACTAGCTTTTTTGAACCTATCTACATATTTATTCAAATCGTCAAACAGGCCTTTATTTACATTCCCATCAGCACTAGTATTATATGTATGCTGATAGAAATCTCCTACATAAAGCATGTTCATATCTATCTTCATGAGTTCTTCTAGAAAATTAAAATCTCTTCCCGAAATATCCTGTACCTCATCAAATACAATGCAATCAAAGTATTTCTTTATCCTACTCTTAACCTCTTGTATTACATCAGTTTTATTTAGTAACAATGTAATTCTGTTACTATATAACCTATCACCTGAATCGAGATAATATTCCAGATTAGATGACTTAGCATATCTGTTTTTATTTGGTTCGTACTTAATCCCTTTAGCTCCAACCTGATCCGAAAGAAATGGTTTATAGCAAAAGCGATAAAGGAATGTAAAATACTTATAAACAGTGATTCCATCTGGAATCACTCCGTCATTTTGCTCACGCAATTTGGAAATAATATTATTATAATTTGCATCCGTATATGTGATGATTAAAACATTTCTGTATTCCGTACAAACCTTATTTATTATGTAAGTTGTTTTCCCAGCACCAGCTACTGCAAGCATTAACTTTTTATCCATCTTATAGCCCTCTCAATGTAGTCTGGTACGACTATATCTGATACATTCATCAATTGATATGCCGCTTCAGTCTTATTATTCAACATATAGTCAACAGCTGTATTTCCAAACAAGTCCTCGCATAACTGTTTATTTCTATCTTCAAGAACTATTTCAAACGTTCTCTTTGAATTATCAGATTCATAAAAAATATTAATATTGTCTATATTGGCAAAATCACTGTATTTATCAATACAATTCTTTTGATAATCATTGTCATTATCAGTAACAACAGCAACCTTTGCTCCTGTAATAGCTGCTATCTCCAAAAATCGCTTAAAACTAAGACCTCGTACATCCATTACCTGTACGTTGTCTCCCTCCATCTTATGCCCATGAATCTTTTTATAAAAATTGTCAAACAACATATATTCAGCTGGACCTTCAACTAATATTGTTTTATTTGATAATGCAAACTCTATAATTCCCGCCGGAGGTGTCTTCATAAAATATTTGGCAGTTTCTTCCTTCAAATCGCTTAATGCTAAAGGTTTGCTAATATCATCTCCTTGAAGAATAAAAACGTTATTCAATTCTAATCGAGTACTAATCAAGCTATTATGCGTTGTTATAAACAACTGTCCACTATTTGAGGAGCTTATTTTCTCAATAAGAGCTCTAAGCTTAACATGGCTTAAATGATTTTCAGGTTCCTCAATTAGTATTACTTCAACATTTTCACCTGAATGACTTAACACAAAATCAACCTTAACAAAAATCTGTGTTCCAGTACCTTTGCTATCCAATGGAACTGACTTTTCATAAATCATCAGTTCATCACTGAAATTCGAACAATCATTTCCTCTAAACTTAAATGAATAATCTTCACCTTCCGGAACTCTTGCATTAAGTTCTGCAAGATTCTCAATTTCAAATTGATTCTTTAACTGGCGAAATTTACTCTTATGTACAACACGTTCTTTAATATTACTTTCTGTATAATGAGAATACATCCTTTTTACAAAATCGTTTGTTGCATAATCTGAATTCAGATTACTACTATCAATAAAAACGCTTCGTATTTTCTTTTTGTAACCAGAGTAACCTTCATCAGCAAATGTTGAAAAACGAACTGTATAATAGTCATAAGGGAAAAATGTAGGATCTGCCTTAATGGAATCAACTATTTCGTGCTCATATTCTGGATTAGGTGCACAAATCATTCTAATCCCAAAAGCGATTACTTCATCACTGTTATTCTTGCCCTCCATTTCAAATCCAAAATCTCCATTTAAGAAGAGCTCAATTCTCACTTCAGGTAATTCATCGTATTTCTTTTCACCTTTTAAGAATTCTTCAATCGAATCAGTATTGATTATCCTATCTATACCAATACTTTCTACCTTTCGAACATTTCCACTAATGACCAAATCAATTGCTTCTAAAATGGTACTTTTTCCAGCCTCATTATCACCAACAATTATGTTTGTTCTCTCATTAGGTATAAATTCAAATTTTCTAAAGCGCTTATAATTAGTTAGCTTTATTTTTGCTATACTTGATGCCAACTATTTCCCCCCCCCCCAAATTCTATACTATCAACTCACTCAACCCACCATAGCAGGTCACGCATGCACTTTTTCTCGCCCTTGTAAGAGCAACATAAAGCAGACACTTCTCTCCAGTTCTGAATTCCTCAAGAGAAATATCATCTTCAAAATCTGCTCTCGTTCCGAACGGAAGCACCTTCTTATTCACTGCCACTGCAAATACATGATCAAACTCAAGGCCCTTTACGCGGTGCATCGTAGCAATTCTTACGCCATCAAAAGAACGATCATCTATCTTATTAGCCTTAATTTCAAAAGACTTAATACCTGCTCTCTGCAGACCAGCAATATAATTATCAAGAAGCTTATGAGTTCTTGCTACAACACAGATATTCTTCTGCTCAATACCACTTGATTCCATATCTTTAATCTTAGTTACAAGAAAATCTAGTTCTTCTTCAGGAGTAGCAAATTCTTTGATTTCAGGCATGTCACCATGAGTAAGCGATTGACAACCTTTGCCGTTATCATAATCTTCATCTAAATCATCAAAAGAAACACCATTAAGTAATCCAAAAGCAAACTTACGGATTTCTTCTGTGGTTCTATAATTGATTCTTAAATAACTACTTCTACCGCGCACATTAATTCCGCATTTTGAGAGAACTGCTTTATTTCTATAAATTCTCTGATGAGAATCACCTACGATAAAGATGTCGTTTTCATGCTCTTCGCCAGCAAGTGCTCTAAGTAGTCTATATGCACTAGGACTGAGATCTTGTCCTTCATCAACAATAATTGATGTATACTGACCTGTTAGCTTCTTATTTTCAAGAATCTTGCGGCATTCATACATTGCAGTCTCAACATCTCGCTGCAGTTTTTCGTTCATGATGTTTTGATATTCATCAAAGACATCCCATATTTGCATACGAACTTTTCGATCAAGGCGCACACCACGACCAATTCTAGGTGCTTTGCAATAAGCTACTTTATCATAAACCTCCTGGGCCTGCACAACTTTAACCCACTCATCCTTATAGAAGTTTTCTACAAAGCTTAATTCTCCAGCTGCTATTGCAATTGCATCTCTCCATGCCTTATCTACTTCTTCGTCATACACGATCTGATACTCGTATCCCTGTCTACGTAAGAAATTAGAAACCCAAGCATCAAGATTAATGATGTCAATTCTCTTCATTTCTTCGGCAGAGCATATCTTTCTAAGATTATCCTTAATATCCTCCGCCAAGTTTTTTGTATATGTTGTAAAAAGTATTTTTCCATCTGAATTCAGACTTGAAGCAAGCATTTTTGCTCTATGCATAGCAACAACAGTCTTTCCAGTTCCTGCTCCACCTAATACTCTCGCTGGACCGTTAAACTTCTTACCAACAACTTTCCTCTGCGTTGGATGAAGGAATATTCTCCACTTTTCAAGAGGTTCTTGCATAATGGCTTGAAGCTCTTCTTCACCATCAACAATTACAAAGCTCTTCTTACTTGCATCTGTCTGAAGAGCTGCTGCTAAGTCATTATCCTTAACATCAACATGATCATTTTCTGGATACAAAGTCGACAAAACCTCATCTACAGTAAATCCATTTCCAAGCCATTCCAGACCTTCAAAAGCATCTTCAGGTATTGCTGCCTTCATCGAGCGAAGCCCTTCAAGAGTCTTGATTGCTTTAATCATTGGAATCTGCTCTTCAGGGAGACCGATCTTTTCAAATATATCATCAGATATACCTGCAAACAACGCAGGTTCATCAATTGTATTCTGTTCTTCAATGACTTCTTGTACATCAAAAATCTGAACGCTACCAGTAAGCTTATTAATTGAGCACTTTTTTCTCTTAGCCCAAGCATAAGCCTCATCATGATGATCTACCCAAAGCAGAATATATACATTACTTTCCGGTTCACGAACAATGATTCCTCTATAAGTATCATCAATTCTTACAGAGCAGATATTCTTATCTATTCCTTCATTTATCTTTTCAAAATTGATTCCTGGGTGTGTAGGATTATTTCTGAACTTATTAAAAAACTCAGTTACCTTTCCCTGTTTCTGCCTCGGCAATGCTGCGTACGCAGTTAAAAAGTCAGCCGAAATAGCTACTGTTGGCTTATTATTCATTTACAATTCCTCCAAATACATTGATGTTTATTTCCTCACTGCTTAGTAGTACTGTCCATCCTTTATTTTTGAATACATCCGCATAATCTTCTTGTTCTGGTAAGAGCCAAGCCACTTTTCTATCTTCCCAAGCCATTTCAGCTTCTGCAATAGTTGCTCCAGATGATTCATCTGATAATTCAAAACCAACTACACTTGGCGCCGGAATTCCGTTATTATGCATCTCAGTCGCACAAGTAATGGCAATATCATCAATAAAATCATCCATGATATCATTCCATTTTTCATCTACCACCACCTCTGTATTTGTTGTAGATACAGGAACATCTTCTTCTGGAATGATAGTTCCAAGATTACTATATACGGCATTATTCATACCTAACTTTGATATGAAGATTGCTGTGCTATTGAACTGCATTACATTCACAAAATGCCAGAATCCGTTCCAATCAGGCTCATATTTATCAGTTCTTGAATCTGGAACATCGTTAATAATTGCAGCAACTTTTAAAGGTGCTCCCATCTTCATACCTGTCATTTCAGCCATAGAAACCTCAGCTAGCACTTCGATATTTCCCATATCCTGGCGTGGTTTCCATATACCATAGATAGCCTGACCGAAATCATCTACTTCATCTGTAGAGCCAATAGATTTTAATACCGAATTCCACTTATTCTTCCACTCACCGTACAAAACCTGATTACTCATTTGGGTAGCATCCACTATTGACATAGCAAAAGAACGTGCATGTGTAGCAAATAAATCTTCTGCATCTGACATTGATAAATAATCAATTAAAAGCTCAAATCCACTTTCTTTTTCCGGGGTAATGGCTTCGGCATTTGCACTTTTTACAGCCGGTTTATAAACCTTTCCAGATGGCATCTTTACAGAGTTCAAAGTCTCCGTTTTATAATCCCCCTGGCTCTTAAATACATTGTGAACGTCCTTATAAGTGAGCGACCACACTCTATACTTTCCGGATAGCATAATCGCCATACGTTTCAATGTATCATCATCAACTATATCCTTGTGGTAGTAATATCCATCAGTAAATACAGCAATAGGCTTCTGATTTCCAGTTGTTCTCTTTGGTCTAATAACAAAATCAGGGCGAGACTTAACTATTATTCCCATAGATGCATCAAAATCAACCTGTGGTTCTATCGTCCACAAGCTCTCTCCCACCTGAAGAGAATATCCCTCTTTCTCATTAACAAGTGTTTTATGAATACGTATAGGCCTTTCAGCAGTACTTAGCTTATCAAAAGCACCTACAAATTCACGTTCAAGTTCACTATCAAACAAATGGTTAGTATCTACCTGAGCCAGCTTTTTAATTTCTACACGATTCTCTTTCCCACTTAAGATTGCTTTTAGTAGGGCAATAGCAGAATCTCTAGAGATTTCTCCGATATGCTGGCTTTGTCTATAGGCATACAAGCACTTATAACACCCATCTTTCTGTGGTTCATCATTACAGCTACAATGCTCCATTGTTTCAAGAGCTCCTTCAAAAACGTCAATAATACCGTTTTTATCATTCATGAGCTGCTTCAAATATCCCGTTCCGCCTGGAACAGAATCGTAAATAACAAGATACTGCTTTCTATAATCAGCTTCCGGAACCGGAACTTCACTTACTGTTGCCCTAAGATGATCTACATTACCAAATTTTTTCTTCATTCCAAGCATAAATGCAGCCACAAAGGATTCAACCCTAACATTTGTGGCATCCATAGTTGTAGCCGGAATCAATAATCTAAGAGCTTCTGTTTCGAATTCACGATATAAGAAAAGACACTCTTCATATGGATCTGTAACAATCGTCTTGTCTTTCACCATTTTGCAGAATCGAGAATGTTTTGGTTGCTCTCCCTGTACCTGAATTTTTCCGCAATACTTACATATAGTGAAACCTTTTCTTACGCCTTCATGTCCTGCTACAAGAAGCTTATCTCCAGTAATCGACTGTTCACCGAAGTTAATTTCTCGCATTGTTGCCTTCTGAAGGAATTCATATCCCCATTTAAATTCTTTGTTATCCATTTCAAAAGCCTGAATAACATCCTTGTCCTCATCAACTTCTACAAGCAATTCTTTATCGTAGAACATAGTTGCTCTATCTTCGCTGTCATCTCCAATCTGACTCTCTTCTTCCTTCATATTGGAGTAAACCATTTGAACCTTAAACATAGAACGAACCTGTCCGGAATCTGCCCAACCTGGATTTCCACACTTAGGGCAAACACTAACTGGAGTACTTGAATCTTCAATTGCTGCATGAGAACAGTTCGGACATAACCTCCACGGTTCAGCCTTAGCAGTATTAATATCAACCTGATCAATTGTAAGTTTGTGACCACCCGCATAAAAACTATTAAGCGGTGCAAACTCACTGATTGCAGACGAAGCAGACCTATTGTATTCATATGTAGTACTCTCATACTTATTCTTCTGCCTATCGTTCTCATCCTTTTCTACTCTTGTGAGAACTGCTTTTAGTACAATTCCAGCTTCAGGGAATGCATAGTTAGGTAATAAACCTGCATCAGACAGGAAATTGAAAACATTCTTATCATTAATCTTTGCAACAACGCTCATCCAAGCTGCGCGTTCCGCTTTTAGTTCCTTAATCTGTTCATCATAAGATGAGTCTTGCGGCTTATCCTCAAGCTCTTTAATCATCTTCGATAATTCTTTGATACTCTTCTGAATTCCGTCTCTCTGCTTTTTAAGATCATAGAATTCGTTATAAATCTTTATATGCATTGGGCTATTTGTAGTTCCTTCACCCATTGCAAATGCTTTAATTTCCTTGATTGAGTTTTCATCAAGTCCATCACTGTTCATCGGATTTACAGAAAATGCCTGTATAAACATTCTGACAAGCTTAGCCATATTATTCTGAACGTAATACAGGAAGTTATTAGGAAATCTATCCTTTGATGTTTCATCTAACTTTGCCAAGCAAGAACTTACCTTATCTGGCACTTCAGCCTGCCCTGATTTAACCCAACAATCCATGCAATACGCAGTGAACTGTCTTGCCAAAACTGCTGAAGCCTTCAAGAATACCTTCGGTGGCTCTACAGCTCCTGCGATCATTTCCATAGGATCTTGATAGAAATAAAGATCATGAGGTCTTGAATTGGCTATAGCAACGGTCAGCGCATTTCCATCCTTACGTCCACCTCGACCTGCTCTCTGTGCATAATTTGCCTGTGCAGGAGGTATTGAACTAAGAATAACAGTAGACAAATCTCCAATATCAATACCCATTTCCAAAGTAGGTGTACATGACAACAGATTTGGATCCCAAGGTTTCTGATTATCTTTTGATTTTTTAAACTTACGCTCTAAATCCTCTCTATCATCACGTTCTAATAAGCCAGTATGTTCCTTGGCGACGATTCGTACTAATTCACCCTGACTATACAGCTTTCCATAAAAATCTAGATTCTTTTCGTCTGCTATGTACATATGGCCATTACAATTATGACGAGTACAACAAGCACCTTCAAAAATTTCTGCATCCTTTTCAGACATTGATATCTGAGCTCCACACTCATCACATACCATCTGCTTAACATTTCTGGTTATATGGCATTTTTCCGTATCAATTGCCCAGACATGAACATTATCCGATGTTTCCGTTTTCTTAAGAACGCCTGCTTTAGTGAGTTCTTCAAGAATAATCTTCATGATATCTGTAGAATCAGATTCTAACGAAAACTCTGGAAGATATTTATCAATCCACTTTGCATACCAAGACTTACCGTCTATACTATCAAAGCCCTTTGTTTTCTTTGAGCCGCGGTTAATTGCAACAAACTTAGGTACATTAAGTCCTCGATTTACCCCAGGGAGCCATTTTTTTCTATCATTTGATAAATGATAATAATTTGCTCCATTCTGAATAAACTGCTCAAAAGCATAATAATCAAACGCACCGTTTATCTTCATCTGATACAAGACACCTAAAACCATTCTTCTAAATGTCTCTACATTTACACTCTGAAGTCGGCCCACCTCATTAGCTACTCTCTCCATGATTCCAGAGATTGCTTTATCAAAATCAAATTCAAGCACAGAGCATCCAGATTTCTCGAGTGTTCTACCAATTCTAGATAGAATGCCATATTCCATTAAAATCTCATATTTAAAGCGTTGCTCAACGTAGTTTAAAAGTGTAGCAGCATCTTCGTCTTTACGAAGCTGCCCCTCATTACACATTCTTTCATATGCTCTCATCCAAGTAAGGTTCGCTGGAATAAAATTAGCTACAAAATACTCATCGCCTAAATAATTCTTCCAGTATGCCACTACCCTCTGGATAAAGTCATCAAGAGAATACTCCTCCTGATCAAGATTAATGAACTGAGTGATAGCAGTTCTTAATCCAAACTTCCATGTACGCGAATTATAGAATCCCGCATGATGCGCAGCATCCTGTACATTATCTGTGAACGCTAACATTTTCTTATCATCATTGAATTTAGAAGCATATAATTCGGAAATACCGGCACTTATCGCTGTAGCACTTCTTAAACCAATGAGAGACATAGTTCCTTTTCCATTACAGAAAGGACACTTATATGCCTTGCTATTATTTCTTCCTTCTGTCTTTAAATCCGGTACCCAAATAGGAATAGTCTTATGTCCATTTGAACATAGTGTGCGGTTGTCTTCATCGAACATTATCTCCATGCACTCAGGACACAATCTCATTCGATTACTAAGACCAAAAGCTTCCTCCCCTTCTTTATGTGGGAACATTAATCTAACTTTTGAATCTCCACTAAAGAAAGCATTGTAAAAAGCCTTAATATCTCTAAGCTCAACACTTCCATTATCTTCAACTGAAGCCCATCCAGTCTGACCGCATTCTCTACAATTAATTACTGGAAGGTAATGTTTAGCTTGTCGTTCATTAAGATCTGTTGAGAGGGCATATTTAATATCTTTCTCAGCCACTTCACCAACAAGTCTTCTAAGTTCACGCATCCACACCTGAACCTGAACATTTAAAAATGGACGAAGTTTACCAGATGAAGTCTTAGTTCTTGCATATGAAATCAATGCGTATAAGGCATCTATAACAATACAAGCTAAATCTTCTCCAAGTTCTCCAAGCAACGGAAATCTCTTTATCAAACCCTCATATGCAAATGAATTCTGCATATATGAGCCTTTAGCTTCAGCAATAATGCTTTGACAGAAATTATGATGCATGAGCCTATTTCCCAATTCTACTCTGGCATCATCTGACAATATATTTGAAAAATCTGAGCCATCAAGCCAAGCATCTATTGCCGCATATAAGTATTCCTTTTCATCTTCACCAGAAGATAATTCTTTAATTCTTAGTGCTTCATCCCTATTAGGAATTTTATAATCTGTGATATCATACCCAGCAAAAAATTCTTCTGCTGAAAGTCTATCTTCTGTAACTACAGAGTCTTCATCAAAGATTTCTCCAAATACATCAGATGCATATTCTCTTATATTCTTAGCACTATCTTTAGCGCCCATTGTAGCCGATGTACCTATACAGCAAATCTGTCCAGGTAACACATTAAGACGTGCTTTTAATCTTCTAAGAAGGCACGCCAGATCAGTTCCCTGAGCTCCATCAAAAGTATGAAGTTCATCAACTGCGATATATTTCAATGTATCTGGGAGGTTATTCTTCCATAGTTCTGCGTCCTTTGGTCTGACCAACAAATAATCCAACATCTTATAGTTGGTCATAAGTATGTCTGGAGGAGCAGCCAACAGTGTTTCGTGGTCTGTAATAACCTTATCTGGAAGCATCATCTTAGCAGATGAATGTTCCTGACCACCAACATACATACCAACACGAATTCCTGCAGACTTAAGTTCTGGACTGCCATCAACAAGTTCAGCAATACGTTTAGCCTGATCAGAAGCAAGCGCATTCATTGGATATATAATCAGCGCTTTTATTCCCTTTTCACCACGATGCTTATAGCAGTACTCAAGTATTGGATACAGGAAACACTCTGTCTTACCTGATCCAGTACCAGTAGCAATCAGTGTTGATCTTCCATCTTCACCTGTTAATCTTTCAAATGCTTTCTGCTGGTGCACATATGGGCTAAAAGGCTGATGAATAGATTCAAAGTAATTGCTTTCTCCTTCATAAACACGAAAAGGAAGGCGCACTGCAACATACGGTTCGTGAAAAACCGCATCCTTCGTATTCAACATATCCCTAATAGATCCTTTAAATATAGGATTTGTTATAGGAAATGATGTATCAATATAATCAATCAGACCTTCCTGATACTGTCTTGCAAGAATTGATGGTAACATCTTGCAACCTCCTTCTCTATTTCTAGCAGTATGCTCTATATTTTATCTTTTCAAGGATTATCGCATCTGATATCCCTAAATAATCTAATCGGCTACAATATACAAGCAACATCAAATTGTATGCTGTTTCCGCAATTTCCGGCGTTATTTGTAGATGTGAGCCATGTGTAGAATTATTTCTATACTTAATTAGTTTTCCTATCGCTTCCTCAAATTTGGCAATACTTCCTGTAAAAGATTCACTCTGTATAAGCAGTTCTTCATATTTATGAAACAGCAGTATATACTTACTCAGAGAACCTTGCTTCAAACGTTTTCCAAATTTCGTCGTAATCCTTGACTCGATTACACTTATCAAACGGTGCAACATATTCTATTATTCTTTCTATTGGACCCTCTGGTGTAGTATCATCCGTAACAGTTTGCTCGTATGTACCCTTTTCCATATCTTGAATTGCTTCAAACTCTGGACGTGATAGTCCCACACCTACCATACTTCGATTGTTTGTAAAGACTATTCGTCCGTTTGCATCATACCAAGTATCTTCTTCATATGATTGAAGAACTGGAAATTGAATAGAATATATTGTTTTCAATTGTTCCAATGTCATGCCAAGTGCCATAGCTGTTAAAACATCTAACTCAACAAGCATTTCACGTCTCATAAAATCTGTTCTGCAACATGTGTTATAGGATAATTTGGGTTGTAATCGTCTAAACATTTCATCCTTTAATCTAATATCAGTTTTTGCCCATCTATCCTTAACACAATCATCCTTAAACTCTCTTTCCCACAGATTTTCATATTCATTTGAAAGGCAATTTAACATAAGTGCTCTTAACCTTAATGCATCATCAAACCTCGTCGAAATATACGGCAATTTTGCAACTACATTAGGTTGTAGGTTACTCTTATTCAATGTTCGAACAAAATAATCAAATGGAATCGAAGAAAACATCGCTTCTGCAAGCGCTAACTCATCTAAATCTTTAAAATCAAATCCAAGTAAACCATTAATATGCGTCGTTTTCGGTGGAATAATAGCCGAAATAAATGTTCTCTCTCCACCCAAATTAAGCATCTTTCGAGCCACAAGTCTATAATCATTTGTAACCTTACCAGACCACTCATTATCCACTATTGCATCCATATATTCTTCATGACTTTTTCCAGGAACATAATTTGTTCTTTGTGAATAATCAAAAGCAATATTTATAAGATCTATGTTGTCATAGTCACTATTTAATTTGCATTCTCTTCGTGATGTTTTAAAAAGCGGGTTACAAACACCAATATGAGGCCCAGAATATATTCGTTTGAACGGATTATTTGAAAAATGTACCTTTCTTTCAATGACACCTGATTTCTGAGAATTAGTCTCATGCCACATTTCCATAATCATAAAGCGCCCATTCAAATCTGATAGAGTATTTCCAACATCTTTTATTGTCTTCAAAATCCCTAATTCTTCACTGAGCTGAAATGATGAAAGCTTTGCATCTTTTATTTTGTTACTACCATCAAATACCTGCGCAAGTAACAATAGATTATCATTGTTAAAATTCAATACTCTTTTAGGTGATCCCTTTATATTCCACGCTCCTGAATTGTCCTTAATTCCAAGTTCCGTTTCATCGCTGTTATTAGAATCGTAGCAAGCCTCAACCGTTATTGGATCATATAGATTAAATATTGCATCAAATTTCACCTTATCCTGTGGACCACCATACACATTTATACTAAATTGTGTATGGTGGTGCACTTCGTGGAACAATTTTCTCTCATTCGCAAACATAAAATGTTTGCGAAGTCGAGAATATATGTTTCCACGAAGTGCACCACCCTCAGGATCGTCATATACGCTATCTGGGTGCAATAACGCTGATATTGCATTATTATTACCTATCATATACACCAACGGGATAAAACACTTATACAAATTTGTCTGTTGCCCTTTTAATTCTTCATAGTTTTCAACTGCATTGAGAAAATTCTGTATTCCTGACATTGATTCATACTCATTCATGTACATCTCATATGTCCTTGAATTATTAAGAGCTTCTTTTCTTTCCTTCGCTATATCACTTGCAGAAAGCTTTTTGACCGCAAAAATAGGATTCTTTTCAGATAAGATTCCATCTTCTGTCCATGTCATCTTGAGCCACGGTGGATTTCCTATCATCAAATCAAATCCGCCATTTTCCTCAAACACATCAGCAAACTCCAATTCCCAATGTTGAAATTTTTGTTCTTTGGCTATTTTATTTGCAATTGCTAGTCGTTCACTTCGTTCGCGCAAATCATCAAGACAAACTTCACCTAAATCTGAATACTGTGCTTTGAACTCAAGAGCTAACTGATCACCTTCGGTAACATATTTAAGTCCAGAACCATCCTCTTCAAACTTAAATACCATCTGACCACTCGAATTAACATTAACGGCACGTATATTACCTTCAATAATCAAAGACATATCAAAGAAAAATTCTTGTCTCGATGGTAACAACTCTGCTTTATCAATTGGCCAAAACCAAAGCGCACACCAATAATCCATAGCTGCTTTTAAACGAGCATATGGTCCAGCATTCTGAGCTTTCTCTGATTTGAATATTTTTTTATAGATTGCATCCTTTTCTCTGATTGATTTATGCGAACCTTCGCCAGTTTCTTCGTGACCATATACACTTAATGGCTCTGCTGTTGCTTCTTCTATACGTTTACGTTCATCTGCAGTAAGTTTCCAAAGCCTATCAATACTTTCAGATAACCTAAGAACAGTTTTCAATTCATCCTCATCAAATTTAGACGTAAAATCCTTGTTCCAAGCCTTTAATTTCTTGATATTGCTAGGCTCAAGATTCCTAATGACTTTGTCCGTATAATTTGCCATGCCTGGATCGCCCAAAAGGAAATGGTATATTTCCTTGGTGTATTCATGCTGTCCTTTCTTGGTACGTTCTTCTCCTGGCATAATTCTTCTAGGTGCCTTGTTATACCATTTACCAGCCTCTAAAGCAGACTGTGAATATACTTGTCTTCTTGCTCCAACAAGAGAATTTCCATTAACAAGCTGAGTACCAAACCAAGGCACATAAGCACCTTTGTAAATAGTATTAAGCCATAGTGAAACTTCCGCCAACTCAACAGCTACCGGATTCAAGTCACAACCATATACATTTCTATCAGCAATAAACATTTTGACCTTCTGTAATTCTTCAAAACGCTTATCATAACTAATAGTCTCACCAAGCTCTTCCTGTTTCTTTGTAAGATAAGCTTCTGCCAATTGATTGATAGCTTCATTCAAGAATGCAGCACTACCCATGGCTGGCTCACAAACAGTAAGATGAAGAATTTCATCGGCAGTCTTGTCCTTTAGAAGCTCTTTTAGGGCATACTTAACAAGGCACTTGGTCAGTACCTCCGGTGTATAATATGATGCTGACTTTTCGCGTTCTCTTCCTGCAAGTCGATAGATAAAAGTTCCCTTCTTATACATTCGAAGCTGTCCCTTTTTCTCACCGGACTCATAACGTACACGTTCTGTCTTCTCATCATAATTTACTAATTCATTTTCTTTTACGAAGTATCCAACATCTAATTCGTTGAATTTATCGCCTGTACGTTTCACTTCATATAAGTCTTCTTCTGCAATAAATCCTCTATAACTAAGAAGTGCCTCATATACCGCACCCATCTGGTTAATTCCAAGTGCTGAATAAGATATTCTTCCTTTTCTCTCTTTTGAATTGCTTGGTCTCGAAATACTCATCAAGTCAACAATCTGGAGCATTGCACTATTTCTAAGTCTGGCTTTTGTAATAAGTTTTGTATACTCCGGATCAAAGATATGTGCCTTTAATGCTTCAATTGTGAAGGCATCATGCATTGATGTCTTCTCTATCTCAATTGCTTTCTTGTATGCTTCCAAGTCTTCTGGATAACCAAAATATGTCATATGAAAAAGCTTTTTGAGGGTATCATCAATATAATATCCTTCTGATAAAGCTTCACTATCCTCTTTAACCTGATCACACACATCTCGTAAACCTTCAAGAGAATATCCCTGTACATATGTCTGTGACTTCATTGGTGCATAACCAAGTTCTGGTCTAGCTTCAATAAAAAGCATGAAAAGGAAACGATACATGTAACGCAGGCATTCAAGAGTAAGCTCCGATGCATCAATCGGGTTTTCGTCGAAGTCTATACCTTGTCTTGTTTTCATATCATAGATGACTTCATTTCCAAGAATCTCGATACTCTCCCTCAGCGCATATTTCAATGCATCTGATACACCAGCACTATGCTTATGAGAATTCTCATCCAATCCATCCAACACGATATTTCCATCATCTGGGCACAAACTCTCCTTATGAAGAAGAACAGTCATTGCCATAAACGTAGATTCTTCATGGCGGCTATATATATCCTCCATCATAAACTGAAGATATCTTTTCTCATTCCACTTATTTCTGTCAATAAGTGCGATTTGGTTAATTCCTATAAGAAGAATAAATCTTGGTGCCTCTTCTCCTGCGAAGAAAAGCTTTGCTAAAATCTCATCATTTGAAATATCTAAAGAGTCTCCGTTTTTTTCTTCATCATCACTATTTTCAAAAATATAGCCCTGAAGAATATCATCATCTCTTTCTGAAGCAACTGACAAAAATGCCCACAGCAAAGGTGCCCCATTCGCCTTTGTTACCTCATGAAAAATAGGCACATTAAGACTATCTGCAACTTCTTCTGACACACTATTAACCGCTCCATAACCAAGTGCATCCAAATAAAGTGTTGCAAGTTCCTGAACTAAAGGCTTACTTACTTCTTCATTTTTTGAACGAAGATATCTGTCACGGATGTTGTAATACTGAGTTCTTACATCACGCAGTTTTTTCCATGGCAACTGAATTTCCTCAGTTTTCTCTCTATCCTTCCACTTCTTTATTGTATCTTCAGCATTGTCCTGAAAAATAGAAGTGAAGTAATGGTTTGTGTAATATTCATTTTTATTTTCAATTCCTGTTAGAATCATTTCCATGTTATCTCACTCCTGTTACAACCGCGATAATTCTAATATATGGGTTCTCTTCAATTTCCAAAGTATCTTTTTCCCAATCCATAAAGTTTGAGAAGATAGCTTCAATTTCACGTTCCTTCTCGGACTTTTTACGTTCCATTCCTGCGATACCCAAATCAAAAAATGATAACTGTGCATCTTTATGTCTTAACTCAAGAGCTTCCAATCTCTCCATTTCCTCATAAATATATGGATCCGTTTTTGCTTTATACTCTGCACACTTATCAGACATAATTTTCTTTGCACGCTCTACGACATCAACAAGAAGACTCTGCCCTTTGGCAATTTGATTTTCAGAAACCTGCTGAGTATTTGGTGCTTTAGTATTAAGATGAGTTTTCTGCATTACTTCACTCATAGTCATAATACCTTCAAAGCTGCCGTTTTTATAATTCACGCCAAACCATTCATCAACAACAGTTGTCGATTTTCTATTTGGAATCAGTCCCGCAACAAGAAATAACATTTCACTAGCATCAAGTTCATTTGATAATCCAAGTACCGGAACCTCACTTCTCTTATAAAAGACACCAGCCTTATCCTCAATCCAGCTAAAAATCGGATGAAGTTTCCACAAATACTGCGTTGCCGGCCAAGCAGTCTCAGCTAAATCATTTTGCATGCAACGCTTCATATCTTGTAGACAATATTCTCTGTCCGGAGACAGTCTAAGGTAATCATCCGATGGCATAGCCTCTGGTGGCATAAGCTTTCTGATTCGTTTCTTAACATTATCCGTGAGTTTAATCTCTACGCCCTGAGTTCCTGTTAAATCAGCATATTTAATTTCTTCTGTATCTGTAAAAATATCTAAGGCATTTTTTACATAATCAAGATCTGAGAACAGTGTCTCTTCATCACTGTATTTAACCTTGACTTCTTTTTCATCTCCAAGTCCCATCAACAATTCTAATGGATCAAACTCTTCTTCGTCAGAATCAAGCATATTTTCAAAAGCATCTGCACCTGCTCCACTTTCAATTGCTTTTGCAGTTTCCTCTTCCTCTTCTTCCTGATTAAACTTTCCAAAGAGCATCGCTGGATCTCCGATATTTTTAAGAGCCTGTTCCTCTTTCTTTACCAGGATTTCCATGATACGAGCATCACCCTTGATTTTAGGATTATCGCTATCAATGAGCATATATCTAATATCAGGTTGTTCACGCTGTCCATAACGATCTATACGACCATTTCTCTGTTGAAACACCATAAGAGACCACGGAATATCAAAGTGAATCAATCTATGTGACAAATAATGTAAGTTGATACCTTCTGACGCAACGTCAGATGCAACAATTACCCTAATAGGAGATTCAGTTCTTCCAAATTCATCTACAATACGCTGAAGCTCTTTATCACTCATGCCACCATGCATAACTTCAAGCTGATTATCCTTTAAGCTCAAATCATTTTTCAAATTCTCAGCAAGATAGCGCATTGTTTCTATACGCTCAGTAAAAATAACCAAACGATCATCATTCTTTGCAGGCGTCCATCCATACTCTGGACTTTTCAAAAGAGCTATTAACTTGGAATATCTTGAAAAATCTGTTGGAGCAATCAGCTCTAATGCATTCTTTAATTCTCTTAAAGATGCAATATCTGGCATGTCTCCATCAGGGTATTTCTTTTCAAGCTTTTTGATTCTTGCATCTATACTCTTAATACATGCTGCTGGAGATGAGAAAAGTGATTTTTCAAGGCTTGTCTTAAAAAGAATCCCCTTGCCTCTAGCTCTTGTCTCATCCATCTGAAGTTTCATATCTGCAAAAATATCATAAGCAGCCTCTTCCCGTGCAGAGGCCGCGCAACGTTCTATAGTTATTACACGTTCTTTAAATGCTCCTGAAACCTGATCCTTAATATCTTTCTTGAAACGTCTAATAAGAAGTCCCTGAATATCATCTTTTGTGTAGTTTTCTTCATCAGCAATAGCAGTCGGATCCAGCATATTCATAAGAGATGCAACCGACTGTCCCTTTCCATCATGAGGAGTTGCCGTAAGCATAATAAGAGTATCTGAGCGATTAGCAAGTAATGATGCCAGCTTACTTCTCTGGGAGCTTCTGTCACCTCGTTTAGCAACATTATGTGCTTCGTCGATAACAATAATGTCCCACCATGCATTCTCAAGATGAGTACGATACTCAAGATCATTCTTCAATGTATCAACTGAAATAATGGTCTTATCATAATAGAAGAAAGGATTATAGTTCGTTGGAATTTTAGCTCTCACGCTATGTATACTTGATGAATCAAGACGTACTAGAGGAATAGTAAATCGATTCCACATTTCCTTCTGAAACTGTGTCATCATACTCTTCACTGTGACTACAAGAATTCTCTTTCCTTTACCACGAACTATTAGCTCAGACATAAGAATTCCTGCTTCAAGTGTCTTACCAAGACCAACCGTATCTGCAATCAAGATTCTCTGTCTGGTATTATTAAGAGCCATCTGAGCAGGCTCAAGCTGATAAGGCATCAAATCCATAGCTGCCTTATCTCCAATATGTATTTTATTGTCAGTTGGTATTTTCCCTCTCCACTGACTCTCAATATATACTTTAGATTTTCTAAAGAAGGCAGAATCGTCTGGCACAAGAGTAACCTTCGCCGGATCAACAATTTCTATATCATCTTCAACATCCACAAGGAACATTGACTCATAATCTTTCACAAGCTGAGAAAGACCTATTACATGTAAGGTCTGATTTCCTAAACTATTGGTCTCAACTTTTTTTACCATCCATTCTTCACCACGAACGATTATTCTCATTCCTGGTGCGTACTTAACATCTGTATGCTCCATGAGTAAACTCTCCTACTCCACTATTTATTTTCGCTTCTCTCAAAATGAATTAAGTCTCCAAAATCGCAATCCAACTCAATGCATATCTTTTCCAATACACTCATGGACACAGTCTCACCCCTGCTCATCTTTGCAAGCGTGCTACTGCTGATTCCAATGTTCTTATTCTCGACAAGATCCATTTTCTTCATGCCCTTGTCAATCAATAATTTCCATAATCCGTTATAAGATATAGCCATATAATTCCTCTCTTATGGGGATTACCCATCTTGGTAAAGAACCTTCCAATTTTTATAAATAGTCCTAGATTACATTATACGCTCTTCATCACCAATTTTCAAACACAAACTTCGATTTCTCAAAATTCATTTTCAAATTTTACGGCAAATACTTTTATTTGACCTGAATTTTTAAATTCTAGTTTTTTACCCCAGTCAGAACTGGTATTTAGTTTTTCATTTTGACTCCAAAACAATTCAAGTGCTATAGCATCTACCATAGCACCCAAATCATTACCCCTATCACCAATTCCTATTTTGCTTGACCTTCTTCTCTCGCATCCCTTCCTCATAAATACGGTCAAACACTTCATACCGCTTCTGCTGATCCATATCAACTCCAAATCTGTCAATTACCTTGTTAAACAGTTTAATCCCGGTAAAATACTCCATATCCCCGAATCCGAACACCTCAAATAATACATCTGCTGAATATCCTGCAAGCTTGCCCACGTCCAACCCCAAAAGTTTCATTGCTCCTATTATCTGCGCTGTTCTCTCTTGGATAAATTCTTCTGCCTTCTGTTTCTCATAATAATCTGTCAGAAGCTTAGTCTCCTCATAAACAGAATCAAAACTTGTATCCATACCAATCTTTTCAAAATAAGTCCTAACCATCTCAAATGCTGCATCTGTTCCCTTGTCATCAAACGGATAACAACAGACTTTTTCATCTACACTCATTCTCATATAATCACCCTTATCAGATGGTAATCTCACCGTTTCACCATACTCCTGAATATCATCATTCTGCAAGCCATATTCAACATTCACAGCCATGACATCAATATCCGTTTCTACAGTGCTTTCAATATCTGTAATAACAGCATTTGCTACTACTTCGACACCTGTAACAACAGTCTCTGCAGCCACTCCAACCTCTGACACAATTTCATCATCCTCAAAAGATTCTGTAACTGGTTCTGTGATTGCTTCTGCAACCACCACATCTTCCTGCACCCGATATGGATTCTCTGGCACTTTATCATTTTCAACATTCGCCATATCCTCCATATCTCCAACAGGTATCCGATACTCCAGCTCAGCATCCAGCGTACTTCCATCCCTCTCAAGACACCGCTCCACCGCTTTCAGTTTCTTTCGATTATCCTTCTTTTGAAGCTTTATTTGCTCCAACCGTTCCCGATAATCATCCTCAGATGTTTCAAAGAAATCCAAATCTTGTGCAGACTTGCATGACCTTTTCTGTAAAGCCCTGCCCCTGTACATTTCCTTCTGTGCCTTGCACAGTTCCTCATCCACCTGTTGTAATCGTAGCTTCAAGCGGAACAAATCTCCATATGACTTCACATCATACTTGACCACCACCAAATACTCCTCCTGCAGCTCATGCATTTTCCGTATCTGCTCATACAGATAAGCTGATTTGTACGTAAAACGCTTTTTCTCTGCCAGCCGCAAACAATACATTCGTGCATAGCACTTCCTTTGATATGATGTAAGAGTTGTTTTTCTTATTGGTATTAAAGGCATTGCATGATTCACAGGAGATGCCAGACTTGCATCTCCGTATCTAAACATAGCCTCCAAGTTTTCTCTACTAAAATCCTCTGAAATAGTATCCAGTCTTTTAAACCGCTTCATTCCCAAAACCTTTACAGCAATATGCTCTCCCTGTTTTACCTCAAATCCCTGCTTCTCCAGC
>ERZ778516.1049-NODE-1049-length-21984-cov-4.715172_pt1 | contig 21984 bp, 20 predicted proteins | sample MGYA00510342_ERZ778516 | MGnify/ENA primary metagenome ERZ778516 (study PRJEB29527, sample SAMN07138961) | mouse gut metagenome | material: feces | host: mouse | place: China:Nanjing | collected 2016-01-25 ... | reverse complement strand
ACCGCATGGATATGATGGCGTGGAATGATCTTGATATTGATATTGAGAATGACGGGATGAGCCTCGAAAAACTGTATCAGTTGACCGGATTTATTTTGGAAAAATTTCATCCGGTCTGGTATGAGGCAAAACAGGAGGTAAATGAGGAGGGAAAAACGGTCTGGTTTCACGGTTTTGAAACAAAGATATCCGGGGAACTCTGGAATTTTGACCTTTGGTTTTTTGATGCCAAGACCATTGCCCGGGCGGAGGCATTTTGCGATGAAACCGCGGGGGGAATATCAAAGCAGGAGGGAGGAAAGGAGGCGGTGATCCGGATCAAGGAAGAACTGATTGCAAGGGGACTCTATTCTTTTGGCAAATATACGAGTATGGATGTTTACCGTGCGGTGCTGGAACAGGGGATATTGACGGCGGAGGACTTTTTGAATCAATATAAGGGATCGAAATGGAAAGAAAGTGTATCCGTATGACGGAGGATGAGTTTATTCAACTAGTATTACAGTTGTAAAACATAGGAGGAAATGATATAATAAAACAAAAGAAATTAATTATAGAAAAATGGTGATGAAAATGGAAAAAATAATACGGGAAAAGATAAAAAAAGAAATGCAGGAATTAAAAAACAAGATACAGGAATGCTATTACAGCAAATCAGGAGTGAATGAAGCAGAAAAATATATAAAGGGATTATTGAGCAGGGCCGAGAGAAAAAACGGATGGCAGATGTCAGAAATACTGGGGGAAAGCACACCATATAAAATACAGCAGTTTATTAACCGTGGGAGATGGGATGCGAACCAGTTAAGGGATGTACTGCGAGGGTATGTAAATGAAAAATTTCGGGATGAGACCGCCGTGCTTGTGGTCGATGAGACGGGTTTCCTGAAACAGGGTAAAATGTCAGCAGGGGTACAGCGGCAATACAGCGGGACCGCCGGGAGGATAGAAAACTGCCAGGTTGGCGTATTCATGAATTATGCGGTAAATGACAGATTCTGTTGTATTGACAGGAGGCTTTATATCCCGCGGCAGTGGACGGACGACAGGGGACGTTGTAGAAAAGCAGGGATACCAGAAAGATACCAGTTTAGGACAAAAACACAGATGGCACTTGATATGATAAAGGATGTATATGAAAGTGGGCTACCGTTTGAGTGGGTGGCAGGGGACAGTGTGTATGGGGCAGACAACAGGATACAGAAGTACCTTGAAGAGAAGGATAAAAAATATATATTTGCAGTATCGGGGGGAAAGTATGTGTGGATTGGGTGCAGACAATACCCGGTAAAAAAGATAAAACAATTGCTTGATGGGGATAAATGGGTAAAAATAAGTACAGGCCCAGGGACGAAAGGCGAAAAAGTATTTGAATGGCAATACGTAGAAGTAAACTGTAATGTTAAGAGACATAAAAAGTATTTGATATTTCGGAGGGGCATATCGGAAAAACCCGAAATACAGGGATATATCGCATATGGGGACAATGAAACAAAAATTGAGGAGTTTGTAAGGACTGCAGGGACCCGGTGGACAATCGAAATGAATTTTGCAGAGATGAAAGGGGAAACAGGGCTCGACCAATATGAAGTAAGAAGTTATGACGGATGGTATAAACATATCACCCTATCCTGCGTGGCACATGCATTCCTGACGGTGTTAAGGGAACAGTTCGGGGAACTCCCCGAACTGTCATCCACATATGAAAATACAATGGCGGAATTTAAAAAAAAGAGAAAATAAAGGTTGTCATCAGCAAAACAGAAATACGGCGTATGATAGCCGATTTTATATATGCAGCAACCCCTGATTTTTCTTTTCGAATCCAGTATATAAAATGGAAATTAAAGCATCAATTAGCTGCTTCTGTTTGCCATTGGAAAATTAATTTTTTACAACTGTAATACTAGAGCCTGTTCACATAAAAACAGCGTCAAAAATCATGGCAAGCATAACCACAGAAAGGAAAATGGAACTGAGCTTATCATAACGGGTAAAAACTTTACGGAAACGTTTTAACCTTAAAAAATAGCGTTCCACCTCGTTGCGGCGTTTATAAAGTTCCCTGTCATAATCCCATGGCTCCCTCCGGTTTTTCTTTGGTGGAATGCAGCCAAAGCACGGGTTTTTTCATCTTCATATGCCCTGTCCATCAAAAGGGGGTGGCGCTCCCCGGAACAAATGCCCCCAATCAGCTTCCTGCCTTCCGGGGCATCGTGGCGGTTCCCGGCAGACAGATGGAATGCAAATGCATACCGCTCCGAGGTGCAGCAAAGGTGGAGTTTTGTTGTCAGCCCCCCCTTGAACGCCCAATGTCCTGGTTCCCATTTGATTTCCTGGCACCGGCGGCATCGGGGTGGACTTTGATGCTTGTACTGTCAATACACAGGACATCCGTGTCGGTTTTAATAAGTTCCATTTTCTGCATTTCATCAAAGATTTTTTGGATTGTGCCGTTTTTCGACCACCGGCTGAACTTCATGTAAACCGAGTGCCAGTTCCCGTACTCTTTCGGCAGTGCCCTCCATTTGCAGCCGTTTTCTATGATGTAGAGCAGGGCACAAAGGAACTGGTAATTCGATATGGTAGCTGGTTTCCTTGCGACAGGCATAAGATGTTCGATTTTTACAAACTGTTTTTTTGTTAGTTCCATAGGTTTATTTTACCATACAGCTTTTCTGTTGTAAAGATTAATGTGAACAGGCTCTAAAAATAGGGACAGTCATATCAAATAGGTTCCAGAAAGGGATTTATTTTGTAATTTATGATATTGACCAGATGGGTACTGCATATCGAGGGGAAAAATATAGAATATACGGTGCAAGACAAATGGATCATGATAAGGGCTTTGCCCGGATAAGCATTGAAAATTGTCGGTTTTGGAAAATAGAAGGGAAAATCTCTGTTTCGTAGGAATTTGCCCTTTGGGCAAAGGAGCAGGAAGTGGATATCAATTTTAAGGATTATTACGGGGAAAACATTATAAGTGGAGGGAAAATTGGATAAGGTTGAGTATAGAAAGTTACATGTCGAGGAAATCAGCCGGGAACTGTTCCAGGACTTTATACGGCATCAAAAGGTCACAAAATGTCTGCGGAGGCAGGACGGTAAATGGGTAGTGAAGGACGATCCGTTTATCGACGACTGGTCGGAGGAGGATTACCGCACCTTGGTTTCCTGCCTGAAAAATACGGTGACCACGGGAGGCTTCGTATACGGCGCATTCGCGGGCGGCAGCCTCAAAGCATTTGCGTCGGTGGAGGCGGAGGCATTTGGCAGGGAGCGGGAATACCTCGATCTGTCCTGCATCCATGTTTCCGAGGAGTTCAGGGGGCAGGGTGTTGGAAGGGCGCTATTTTGTGCGGCAAAGGAATGGGCGCGGGTCAGGGGCGCGAAAAAACTCTATATTTCGGCGCATTCCGCGGTCGAAACCCAGGCGTTTTACAAGGCGATGGGGTGCGTCGAGGCGCAGGAGTACAATCCGAAGCATGTCGAGGCGGAGCCTTATGATTGTCAGATGGAATGCAGTCTGGATGGGGCGGGGGAGAAAGAAAACATGCTCCCGGCCGTAAGAGAAGCCTGTTTTGGGGATCTTGCTGAAATCCTTGCCCTGTACCTGTTTTTGCACGAGAAGGAAATTCCGGAGGATAACGAGCGGTTAAGGATGACATGGAAACGGATCGTGGAGGATGAAAACCATCATTTGATCGTCTGTGAGGTGGATGGGAAGATCGTCTCCTCCTGTGTCTGCGTGATCATCCCGAACCTGACGAGGAATGTCCGCCCGTATGCTTTTGTGGAGAATGTGGTGACACACGGGGATTACCGGGGAAGGGGATATGCGACGAAATGCCTCCATTATGCAAAGGAAATCGCCAGGGCGGCAAACTGCTATAAAATGATGCTGCTGACCGGATCAAAGCAGGAGAGTACGTTGGATTTTTACCGGAATGCAGGTTATAACAGTGCGGACAAAACGGCGTTCGTCCAGTGGCTTGAACCGTGAGGATACTGTGGGGCGGGTGGAGCCCGATGTCCTTGCAGGAAGCCTGTGGGGCGGCATATACGGTTGATAAAGGGAAGCGTTTCAAATGGAATGCCGGGTATTTCGGTGCAAGCCCCACTTGGAATAAACGGTACTTTGATGAGCCAAATTTTAAGTGGCTGATAAGCTGAATTGCAGAAAACTGTATTATGATAAGTCGCATTGTGATCTAAAAACAAAATATGTGAGGTGTAAAAATGAGAATTACGGCACTCGTGGAAAATCAATCAAATTGTGACCTGAAGCCAACACATGGTTTGTCCTTGTACATCGAAACGCAAAAGCATAAGCTCCTGTTTGACTTAGGGCCTGACCGGACTTTATTTGAAAATGCCCGGAAAAAAGGGATCCGTCTGGAGGATGTGGATACCGTGGTGATCTCGCACGGGCATATGGATCATGGCGGGGCTCTTGGACATTTTCTTGAAATCAACCACAAAGCAAAGATTTATGTGCAGCAAAAAGCATTTGACCCACATTATTCAAAATTCCTGTGCTTTCGTATCCCGGTAGGACTGAATGATAAATGGAGAAAGAGCGGGCAGATCGTGCTGCTTAACGGGGATCATACCGTGGACGAGGAGCTGCGTCTGTTTGTTGTCCCGGAAACTGGAAAATGCTATTCCGTGGCGAATGATAAGCTTTACGTAAAGGGAGGGCACGACAATTTCCTGCATGAGCACAATTTATTGATCTCCGAAAAGGAAAAGGTGCTGGTCGTGGGCTGCGGCCATGCGGGGATTGTAAATATTCTGGAGAGAATAAAGGATGAAAAGCCGGAATATTGCATCGGCGGATATCATTTGATGAATCCTGCTTTTGGGAAGATGGTTCCGGAAGCCCTGCTTGGGGAGATTGCCGGAGAGCTTAACAAATATCCGGGAACGCATTTTTATACATGCCATTGTACGGGAAAGCGCGCGTATGAGTATCTGAGAAGCCGGGTAGCGGATATGGATTATTTGTCATGTGGGGACACACTGACGACCGGGGAGGCGGGATGAATATTTTGTTTACCGCGTTTGGCGGAACCTCCGCGGAATTGCTGCTGCGGGAAGCCGGATGGCAGGGGCTGCTTTTGCCAAGCGATAAAAAGAAGGATGCGCAGCTGTTGATATCAGAAATATCATCCGGAAAGTATGATTATATTTTTAGTTTCGGGCAAAAGCCTGGCATTAAGGATAAGGTTTATATTGAAACGACGGCAAGAAATCAGGGGGATGCTCTCGAAACCGGATTTGACTGCGGGCGACTTGCGGATGCCCTCCGGGAATGTTTTATGCAAGCAAAGCTCTCGGACCATGCGGGGACATCGTTTTGCAATCATCTGTATTGGAGCGGGTTGGAATATATCCGGTATAACCGTATGGATGTGAAGATGGTTTTTGTGCATATTCCGATGAGGAAGAATATTTTGGAGTTTGGGAAGTTTTCAAGAGGGGTGCGGTCGGCTGTCGAGCGGGTTCTGGTAGGCGATAAATCCGGGCATGTAAGGGGAGGATTTTCAGATTCCGGCTTGCTTGAGGTGCCGAACACGATAAATCCGGGCATGTAAGGGGAGGATGGTAGTATTACCCAACTGCAGCTAATGAATATTTTGGGGATCGGGAGGACTGCGGTTCGGAGAAATGTTTCCTATCTGCGGAAAAACGGCTTTGTTGAAAGAGTGGGTTCAAACAAGAAGGGCTACTGGAAGGTATTATATAAAGATAGAATGCGGCAGGAGTTCTGTCCGTGTGAAAAACAAATTGGCGATATGGCAAGAGGAAAATGAGAAAGGGAGGTATTGCGATGAAAAAGTCAGAGGTGAGGCTGTCAGAAAATGGGCGGGAACTGTATGGAGTGCTGATTGAGCCGGAGGGAGAGGGAAAGTTCCCGACGATTATTTTCAGCCACGGCTACAATGGTTCGGGAAGGGATTTTGAGTGGCTGGGGGAGCATCTGGCGCGGCATGGAGTGGCGGCATTCTGTTATGATTTCTGCGGAGGTTCCGTGAATTCCCGCAGCAGTATGACAACCACGGACATGACCATTTTTACGGAGAAGGAGGATCTGCACAGCGTGCTCCGGTTCATGAAGGAAAACGGCGCGGCGGATGCACGAAATATCTTTTTGTTCGGAGGCAGCCAGGGTGGTCTGGTTTCCGCGCTTGCCGCGGAGGAGGCGAAGGACGATGTCCGGGGACTGCTCCTTTTGTTCCCTGCGATGTGCATTGCCGATAATTGGAATAAAAGATTTCCTGAGGAAAAAGATATTCCAGCGGTACAGGAGTTATGGGGGATGAACCTCGGAAAGAAATTCTTTTCAACGCTTAGGGGATTTGATGTTTACCAGCAGATTGGCGGGTATGGGCGCAGCGTGCGGGTAATTTATGGGGAGGACGACCCGATTGTTTCGCTCGATTATATGGAGCGGCTGAAGACGGTTTATAAGGATATGGAGCTGTATATTTTTAAGGGTGAGGGGCATGGGTTTTCTGAGGAAGGAAACCGCAGGATGGCGGAACTTACGCTGGAGTTTGTCCGCCAAAATAGTGTAAAAAGAACGGAGGGCTAGGATTACAGTAAAATGTCCCGATTTGCAGGGTTAAAATAGTAAATACATCGACTATTGGTGTGGTTAATTTTTGAAGGGAGGTAATAAATGCAGGAGATTATCACAGTATTTGTCCGGGTGGAGCAGGCGTTTTCCGTTAAAGGGCAGACCGGCAGTGCGACAATGCTTCTTTTTTCCGGCTATGCACAGGGGGAAAATTTCAAGGGGAAGATCATGCCGGGAGCGGTGGACTGTCAGAAGGCAGGGGTGGATGGCTTTACATTATCTGCTAGGTATATCCTTGAGGGGGAGGACAGTGCGGGCAAAAGCTGCAAACTTTTTATTGAAAATAACGGTGCGGCGGATAAAACTGGGGCAATCCACACAAAACCGCTTCTCTATACTGATAGCGAATGTTTGAAATGGCTGGAAACCACGCCTCTTATAGGATATATTTCCGGGCAGGGAGAAGTTGTGGAAATACATATATGTAAAGATGAGGGCATATAATTCTTTTGGTGGTGCCAGTGCGTAACGGGTGTGGATTGTGGTATGTTTTTAATTGTTCGGTTCAACCTATCAATTGTGCCAGGTGGGGGGATAAGTCCCATCGGACATGCGAGAGCAGCATAGAGATATAATTTCCTTTAACAGAAAGGTGCTGGTTTAATAAGATTGCAGAAGATGCGGTGATTCAGAAACAGACAATTTGGACGAAAAAAAATAAAAGGAGTAAAGTAAATGAAACTTTGTATTGTAGTGGCTTCATGCAAGGAATGACGGATTGCATGAAGCGTAAGGTGTAAGTATACAGCACATGGAAGTGAGATATTTTTAACTGTGCAGTATTCTGATTTCCGTCATGCCTTGCATTTTTTGTAGAAGCATGGTGTAAACGTCGGATTTAATCTGCCGATTATGTGGCGTACAAGCCCCATCTGACAGGCGAGAGCAGCATGGGTTTTGCTCTATCCGGCGTTGGTATGTCTCAAAATAAAAAGGAGCAAGGCATTATGAAAAATACATTAAAGGAATTGAAACCGTTTATTATTCTCTGGCTTACCCAGTCGCTTTCTGCACTTGGCAGTGCAATGACGGGTTTTGCGCTTGTAATCTGGGTATATCAGGGGAGCGGTTCGGCGTTTACAACGGCATTATTGACTATTTGCTCGTATGCGCCATATATTTTATTAAGCATTTTTGCAGGTGCGGTCAGCGACCGTTGGAATAAAAAGGTTATTATGCTGGTCTGCGACAGCTTTGCGGCACTGTGTACGGTCATGGTGTTTGTGCTTTTGAAAACGGACAGTCTAAGGGTATGGCATCTGTACATCTTAAATGCGTTAAACGGGCTGATGAATACCATCCAGCAGCCAGCTTCGGATGTGGCGGTTACGCTCTTAACGCCGGAGAAATACTATCAGAAGACAAGCGGAATGCGGTCGTTTTCCAACTCGATGGTGACGATCCTGACTCCGGTATTTGCCTCGGCAGTGGTTGCTTTTTCGGGGCTTGAGGCAGTGATTGCCGTTGACCTGCTTACCTTTCTGGCGGCGTTTCTGTCGCTGCTGTTTTTTATCCGGATTCCGGAACTGCAAAAGCCTGGTTCCTTGTTGGCGGAAACGGAAGCAGAACCTGCGGCGGTTTTGGGGATGCCGGATGAAAATGATAAGGCAGGCGGAACTGCAAAGACGGATGGAAATAAAGATATAGCAGGCGGAGCTGCGAAGAACAACGGAAAAAATGACACTGCATGTAAAACTGTAAAGAGCGACGGAAGAAATAATATCCTGCAAACAGCAAAGGAAGGGATCGATTATCTCAGGGCAAACAAGGGTATTTTGTGGCTGATGCTGTTTTTGGCGGCAATCAATTTTGTTGCCTCGGTCTATGAGGCAGCGCTGCCGGCAATGGTTTTGTCGATGGAGAATGAGAAGGTGCTTGGAGCGGTCAATACCTGCGTGGGAGTTGCGACACTTGCTGGGAGCGTGATTGTGACCCTGCTTCCCGCGCCAAAAAACAGAGTCCGGGTGATCTGTAATTGCCTGTTGTTTTCGATGAGCACGGAAAACTTTATGCTTGCATTTGGTAAAAGCCCTCTGGTCTGGTGTGTCGGGGCAATCCTTGGGTGGCTGTTTATTCCGTTTATGAATGCGAACATGGATGTGATTTTCCGAACGAGGATTCCGGCTCAAATGCAGGGGCGCGTGTATTCGGTAAGAAATACACTTCAATTTTTTACAATCCCGCTTGGATATCTGTGCGGTGGGTTGCTGGTGGATCAGGTTTTTGAACCGCTGATGGAGGCAGTGCCGCAGGGAGGCGTTTTGACAGTTCTGTTTGGCAGCGGAAAAGGTTCGGGAGCGGCATTGCTGTTTTTTGTGGCAGGAATCGCGGGCGTGGCAGTGTGTCTGATTTTCCGGCGGGTGAAGTACATTCGAAAGATGTGTTAGAAAAAGGTGGAGGATAATATCTGCCTGAAAACAAAGTATTTCTGTATCTGTGAATGTAGTGAAAAGGGGCATGGTGGTTGCTATGCCCCACACTTTAAAGTGGCAAATTAGAAATGGAAGTGGTATAATCATGGAAAGAAACTGGAATTTGAAATTTATGAAGGGGGAACAGATACTATGATTACAGAAAACAAATATCCAATATTCGAATTTGATGATAACAAAGATGCAAAATTAAATCCGACAGCCTTTGTTGACCAATCTTTTGAAACGGACAAGTTAGTGATTACTTTTTTTCCTGAGGTTGTGAACAAGTTAGCAAACGAGGGTAAGATTACGCTTGAAAGAACGATTGGCGGCGAGAACCCTGTCTTAATCTATCGCTTTTTAGATGATGATATTCTGATTACATTGGGACAGGTAGGATGCCCTGCCTGTGCAGGAAATTTGGATTTATTTAACGCCATGGGTATTACTAAGGTTATGTTCTGTGGCGGCGGCGGAGTTCTCGATAAAAATATTGAAGTGGGTCAGATCCTTGTGGTGGATGGAGCAGTTAGAGATGAAGGGTTTTCATATCATTACATAGCACCTTCAAGATATATCTATACAAATCCCAAAACCACCGAAAAAATCATACAGTATTTAAATAATAATTCGATTTCGTACACCCGGGGGTTGACCTGGACTACAGATGCCATATTTAGAGAAACTGCTGACAAAATAGCACGGAGAAAAGAAGAGGGGGCAAAGATTGTGGAAATGGAACAGGCAGGGTGTATTGCTGTTTCACAATTCAGAGGTTTCGAATACGGGGCATTGATCTATGGCGGGGACGATGTTTCGCAGGACGAGTGGAGTGATAGAGGCTGGCGCAGCAGGGAGGGAATCCGCTATGACCTTGTGCAGCTTTGCAAAAAGCTGGTTGAAGTATTATAGGGGTAATGCGGAACTATAAATAGGAGGAAAATCGAATGGGACTTGATCTTTATGCCGGGACATTGACCCGGTACTATGCAAACAACTGGAAAAGTGCTGCCAGACAGTGGGCGGAGGCAAACGGGCTTTCGTTCAGCCGCATCACACCGGATGGCGAAATCATTGCTGAGGAGGAAGTATCTGCGGACGAGGTACAGTGTGCCGTGGAGGAATGGCGTGACCAGATCCTGGCAGCAGTCACTGCGCCGGGGAAAAAGCCCTATGCTGCATGGCAGGAAGACAATGAAAAACCTTATTATACGGACAAACCGGATTGGGATGCATTCGGGGCGCTGCTTCTGGTAGCAGCGTGTTATTTTTACGGGGAACCCATACCGGAAACGGTATCAAAAGGCTGGGATTTTGAAGAACATCCCCTGATTAAACGGCTGTCCCAGGAACCGGAAAATATCTGGTCTTTATTCTGCGACACTATAATGTGGCTTCCATTGCCGGACAGCTTTTTGTTTCATGCGCCAAGACCTACCGGAGATCAGGCAACAATTGCCACCACGGCTGCGCTCCGCTTAGAACTTGAAAGGTTGAATGAACTGGCGTGGCATGCGGATGAAAATACGGTGCGCGACTGGATAAAGAGCGAAGGATATCCGGTGGAAGGTGTTATTGGCGAGGACGGAACATTTTCACAGACAGAACTGCCGGAACAGACGGAATATAATACAGAGTCCCTGGCAAAATATGCGTTTTCTATATTTTACCAATCACTTCAATTTGCCGAGGAAAATCAAGTGCCGATTTTGATGGATTTTTAAGGAATCGGGAGGAGTTTTCTGTATTTGTGGATGTTGTGTAAATGGAGGAATAAGCAAATTATTATGAATAATGATGATGAGTTTGTTTATGCAAACGCTAAAATTAGAAATGAAGAAAAGCTGCTTTTGGTGCAGAAATACCATTTGAAGCATGAAAACAATGCGTGGTATTCGGAAAGAGAAAACTCTCACAAACATCTGATTTTCAGGGATGACTTTTTTGAGCGCGCTGATTTGATCGGGCTTTTGTTTCGTATTAATAAGCTGTGCATTGCGAAGGTGAAATATTTTCGCCAGAATATCGGAAAATACGAGCCGCTAAAATACGATTATAAGAGAGGTTTTATTTCTGTACCTTTGTGGGATGCCGAGTTTTTAAAGCACCGTGATTCCGGATTGATACTTGATTTTCGCTATTTACAGACAATTACAGTTTATGATGATTTCATTCGTTTGTGCAGGGAGCTAGAGGAATTTGAGCCGGGAGATGATTTGGATGGTATTGTGGTGTATCCTGAACAAAGGCTTTGAGGTTGCTGGAAAGGATATATGGATATGACAAAAAATTTTATGGTTCGGCGGCTTACGATACCGGAGCTGCCAATACTTTCGGAACTGTTTGATTACAAAGATGTGGATGAGATGGTGCAAAAGACAGCAAAATTTATCCGGAATGGCTGCTGCGATATTTATGTGCTGTTCCGGGAGGAATCCTTACACAAGGAATTACCTGACTCGGGGAAATTTTACATAAAACGGGAATTTCCCATGGAACAGGGGGTTCCTCCGGTAGACGAATCTTTAAAACAGAAATTTTCTTTTGGACAGGAAGTTTCTTCAAGTCAGGAACTGCTTGGTGAGATACATGTCGGATATTGCAGCACGGATGAGGAGGAAGCTGTACCCGGAAAGCGGGCATATTTGTTTGCTTACCGGATAAAGAAGGGACATCATAATAAGGGGCTTGGGACATTTTTGCTGCGCCAGGTGCTTTGTGAGCTGGAAGCACAGGGGTATGAGGAATTTACGATCGGTGTGGAGGACGACAACGAAAGTGCAAAGCATATTTATCATAAACTTGGCTTTCGTGAGGTGATTGGCAGAAGGGTCGGACAGGATGATGAGGACAGCGAGCCTTACGAGTATAACCTGCTTTTAAGGAGGAAGCCGCCGTGCCACGATTTTATTTTTGTTATCGGAGCCAGCGGTATCGGGAAATCCACATTGTGCCGCAATTTGTACGGACATTACCGGACAGCTTACATGGAACAAAGCCAGGCACCGGAGTTTGAAACTCTTACGGGGGAGGAAAATGTCACGGGAATCACGGAGGAGGAAGCATGCTGGCAGTGGCTTGTTTCGTCATTAAAATGCTATTACAATCTAGGGTTTCGCAATGTGGTCTGTAGTGATCTGGACGATCTGCGGGTGCGCGATATCCCGGAGGTCTTTAAGGGCTTTGATTTTGTGATACTGCGTCTTATTTGCAGTGATTACAAACAGAACTATGAGCAGATGAAAAACAGAGGGGATGGGTTGGTTGATTTTGATTTGCTTAATAAAATGTCACAGAAAATTACGAACCGTCCCCGGATGGTAAATGAGTATGTGATCGACGTGGCGGGAAAAACACCGGAGCAGGTGTTTTCCGAGGCGGTCGGACTGCTTGACACCGTGGAAGCGCTCCGGGAGTATGAGTATGAAAAGCAGCCGCGGGAAATGTTTTATTCCTGGGTGTTTGCAAATGAATTGCGCTAATGCGGATCTGGTGATCGGCAGCAATGACGAGGATGGAATTGCAATTTATCTGGAGCAGTTGTTAGGGGAGGAACGAACGATTTTTTTAGAGGGAGGAATGTTGATTGTTCCGGGAGGTTATGTAAAGATTGGGGAAACGCCAATGGATGCACTGAAGCGGGAGTTCCTTGAGGAAACGGGCATTGTGGTGGAACCGGGGAAAATAATTGCGGTTCGGTTTAATTCCCATGACTGGTATGTCGCGTTTTCGGCGGATTATGTTTCCGGGGAGGCGGTTTCCGACCACGATGAGAATGATGAAGTTTTGTGGATGGAAACGGAGGAGGCACTTTTGCGGGACGATGTTCCGAATCTGACAAAGGAACTGATCCGGTGCGCATTATCGGGGGCAAAAGGGCTCGTACCAATCCCCTATCAGGGGAATCCGAAAAATGGGAAGGGGTATCTTTACGGTGTGGATTGACCGGCATGGTTAAAGTGGCAGGAGGGGAAATGGTAGTACAGATTTTTGATGGCGGCGAAAAAAGCCGGATTGCGGAAGCAGTTTTAGAAAAGCTTCCGGACTGGTTCGGACTTGCGGAAAGTACGCGGCAATATATTAGTGAGAGTGCCGGGATGCCGTTCTGGGCATGGCGCGAGTGCGTGAAAAAGACACGGCGGAAATCTTTGTGATGGGTGTTTTGCCCGGGCAGCACAGGAGGGGGATTGGCAAGGAATTATATCTTGCATTTGAGCGGTATGCGAAGGAAAAAGGCTATTCCTTCGTTCAGGTAAAAACGGTGCAGAGCGGGCATTATAAGGAGTATGACCGCACAAATGCATTTTAAAGGGCGATGGGATTTTTGGAGTTGGAATGCCTGCTTTATAAAAATGTTTCGAGCAAGGAGGAAATTTTATGTTTGAAATTTGCCCCAAGTGTGGAAATGGTGAATGGAATAAGTCGGTTTCCGAGGATAAAATGTCCGTTACCTGTCCGATATGCGGTGCTTTGTGGGAGAACATCCCGCTCCCGCTGTTTATATTGACTGGCTGCAGCGGTGTTGGAAAGACGACAACTGCAAGGAAACTGATGGGACAGAAAGATTTTATTGTGCTTGACGGGGATATCCTGTTTACTGCAAATGAGGAGGAGTATATGGGATGGGTTGAATGCATTGAAGGTTTGACCCGCGATATTATGCAGAGTGGAAAGCCCGTGCTCTGGACGATGGCGGGAAATCTCGACAAACTGAAGCGGGCGTGGAATGAAAGATTTTTTACTGATATCCACTGTCTTGCGCTTGTGTGTGGGGAGGAGGAACTGCGCCGCCGTATGACGGAGGGAAGGGGGATTTCTGACGGGGGATGGATCAGTGGTTCGGTCGGATACAACCGCTATTTTCTGGAACATAACGAAATTGGTGATATTGCGTTTGAGCGCCTTGATATTACCATGCTTGATCCGGGGCAGGCAGCGGAGCGTGTAAAACTCTGGGTTAAGTCAAAGCTTGCCAGATAGGGAAAACCTTATTGTTTAGATGTCGGGCTTTTTTGTACTTTACAATTGAAGGATAACTGTGGTAAAATCCACGTAGGGCTTTCGAATGGCAGTCCGGTGCGAACACCGGCGGAGGCAGAAATATTGTAAGAATGGGGGAGGTGAAAATTCTATGGGTAAGAAGAAAAACGAACGTGCCATGTTTGACCAGATGGCATCAAAGAAAAATGGTATCCCGTTTGCGAAGGGGAACAGCAAATATTCCGCGCAGTCAGTGCCGAAAAAGATGATACAGCAGCGCAGGATGGGCGCGAAATAGGAGGAGCGGGAGGATTAGCCACCGCATCAATATAAAAAGGAAAGATTCTGGTGCCTGTAAAAGCGGGCAGGAGGTTCATGATGAAAGTAAAACAAAGTGAATATTTAAAGGAGATCAAGCCGGTGCTTATCAGGCTGCGCGACCGGCTGCTAACGGAATTTCCATATGCGTCGCTTCTGGCGCAGGACTCCACGTCAAAAAATTACAGTGTGTCTAAGACAAATGTGGGAATCCAGATGGATCAGACTTTGACAGGGCGGGGGTTTGTAGCGAAAGTGTACGATGGGAAAAGCTATGCGGAGTACTCATTCAATCAGATTTCGGAAGAATTGATTGATGATATTGTGTCTGCGGTCAAAGAGAGATTGCTGCCAATGTCAAATCAGCTTCCGGAGGGAGTGAAAAAAAGCTGTTATGCAATGCTTGCGGATGAGCCGATGGAGTTTTCAGACAGCACGGAGTATGAGCTTGACCCGCAGGAATATGGCGACGAACAGATTATTGCGCAGCTTACAAAGTACAGTGAGGCGGGGCGTGCCTACAGCGACCAGATACTTGACTGCCGTGTGTTTTCCAGCTATCAGAAATGCAGCAAACTTTTTCTGTCAAAGAACCGCGATATGGAGCAGAATATTCTGTGGACATGCGGGGGTCTGGTGGTTATGGCAACGAGAGGGGAGGAAATCAAGGACTGCTACAAGGGATTTTCCGTACTTGGTGGGATGGAAGTTTTGGAAAAAATTGGAAAACATATAGGAGAAGTGGCACAGTCAGCACTTGACTTGCTAAAGAGCGAGCCGATGATACCGGGGGAGTATGACTGTATCTGTGCGCCGGATGTTACTGGTATGATTGCACACGAGGCATTCGGGCATGGCGTGGAAATGGACATGTTTGTAAAAGACCGCGCGCTTGCAAGGCAGTATGTAGGGAAACAGGTTGCTTCCGAGATGGTGAGTATGCATGACGGCGCGGCAGCCGCCAGTGAAGTGGCATCCTATTTCTTTGACGATGAGGGTGTGCCGGCGCATGATACGCTGGTGATTGACCACGGTATTTTAAAGGCGGGTATCAGTGACGCACAGTCCGCTATGCATCTTTTTGCGGAGCCAACCGGGAATGGCAGGCGTGAGAATTATCAGAGAAAAGCGTACACTCGTATGACCAATACTTATTTTGAGGCAGGAAATGACAGGGTGGAGGATATGATTGCATCCATCCAATATGGTTTCCTGCTCGAGAATGCTTCAAGCGGGATGGAAGACCCAAAGAACTGGGGGATTCAGTGTATGGTGAGCGTCGCGAGGGAGATACGGGACGGGAAGCTTACGGGGAAAGTTTTTTCGCCGATTGTGTTGACAGGGTATGTGCCGGATCTGTTAAAATCCATCAGCATGGTTTCGGATACATCAGAATTATGCGGGAGCGGATTCTGTGGAAAAGGTTACAAGGAGTGGGTGAAGGTATCGGATGGGGGACCGTATATTAAAGCGAAAATACGGCTTGGGTAATAAATGCGGGGTACCTGTGCAGTAGTAAAAAATGAAAGGAAGGTTTGGTTATGCTTGACCGGATATTATCAGCGCTTGGCAAGTGCGGTATTGAGGATTATCACATTGTTGTGAAGGATGAGCAATCCGCAGAACTGTTTTTTATTAAAAAAGAACTGGATATGCAGCGCCTGAAGAAAGTACAGACGGCGGATGTATCTGTGTACCACGTATTTGAGGAGGGGGACAACCGTTTCAGGGGAGTTGCCTCCGTGCAGGTACAGGACAGCCTGACGCAGCCTGAAATGGAAAAGTTGTTTGCTGACGCTTATTATGCTGCCGGGTTTGTAAAAAACAAGTACTATGATCTTTATGAGGGAACAAAGGTTGGGATGGTTCAAGCCAAAGATCCGTTTGGGGAGAAAACATTAAACGAGATGGTGCAGGGTTTTGCACAGGCACTTTTTGCGGAGGATGTATATAAAGAAGTATTTATCAATTCAGCGGAGATATTTGCGAGCCGTTTGACAGTACATATCCGGAATTCGCGCGGCGTGGATGTATCCTACAACAGGAGCCGTGTGCAGGGTGAGTTTGTTGTGCAGTGCACAAGCGGGCAGGATGTGGAAACCTATCAGGATTTTTCTTATAACGGATGGAATCTGGATGCGATTCGTGAGAAGGCGCGCAATACAATAGAACTGACCCGCGCGAGGGCAAGGGCAACGACCGCGCCGGCAGCAGGGGAATACCGGCTGATTTTATCGGGCGGATATGTAAATGAGTTTATGTCTTATTATGTTAATCGTGCATCCTCCTTTGCGATCTACCAGAAATATTCCACTTTCTCTGTGGGGTGCGATGTGCAGGGCGGCGAGGTTTCAAAAGACCGTGTTAACATGACCATGAAGTCAAATGTTCCGTTCAGCGATGAGGGAATCCCGATGAAAAACCGTGAGTTGGTAAAAGACGGGAAATTAATGATGATCCACGGTGGCAACCGTTTTGCCCAGTATCTGGGGATTGCGCCGACCGGAAATTTTGATGGTTACAAGGTTGAGGCGGGAAATGTTTCCATTGAGCAGATGAAAGAACAGCCTTACCTTGAGGTGGTAAATTTCTCGGATTTCCAGATGGATTGGTTTACCGGGCATTTTGGCGGGGAAATCCGCCTGGCATTTTTGTATGACGGCAGGACAGTAACACCAGTGACCGGCGGGTCAGTCAACGGAAATATTTTTGAGGCTCAGAAGTCGCTTGTATTCTCGAAAGAAATGCAGGTGGAGAAAGATTTCGAGGGACCTAAGGCCGTCGCGATGGATGGGGTCAGCGTGGCAGGGATATAAATATGTTAGAAAAGACATCGGTATGCATTTCTGCTGGTGTCTTTTTGGCTGTGTTATTTCTGTGCGGGAGAGGTATATTTAATATCTGTTTATTATAAAGATATTTGGTATCAATTATACTTGAAATTTTCGGAGAAAAATTAAAATTAGGAGTAGCAAGAGAAAAAGGAATCTGTTATAATATTGTGGGAAAAGGCATTTGAGCCATGGTATGGAGGTGGATATGAGAGATAAGAAACTGATTTATAATATAGCGAGGATGATCCCTGTAGAGGGGAATAAGAATCCGGATGTCACCCAGATGCAGGAGCGCCTGCGAAATGGGAGGGAAAATTTTAACCACTTGGTGAAATCTGTGTTTTCCTCGGTTATGAAGATCAGCGCGCTTGATTTGGTAATGCGCGATTGCACGGATCGGATGTCGGAAGTCAACCATATTCTCTGCACGGTTTCAAAGGAACTGGGGGAGACTGCCAGAACCACGGAAGAAAATATGGCGGAAGTAGTATCGGTACATGAGAGTTTTAATGAGAATATCCAACAGGTGGCAGAACTTGCGGGAGAGATGAGCAGCAAGGTGTGCGACAGCAGCAATGAGCTTAATTCCATCGTTGTGAAGTCCGAAGAAACCATGAACAATTCGACGGAAATGAAGCGGGATATGGAACAGCTTATGAGTGTGTTAGCCAATATGACAGAAGTTATCAACGGTATTAATTCAATTTCCTCCCAGACAAATCTGCTTGCACTGAATGCATCGATTGAAGCGGCGAGGGCGGGGGATGCCGGGCGCGGTTTTGCAGTGGTTGCAGAGCAGATCAGGAACCTTGCAGATGAAACCCAGCAGTTGACGGCGGGAATGGGAGGTTTGGTAAGCCGCATTGAGGAGGCTTCCAAAACAACATACCAGAGCCTTGATAAGACCGTGGAAGATATCGGGGAGATGAGGGGGAACCTCTTCCGTGTTCTGGACAATAATCAGAAGAATGAGAGGAGCATTGCGGATATTGCGGATTCGGTGACAACTATCGCAGCATCCGGACAGGAGATTTTCAGCTCCGTTACAACGATACAGGAACAGGTAAGCCGAATCACCAGCGAGTGCGACAATTTGAACTTGCAGGCGGAGGATATCAGCCGGATTTCTGAGGATTTAAAAGTTGGTACACAGCCGGTTGCGGTGGTGGAGAAAGAACTGGATGATACTGCAAAGCAGATGGGGACAATGGTGCATGATATCTTTTATATGGTGGATAACCATTCATTTATCACAACAGTGCAAAATGCCATCCTGGCGCATCAGAACTGGCTGAAGACACTGGAAAATATGGTTCGCTCACGCCAGTGTGTCCCGCTCCAGACAGATGATACCAAGTGTGCGTTCGGACATTTTTATTATGCCATGAAACCACAGAACCGGGCAATTGTGGATATATGGGGAGGACTGGGCGAGAAGCACCGGATGTTCCACTCCCTTGGAAAGAATGTTGTGGCAGCCATCCGTCAGGGGGATATCGCAAAGGCGGAGAAAGAGTACCAGCGGGCAACTGAAATTTCAGAAGACCTTATTAGTGAGTTTAATAGAATTATTGAACAGGCGAAAAAACTGGATCAGAACAAGCTAGCGGTATTTGAGCCATAAAAAGGGGGCGGGTCTATTATTATAGACTCGCCTTTTTTTCTGAGCTTTTTTTGCTGTCACCATATAGGTGAATGACCTGAAAGTGATACCATAATATCCTTTTGTGGACGTGCTCCCACTTTTTAAATGGTGGGAATATGTTTCAATCTATCAATTGTATCAAATGGGAGGATAAATCCCATCTGACATGTGAGAGCAGCTAGAGATTGAGATTTTCTTTGACGCTACTGACAGTGTTGGAGAGTCAAAAATCAATTGGATGGTCAATTATATAAACTATTTATATAAATGAATTATATACTTTCCAATATGGGATTGTCAAGAAAAAATGAATTTTTTTATCCAATAAAACTGCCATATCAGAAAATGCATGTACTATTCTATTTTATTTTTGGATAATACTATAATTTCAACAATTTGTATGGAAATCCTTGGCACAATGTGATAATCTGGTTAATATGGGAAGAAGGGGAAAATCCTAGGAGATTTATTTCTTATTTAAATTAAAAAAGGAGGGAAAGGATCAATGTTGGAAAAGCATTTGATTGCGGCAACTGCGCCGGTTGCGGACGCGAAAAATATTATTGTAAGCGGAAAGTACAGGGTCACGGTACTTGCGGCAGAACTGTTCCGCATTGAGGAGGATGAAACGGGGACGTTCTGTGATGAGGCGACGCAGGCGGTATGGTTTCGGAATGCAAAACCGGTGGATTATAAGGTGGAGATGTCTGCGGATGGTGAGCCTTGGATAACCATAACCACAAAGAAGGTGAGCCTCTTTTTAAGCGGGGAGCTGGAAAAAAGCGAGATACAGTTTTTAAATGGTGCTAGAATGCCTGTTTTTAATGGGGGAAATCTTCATGGGACTTATCGCACTCTTGATTGTTGTGATGGGGAGCAGTGGATCTCTTGGCAGCCGGAAAAGGAAAAAAGCCATCCAATCCAACTTGGTGACGGCGTGGTTTCGGAGAGTGGCGTTGCCGTATACGATGACAGCACCTCTCTTTTGCTGAATGAACAGGGGATGGTGGAGCCGCGCAGGATTAAGGAGAGGGATATCTATGTGTTCGCTTTCGGTGATGATTACCGCGGCGCGGTAAAAGCCCTGTACTCGATCTGCGGTGCACCGGCAAGGGTGCCGCGCTGGGCGCTTGGGAACTGGTGGAGCCGCTACCATGCGTATACGCAGGAGGAATATTTGGAACTGATGGAGGCGTTTTTGGAGGACGGGATTCCTTTTACCGTGGCGACGGTGGATATGGACTGGCATCCGAGCGAAAATCTTCCTGACGGGGTCGATGGCTGGACGGGTTATACCTGGAATAAGGAACTCTTCCCGGACTATAAGGAGTTTTTAAATAAACTGCATGAAATGAATTTCCGTGTGACGCTCAATCTTCATCCCGCATCCGGCGTGCAGTATGTCGAGGAGCAGTATAGTGGGATGGCGGGGCGCATGGGGATCGACCCAGAAACAAAGGAACCTGTGGAGTTTGATTTTACGGACAGCAGATTTATCAACGCTTATTTTGAACTGCTCCACAAGCCTTATGAGAGGGACGGGGTGGATTTTTGGTGGATTGACTGGCAGCAGGGCACGAACAGCAAGTTATCCGGTTATGACCCGCTTTGGGGACTGAATCATTTTCATTATCTTGATGTGTCTAAAGAGCGCGAGGGGATGATTCTTTCCCGCTATTTTGGTGTGGGCGCGCACCGATATCCGGTCGGGTTTTCCGGCGATACGATTGTGACCTTTAAAACGCTTAGATATCTGCCGTATTTTACGGCGACTGCAAGCAATGTGGGTTATACCTGGTGGAGCCATGATATTGGCGGGCATATGGGCGGAGAAAAAGATAATGAGCTTTATGTGCGCTTTTTACAGTTTGGGGTCTTCTCGCCAATCAACCGCCTTCACAGCAGCAAGAGCAATATTTTTTCAAAAATGCCCGCCGCCTATATGAACGGTGCGGGGGAGATTGCGAAGAAATTTCTGAGGCTGCGCCACGCCATGCTCCCGTTTTTGTATTCTGCCGCATGTGAAACCGCGGAGCAGGGGCTTGCACTGATTGAGCCGATGTACTATGAATATCCGCAGGAGAAGGAAGCATACGAGTGTCCTGGCGAGTATCTGTTCGGGCGGCAGCTTATTGTCGCGCCCGTTACAGAAAAAGGCGATGAGCACGGGATGGCGCTTACAAAGGTCTGGCTTCCAGAGGGTCGCTATACGGATATCTTTACCGGCGATGTGTACGCGGGCGGCGGACAGTATGAGATGGTGCGCTTTCTGGATTCCATGCCGGTGCTTGCGGGCGAGGGGGCGTTCTTTGTCCTTGATGGGGCACCGCGCGGAAACCGGGTGGAACTTCCGGAAAAACTCAGGGTTCTTGCATTTTCCGGCGAGGGGGAGTACTGCCTGATGGAAGATTTCGAAGATTCCCGCGCCGTGACGCGTTTTTGGTCGAGAATGGAAAAAGAAGGGGTATGGTCGTTGAGTTTTCGTGTGGAGGATGGGGAAAATATCCTGCCTGCGCGCAGCTATATTTTTGAACTGCGGGGGATTGTAAGGGGCGCGGTGCGCGTAATTGAGGATGGGAAAGAAAAAGAATTTTCCCTGGATCACAGAAATGGTTATACCCGCGTAAAACTTTCGCAGGTAAGAATTGGCGCAGTATGTGAACTTACGATTTGTGAAACGATGGAAAAAGAGGAGCGCGTGCGAACGCGTTTTGCAGAAAAGCTTTCATTCCTTGAATGGGATAACGGTGAAAAATCGGAATTGTTTGACGAGTTTTGCAAATGTGACGATGCAGCGGAACAAAAGAATGTTATAATGAGGAGCGGGATGCCAGCAAGATATCGGAAGTTTTTGTGCGAGGGATTTTTGGAGTGAGGGGAGTTTGCTTGTAGATTGATAACCGGTTATGCAGCAATTTGACAGGGAAATTCGATGTGAAAACCATGTTTTTTTCTGGGTGTAAAATATCGGGTACGATTTGAGTTTCACAGGAAAATTTCATGTGAAAACCATGTTTCTTTCTAGGTGTAAAATATCGGGTACGATTTGAGTTTCACAGGAAAATTTCATGTGAAAACCATGTTTCTTTCTAGGTGTAAAATATCGGGTACGATTTGAGTTTCACAGGAAAATTTCATGTGAAAACC
>ERZ778516.1048-NODE-1048-length-21993-cov-11.964947_pt1 | contig 21993 bp, 18 predicted proteins | sample MGYA00510342_ERZ778516 | MGnify/ENA primary metagenome ERZ778516 (study PRJEB29527, sample SAMN07138961) | mouse gut metagenome | material: feces | host: mouse | place: China:Nanjing | collected 2016-01-25 ... | reverse complement strand
TATTATCTCCATCTGTTTTCCAAAAAGCAGCCGGATCTGAACTGGGATAATCCGAAAGTGAGAAAAGAGGTATTTGGCATGATGAACTGGTGGCTGGATAAGGGTGTGGACGGGTTCCGCATGGATGTGATCAGCTTGATTTCCAAAGATCAGGCATTTCCAAACGGAGTGCCAGGCATCAACGGATACGCTAGCTTCAACGAGCCTGCCAACGGCCCCCACGTCCACGAATATCTAAAGGAAATGCGGAGAGAAGTGCTGGACGGGAGAGATACCCTTACCGTAGGCGAGTGCTCCGGCGTTACGCTGGAAGAAGCAAAAAAATACGCCAGCAGCGATGGGAAAGAATTGAATATGGTATTCCAGTTCGAGCACATGGATGTGGACGCTGACGGCACAAACAAATGGTCGGATAAAAAGATGGACCTGCGCGACTTGAAATCAATCCTGGCAAAATGGCAGAAAGGCCTTGATACGATTGCATGGAATAGTCTTTTCTGGGAAAATCACGATCAGCCCCGCTCTGTTTCAAGATTTGGTGATGACGGAGAGTATCGTGAACTGTCAGCGAAAATGCTTGCTACCTGCCTTCACATGATGCAGGGAACACCCTATATCTATCAGGGGGAGGAACTGGGCATGACAAATGTGCCGTTTAAGGACATTTCAGATTTCCGGGATCTTGACAGTATCAATGCCTTTCACGAACTAGTCGGGCAGGGCGTATTTACAGAAGATGAGATGATGAAATACTTGCGGTACAAAAGCCGCGATAACGCTCGCACACCGTTCCAGTGGGATGATACGGAACATGCGGGCTTTACGGCAGGCACGCCGTGGATTATGGTAAATCCAAATTACAGAGAGATTAACGCCAGAGAACAGTTAGAAAGAGAAGGCTCAGTCTTCCGCTATTACCAGCAACTGATCCGCCTCCGGAAAGAGCATGAGGTCATTGTATACGGAAGTTATGATCTGCTTCTTCCAGATGACATGGAACTCTATGTATACACGCGTACACTCGAAACCGAAAAACTGCTCGTCATCTGCAATTTCTATGGAAATACACGGACATTCGCACTGCCTGATGGATGGACGAAAGAAAACTTTGAATTGCTGATCGGAAATTATGGTGATATTTCCTGTGCGGAAGGCATGGTAACAGTGCGCTCCTATGAGGCGCTGGTTCTGAAAATGAAATAACAAACGTGCGGCAGGATGCAAACCAAACTGGCAGCATGAATGAAATTTTGTGAAAAAAACTTGACAAATATCTTTGCCAATGGTAATTTAGTACATATGATATAGTATGTTACTTACCTCTATAAAGATAAGGCATTAACTATGCATAAATATTTTGGATGTTTATGTGTGTTAGTGCCTTTTTTGTCTTATAGGATAAGGGTATCAAAAGTACCTTTTTGACACTCTAATCTTTAGGAAAGGCTAGTAAGCGCCCGGACACACAGACTCCAAATATTTAAATAAAGAAAAAGGAGCAGAGTGTATGAAAGACAAAATTTTTGGCGTTTTGCAGCGTGTGGGGCGTTCCTTCATGCTGCCCATTGCAATTCTCCCGGTAGCAGGGCTTTTGCTGGGGATCGGCGGTTCTTTTTCCAATGAAACCATGTTGGAAACCTATGGCCTGTTGGGGGTTATGGGGCCTGGCACTATTTTCAATGCTATTTTCCAGATCATGAGTGAAGCAGGCGATATTGTATTTGCCAACCTGCCCATTATTTTTGCCATGGGCGTTGCCATCGGCATGGCGAAAAAGGAAAAGGACGTGGCTGCGCTGTCCGCGGTGGTAGCGTTTTTCATTATGCATGCATCCATCGGCGCCCTGATTAATATCAACGGCGGGGCAGAGAGCATGCTGGAAGGCGCAACTGCCTCTGTCTGCGGCATTACATCCCTGCAGATGGGCGTGTTCGGCGGGATTATTGTGGGCCTGGGAGTTGCGGCCCTCCATAACAAATTTTACAAAATTGAGCTTCCGCAGGTATTGTCCTTCTTTGGCGGCACAAGGTTTGTGCCTATTGTCAGCGCATTGGTGTACACGGCAGTAGGGATCCTGATGTTCTTTGTATGGCCTGTGATACAGAAGGGCATTTACGGCGTAGGGGACGTGGTGCTGAATTCCGGCTATGCAGGGACCTGGGTCTATGGCCTGATGGAACGTCTGTTAATCCCATTTGGGCTGCACCATGTATTTTACCTTCCCTTCTGGCAGACAGCTGTGGGCGGCACGCTGGAAGTGGCAGGGCAGACCATTGAAGGGGCGCAGAATATTTTCTTTGCACAGCTTTCCGACCCGACAGTAGAGCATTTTGCAGTGTCTGCAACCCGGTTTATGACAGGGAAGTTCCCGCTGATGATCTTTGGGCTCCCGGGGGCGGCGCTGGCTATGTATAAGACGGCAAAGCCTGAGAAAAGGCAGGCAGCCGCAGGGCTTTTGCTTTCCGCAGCCCTTACTTCCATGCTGACAGGGATTACAGAGCCTTTGGAATTTACTTTCCTGTTTGTGGCTCCCCTCCTTTACGGCATCCACTGCGTGCTGGCAGGGTGCGCATATATGCTGATGCATATTTTTGAGGTAGGCGTGGGGATGACATTCTCCGGCGGCATTATTGACTTGTTCCTGTTTGGGATTCTCCAGGGGAATGGGAAAACCAACTGGATTTGGGTCGTGGTCGTAGGCGTCTTTTACTTTGTAGTGTATTATTTCCTGTTCAGCTTCTTAATCCAGAAAATGGATTTGAAGACGCCAGGGCGTGACGACAGCGAGGAAGTGAAGCTGTACCGCAGGAGCGACGTAGAAGCAAGGAAAAATGAAGGGGGCGGCTCCGGCAATGCAGAGGATGCCCTGTCGGAAACGATCTGCCATGGCCTTGGGGGCAAGAAAAATATTTCCGATGTGGACTGCTGCGCGACAAGGCTGCGCTGCACGGTATTTAAGGCAGATTTAGTCAGCGATTCCATGCTGAAATCCACAGGGGCGTCAGGCGTTGTACATAAAGGGAATGGCGTCCAGATTATCTATGGGCCGAGGGTTACGGTGATTAAGTCCAATCTGGAGGACTATCTGGAAACGGCTCCCAATGAGGAATACCATTCCGCAGGCGGCCAGGAACCAGCGGCAGTGGAGAAAAAGGAAACGGCTGGGACGAAGGTGGCAAAAACCGTCATTATTTCCAGCCCGGTGACGGGTGTTGCGGCAGATTTGTCCGAAGCGCCGGACGAAGCATTTGCAGGCCGGATGATGGGCGACGGCGCAATCGTGACGCCGGAAGACGGCATTGTAAAAGCGCCGGAGGACGGCGAGGTCTGCTTTGTCTTTGAAACAAAACATGCCGTTGGGTTCCAGACAGAATCCGGGCTTAGCCTGTTAATCCATATGGGGATTGACACCGTTGCCTTAAACGGGCAGGGGTTTGAAGTGTTTGTGGAAAATGGGCAGAAGGTGAAAAAGGGAGAGCCTATGCTGAAGCTGGATTTGGAATTCTTAAAAGCCAACGCGCCTTCCCTTGCATCCCCGGTGCTGTGCACGGAATTGGAGGATAACCAGAAAATCCGGCTGCTGAAAGAAGGCAGCATCAAAGCCGGGGAAGGGCTGTTTGCCGTGGACTTCTACGAATAATTAGTAAAGAATGTAGGCGGGGAAAAGTATGTACAGAGTGAAAAAAGTATTGAACCATAATACAATCATTGGAATCCGGTCGGAAGATAACCAGGAGTATCTGCTGATAGGGAAAGGGCTTGGGTTTGGGAAGAAAATTGCGGAGCGGGTTGAGGCCGGCCCGAAAACCGATGTGTATTCCCTCCAGAAAACCACAGAACGTGGAAATGCAGGGGAACTGGCAAAATCCATTTCCCCTGCCTGCCTGGAAATCGCAGGCCAGATACTGAACGCTGCAGAACTGAAGTTTGGAAATATTGACAGGGACATACTTTTCCCCATGGCCGATCATATCGAATACGCCATTAAGCGGGTAAAGGGCAATGAGCAAATCAGCAACCCGCTGACAGAGGATATCCGCGCCCTGTTCCATTTGGAATATGAGGTGGCGGAGCAGGTAGTGCCAATTTTAAAGGAGCAGATGGGCATTGAGATTGATGCGGACGAGGTAGGCTATATTGCGCTCCATATCCACTCTGCCATTGAGGATGAAAAGGTTTCCCAGGCCATGCAGGTAGCCCGTGCCGTCCGGGAATGCATTTCCCTGATTGAGCAGGAGATGGGCCGGCCAATTGACGTGGCGTCCCTCGCTTACAACCGCCTGATGAACCATATCCGCTATATGGCCGCACGCGCCATGAAGGGGGAAACGCTGAAAATCAATATGAATGATTATATGGGGGTAAAATTCCCCAATGCGTTCCGTATTGCGGAGAAAGTCTGCAGCCAGGTTTCGCGGAACTTAAAATGTGAATTGGAAGAAGTGGAAATCGGCTACCTTGCCATGCATATTGAGCGGGTAGCTGATGAAGAACTGGACGGTTAGCAGATAAATGGTGCGGAGGGCTGGACGTTGCAGGCGTTTCATGGTACAATTGCAGTACTATAATGACGTTTTCAAAAGGAAGGTGAGTGAGATGGGAAGTATTTGGCATGATATCAGGGAGGACAGGGTTTTCCCAACGGATTTTATAGCTGTGATTGAGATTTCCAAAGGGAGCAAGAAAAAATATGAGCTGGATAAGGAAACAGGCCTGATTATTCTGGACCGGGTATTGTATACCTCGACCCATTATCCAATGAATTATGGGTTTATCCCCCGGACACTGGGGGACGACGGGGATCCGCTGGATGTGCTGGTACTCTGTTCCGAGCCGCTGGAGCCGCTGACGCTGGCACGCTGCTACCCCATTGGCGTAATGCGCATGACGGACGACGGGGCAGGGGATGAAAAAATTATTGCCATCCCCTGGGCAGACCCAACTTATGAGATGTACACGGAAATCAGCGAGCTGCCGAAGCATATTTTTGATGAAATCCACCATTTCTTTACGGTTTACAAAGATTTGGAAGGGAAGAAAATATCGGTGGAAGGCTTTGAGGATGCAACCAGCGCAATCGGGGTAATTGAAGAATGCATTGACCGTTACAAAAAGAAATTTTGCCCGGAACATGAGGGGCAGGAAAATAATTAATTGACAAATCTATAAAAATCATATATTATGGACACAACAACAGAACGCAGAGGGACTGCATTGCAGTTGAGAAGGTTAAAACCTGACTCTTTGAACCTGTCAGTTAATACTGTCGTAGGGAGCGGAAGATATGTGTATTTTTAGGGACGCTCATTGGGCGTCCCTTTTTTGCTTTAATAGAAATTGCGTCCTATAAAGCAAAATGCTCCGCAAGATGCGCAGGGCCTGCCCCAGCGGAGCGGGGGCATCCGCAGGAAGGCGTCCCAAAGCAAGCTGTTGGGCGAAAAGGAGGAAACCATGAGAAACTATGCAACACAAATGGAAGCAGCCCGCAAGGGCATAGTAACACCGGAGCTCAGGAAAGTAGCAGAAAAGGAACGCATGGAAGCGGAGGAATTGATGCCTTTGGTAGCGGAAGGGAAGGTTGCCATCTGTGCCAACAAAAACCATGCATGCATCGACCCGGAAGGGGTAGGTTCCATGCTGCGCACCAAAATTAATGTGAATCTTGGGGTATCCCGCGACTGCAAGGATTACAATGTGGAAATGGAAAAGGTAATGGAAGCGGTGAACCTTGGGGCGCATGCCATTATGGATTTGTCCTCCCATGGGGATACCGGCCCATTCCGCAGGAAGCTCACCACGGAATGCCCTGCCATGATAGGGACAGTGCCAGTCTACGATTCCGTCATCCACTACCAGCGGGATTTGGCAACGCTGACGGCAAAAGATTTTATTGGCGTGGTAAGGCTCCATGCCGAAGACGGGGTGGATTTTGTGACCCTCCACTGTGGGATTACAAGGAAAACCATTGAGCAGATAAAAAAGCAGAAACGGAAAATGAATATTGTGTCCCGAGGCGGCTCTTTGGTATTTGCATGGATGTGCATGACAGGGGAGGAAAATCCATTTTACGAGTATTACGATGAAATTCTGGACATCTGCCGGGAATATGACGTAACCATTTCCCTGGGGGACGCCTGCCGGCCCGGCTGCCTTGCAGACAGCTCTGATGTGTGCCAGATAGAAGAACTGGTGCGGCTGGGGGAACTGACAAAGCGCGCATGGGAAAAAGATGTGCAGGTGATGGTGGAAGGGCCGGGGCACATGCCCATGGACCAGATTGCCGCCAATATGAAAATCCAGCAGGCTCTTTGCATGGGGGCGCCGTTCTATGTGCTGGGTCCTATTGTAACGGATATTGCACCAGGGTATGACCATATTACCTCAGCCATTGGAGGGGCTGTTGCAGCCCAGAACGGGGCGGCGTTCCTCTGTTATGTGACCCCTGCGGAGCATTTGGCATTGCCTGATGTGGAGGATGTGAAACAAGGGATTATTGCGTCGAAAATCGCAGCCCATGCGGCGGATATTGCAAAGGGCGTCCGGGGCGCCAGGGAACTGGACGACAGGATGGCGGACGCCCGCAGGGCTTTGGACTGGGAAGGGCAGTGGGCTTGTGCCATTGACCCGGAAACGGCAAAGGGCATCCGGGAGAGCCGGAAACCGGAGCATGACGACACCTGCTCCATGTGCGGGAAATTCTGCGCGGTACGGAGCATGAATAAGGCGCTGTCTGGGGAATACATAGATATTCTGTAAGGAGGGAAATTCCATGAAAATAAATTTAAAGAAATTGACGGCTGCGGGGATGATGGCAGCCATCGGGGTCTGCCTGTCTGCATTTTCCATCCCGGTAGGGGCGTCCAAATGTTTCCCAATCCAGCATTTATTGAATGTGCTGGCAGGCGTGTTTTTAGGTCCCGGCTATGCGGCAGGGTTTGCGTTTTCCGCTTCCCTGATCCGGAACCTGATGGGGACGGGAACTTTGCTGGCATTTCCTGGCAGCATGGCAGGGGCGTTCCTGTGCGCGGTTTTGTACCAGAAAACAGGGAAAATGTGGACAGCTTTTGCAGGGGAATTGGCAGGCACCGGAATCCTTGGGGGCATCCTTTGCTATCCTGTGGCAAAGCTGCTTTTGGGAAATCAGGAAGCGGCTATTTTTACTTATGTGCTCCCATTTTCCATCAGCACGGCAGGGGGCTGCATTATGGCGGCAATGCTTTTGGGCGTCCTTTATAAATCAGGGACTGTGCAATATTTGCAGGGAATGCTGCAGGAAACTTGAACTGCCATATACAGAAAAAGTTTGCTGGCGCATTGGGCGTCCCGGAGCGTTGCCAGCCGGCATGTGGTAAAGCACATAGCCATGCTGGGTAGTTCCATAGGTTCTGGTTTCCAACAGGGATTTAGGAAAGGAAGGGACAGGTAAATGAGCGGAGGAAGGCGGGCAAAAGAGCCTGTGCCCATAGGGCGCGCCCCTGTTTTGGGGATAGGGGGCACGGGCGTCCTGCCAGAGCAGGTGGCAGAGGTATTCCAGGTTATCCGGCGGGAAAAGTTTTTAATCCATATGATACCAAATACGGTTTCCGCGGCATTTTGCGCCGACGGCCTTGCAGCCTTGGGGGCGCGCCCCCTGATGGCTGTTGCGCTGGAAGAACTTGGGGAAATTGTAGCGCAGGCGGATGGCTGCGTGGTAAATTTAGGGCAGCTAAGCCAGGGGAAGTTAGCGGCGGCAAAGGTGGCATTGCAATGCGCAGCCCAGGAAAATAAACCCTTGGTGTTAGACCCGGTAGGCTGCGGCGCGTCTTCTTTCCGGCTGGGGGCGGTGCAGGAGCTGCTGGGCCTTCCATGGAAAGGCATGGTAAAGGGAAACCATTCTGAGATTTTCAGCATCCAGCAAGGGAAGCTGACAAGGGAAGGCATTGACTCTTTGCAAAACCGCAGTTTGGCCGGACGGCTGAAACCGGGCTGCACCTATCTGGTGACTGGGGGATCCGACTGCATCCTCTGGGAAGGGGGCAGGGCAAAACTCCCCCACCGGGGCGCCCTGCGCCAAAATGTAGTAGGGACCGGCTGCCTGACCGGGGCGGTGGCCGGGGCATGCAGCAGCGCGGCGCGGACAATGGCGAAAGAAAAAATGACAGGAAATACCAAGGCTGCAGGAAGGCAAAATTGCGATATACTGGCTGCAGCTTCCGCGTCCCTTGGCATGGCTTTTGCATTGGGGCGGGCAGGGAAGGAAGAAGGGTATGGGGCAGCAAAATCAGCTATTTTGGACGGCTTATGCCTGCTGTCCGAAGCATGTTTTCTGGAGTGGCTGTTGGATGATGGTTCGGCTTTTGCAGGCGGAAAGGAATGGGTGGGATGAATGGAAAGGTGGCTGTATCTGATTGCAGATTTTTCCTATGGGGAAGAAAAAATAGAAACGGCCCTGGACGCCGGGGTGGAGTATATCCAGCTCCGGGAAAAAAATATTTCTTCAGCAGAATACCTTCTGCGGGCAAAAAAACTGCGGGTTTTGGCGTCGCATTACCATACGAAATTAATAATCAACGACCGGGCGGATATTGCAGCCTTAAGCGGCGCAGACGGGGTTCATTTGGGGCAGGAGGATATCCCGGTAACGGACGCCCGTATGCTCCTTGGGGCAGGGAAGGTCATCGGCGCAACGGCAAAAACGCCGGAACAGGCAAAAAAGGCGGCAGAAGCAGGGGCGGATTATCTGGGCAGCGGGGCATGGTTCCCGACACAGACCAAGGCTGACGCTATCCCCATTTCCGAAGGGGTTTACCAGAAAATCCTTTCCGCAGCCCCCATCCCAAACGTGGCGGTAGGGGGGCTTACCGGGGAAAACTGCAGGAAGCCCCTTTCTCTGGGTGCCCATGGGGTGGCAATTTCTGCTGGAATCCTGAAAGTGCAGGATCCGGCAGCAGAAATTTTAAAAATACGGAAAATATTGGAGCAGTTCCATGGTTAACCCAGTACAGAGAGCCTTTGGAAAAAGAGGGAATACAAAAATGGTTTCTTGGCTTAGGGCAGGGAATCTAGGCTATGCAGGATACAGGAGGGATATGCATGAAGGTTGTGCTTACAATTGCAGGAAGCGACTGCAGCGGCGGCGCTGGGATACAGGCGGACTTAAAAACCATTGCGGCCCATGGGCTGTATGGGGAGAGCGCCATTACTGCGCTGACGGCGCAGAATACTATGGGGGTATCGGAGGTTGTGCCGGTATCCCCTGATTTTTTGGAACAGCAGTTAGAATGTATTTTTACAGATATTGTGCCTGACGCTGTAAAAATTGGCATGGTAACCGGAACCCGGCAAATGGAGGTAATCAAAAAGTGCCTGCTGCGGTACCGCCCAGGCCATGTGGTGATGGATACAGTCATGGTTTCCACCAGCGGTAAGCCATTAATGGAGCCAGAAGCCCTATCCTACTATCAGGAGGAACTTCTTCCATTGGCAGATTTTTTTACCCCAAATCTCCCGGAAGCAGGGATTTTGCTAAAAAGAACCATAAAAACAAAGGAAGAAAGGGTTGCGGCAGCAAGGGATTTTGCGTTACAATACAAGGGTATTGTTTATTTAAAAGGCGGACATGATGAATTTTCAGCAGATGATTTGCTGTTTTTAAAAGGGGAACCCATTTGGATTTTGGGGGAACGCATAGAAAACGGGAATACCCATGGGACGGGGTGTACCCTGTCCTCAGCCATTGCCTGCGGGCTTGCGGCGGGGCAGGGATCCTTGGAAAGCGCAAGAAGCGCAAAGGCCTATCTGGCTGGCGCCCTTTTGGACGGGATGAATCTGGGAAAAGGAAATGGGCCGCTGAACCATATGTACCGTATGGACGGTACAAATTTAGCGTAAAGGGGATTCTGCGGATGAAGAAAAAATTACTGTTGCTTGGATTAGGGATATGCCTGCTGTTTACGGCCTGTTCTGGCAAAAATGCAGCAGAGAAAGGGCAGCAGCCCAATACAAAGCAGGAACAGGGAACCGAAGCAGGAGAAGGTTCTGACGGAACGGACAAAGAAGATGGCGGCGAAGGCGGCGGGCAGGAAGAAATCCCGCAGGAGCCAAGCATTAAGCTGACACAGCCCCCGGAGGTAACGTTTGACGATTATTCCCAGGAATTTAAAGACGAGGAAACCGGCACAGTGCTCCTTTCCGTCATAGAGAACTGCCCCATCGTTTCTATCCCGGAAAATGAAGCGGCTGCTGAAAAAATAAATATGGCTTTTGAACAGAAGCACATGGAAAACCAGGCGTACATAGAAGAAGATGCGCAGGAAGCACGCAGCGCTTACGAAGGCCTTTCCGAGGAGGAAAAAAAGGACTGGGGATGTTATGGGTATGGTTCCACCTATAAAATGGTGTACGCTTCCAACAAAGTGCTAAGCATTGAAGGGCAGAACTACGAGTGGCAGGGGGCGTCCCACCCAAATACATGGACAAACGCCTACTGCTTCGACGCAGCCACAGGGAAGCTCCTGACATTGTCAGATATTTTCATTGACAAGGAAAAAGGCATGGAACTGGCAGAGGAACATATTATGAAAGTCATTACCCAGGACCCTTATAAGGATGCGCTGCTGGATGATTATGAAAGCTACGTACCGGATATCCTGACAGAAGAAGTGTTTTATCTGGGTGAAAAAGGGCTGATGATTATTTGCAACCCCTATATGGTAACGGTTTATGCGGCTGGCGTAATAGAGGTGGAAGTGCCCTATGAGGAATTGGATGGGGTTCTGAATGAAGCTTATATGAAAGAGTAAGGCGGCTCCTGCCAGGAAAAAGCTGTGCGGGGCTTATGCAGGGAAATGGGAAAACTTTATGGGAAAATCAGTTTTAACCACATTATGTTACATAGAAAAAGATGGCAGCTACCTGATGCTCCACCGGGTGAAAAAGCAGGTGGATGTAAATAAGGATAAATGGATTGGCATTGGGGGCCATTTTGAAGAAGGGGAAAGCCCAGAGGAGTGCCTTCTCCGGGAAGTAAAGGAAGAAACCGGGCTTACCCTGACGGGCTTTTCCTTCCGGGGCATTGTGACTTTTTCTGCCGTAGGGTGGCAGACAGAATATATGTGCCTGTATACGGCAGACCGTTTTGAGGGGACATTGGCAGACTGTGACGAAGGGACGCTGGAGTGGGTCAGGAAAGAAAACCTGATGTCTTTGAATTTGTGGGAAGGGGACAAAATATTTTTTAAGCTGCTGCTGGAAGACGCCCCGTTTTTCTCTTTAAAGTTAAGTTATGACGGGGACCGGCTGACAGAAGCGGTACTGGATGGGAAACCCATGGAGCTGCTGGAACTGCGCCGGGAGGATGGCAGCGGGACCGGCGTGGTGCGGGAACGCACGTTAGTCCATGAAAACGGGGATCTTCATGGGACCGCCCATGTCTGGATTGTGCGCCCCACAGGGACAGGCAGCTTCGAACTTTTGCTGCAAAAACGCAGCGCCCACAAGGATTCTTATCCGGGCTGCTACGATATTTCCGCTGCAGGCCATGTCCCGGCAGGGTGCGGCTATCTGGATTCTGCCCTGCGGGAATTGGAAGAAGAACTGGGGATCAAAGCCCAGCCCGGGGACTTGCAGCAGGCATTTCTGCACCTTGGCTATGCAGAAGCAGAATTTTATGGGAAACCATTTAAAAATGCAGAAGCCAGCATGGTGTACCTCTACAGCAAGCCGGTAAGGGCAGAGGATTTGAAGCTGCAGGAAACAGAAGTGGCAGGGGTGTGCTGGATGGAGTATGGGGCGCTGCTGGAGGAAGTCCGCCGTGAGGCAAAGCAGGGGAACGCAGGGAAGTACTGCATTTTTCTGGAGGAATTGGAGCAGGTGGGGAAATATCTGTGCCCACACAAGGGGTAAAAAAGAATCCTGCTCCGCAATTGTGCCCGGAGCGGTAAAGCGTCCAAGTCCCTTAAGAGTGAGAGAGTTAGGGGGCTGGTGCGGATTTATCCACGTTGGTTTCTGGCTGGGCCGCCAGGATTTCCTGTTTCCAGTAATCCACCAGCCGTTCCAGCTTCCAGGCCGCATTGGCGGGGCTGGTAGAAGGGAGTTTGCGGATGGCGCAGGGCGCCTTCGTGCACGTCCCATCTGGGAAGCTTTCTTCCAGCAGGGGCTGGGTATATTTCTGGAAAAGCTCGCATGCTTTTGCCCCATTCCCAAAAATGGCGGAAATGGGAGCCTGCCTGAGCAGCCAGGGGATATCGGCAGGCACTACGTTTCGGATGCTGCTGTCGGAAGAACCAATGATGTCACAGCTTTGGATGACGTCCCAGAGGGCAATCCCGCGGCTTAGGAGAAGCTGCTTTTTTTCCGGGATGCTGGCAGGGACAGGCGCATTGGCGATTGCTGCCAGCACCTTCCAGAAGCGGTTCTGGGGATGCCCATAATAAAAACCGTATGCCCGTGACTTGACGGAAGGGAAAGTGCCCAGGATTAAGATTCTGGAACTGCTGTTATAGACGGGCTCAAATTGGTGGGTAAGGCTTTCGTATTCTGCCATAGGGAACATCCTTTCTGATTTACATTTTGCTATTCGTGATTAGCGTGTCAAAAGGGTGCGCTGCACCCGCTCTATCCCATATATTGATGTGCAAATACATTTGCAATAGCAATATATGGTATGAGCGTAGCACCAAAGGTGCTTTTGGCACCCTAATCTTTTCTTAATTATAAAATATTTTCTATATGTTTTCCAGAAAAATCTTGACGGTTGGAAGAAATTGTATTTTAATTTGGACAGGACTTATTTCCCATGAAATTGGAGGGCACACCTATGACAACAGAACAATTGATTGCAGAAGGGGCTATTTATTTCAGCCAGCTAAAAACCGGCCTGTCCCAATACCGGCACAAAACCGTTGTAATGGACGGGGAACAGGCATACCGGTTTTTCCTTGAAAAACAGCAGCAGGAATACCCAAAGAAAGCTTATGCGGATTTCTATTATTTTTCCCTGCCGCCGGAAGCAAGGCAGAAGGCAGCTTCCGTGCTGGGAAAAGAGGAACTCTTATATTTGGAGGGGCTTGGGGCAGGGATAGGCGGGCAAACAGGGCAGCCGCCTTTCCGGAAAGGCTCCCTTATGGCGCCGGAAGCAGGGAAAGGGGAAATTATTTTCCCACTGGAGGAAAAACTGCTCAGGGCTGTCACAAAGCTAAACCAGGCGGAGATGCTTTTTTCTACCATTTATTTCACCGGGGAAAAAGGCAGGCGGAGCACATGGTGGGGCAACTACGGCAGGGAGTACCTTGTATTTTGGGAGGAATGAGGGATGGAAGATGCATATGTATTACAGCTCACCGGGTCGAAATTCCAAGATTTGTACCTGTGTTTCTGTGGGATGTCTGAGTGTGAGCCAAACCACAGTTTTGGCCCTGCCGTCCGCCCCAATTATATTATCCACTATATCCTGTCGGGGAAGGGCATTTACCAGGTAGGGGAGGAACGGTATGAGCTGCAGCAGGGGCAGGGGTTTTTAATTGAGCCGGAAGCCGTTACCTTTTACAAAGCGGACGGGCAGGAGCCCTGGACATACCTTTGGATTGGGTTTGGCGGGGAGCAGGCGGAGGTATACCTGCAGGACCTTGGGCTTAACAGCAGCCAGCTTATCTTCCAGAGCGGCCAGGGGAAGGACTTACAGCGGATTGTGGCAACCATGCTGGGGTTCCATGCTTCATCCCAGACAGGCCAGTATTACCTCCAAAGCCTTCTGTATGAATTTTTTGCAGTGCTGACAAAAGACGCCCAGCTTGCGGCTGTGGCAAAGGAAACAAAGGAAAGCATTTATGTGCAGAAGGCCATTAATTATATCCGCAACAATTATTCTGCCGGAATTAGCGTCAAGGACATTGCGGAGCATGTCTGCGTCAGCCGCAGCTATCTCTACAAGGTGTTTGAGGAAACCCTGGAAATGTCCCCAAAGGACTTCCTGACGCAGTTCCAAATCTCCAGGTCGAAAGAACTTCTGACAGTAACAGATTTATCTATTGAAGGGGTTGCCCTGTCCTGCGGGTATGGGGACGCCCTTGTGTATTCCAAAACCTTTAAAAAAATTATTGGCATGCCGCCCAGCGTTTACCGCAGGGTGCACCGGGAGGAGGTCAAGGAGCAATTACAGGCAGGGGGAAAGAAACTGGAAAAGCTGCTGGAAACATTTTGACTGATTTCTAAAACAAAACTTTCTAACGTGGGCAGGGAAACTGTACTATAATAAAATCATCTCAAGAAGATGTGTGCGCACAGCATTTTCAAAGTAAACCAGAGAAAAAATATTGGAGGTAAATTATGAAGATGCAAAGTGAACATGTTAGTAAGGCTCAGTATAAGCAGGTTGCTGCACGGGAAAAATATTGTTTTGGGATTGGTGCCATTGGGAAAGACGCAATTGTAAACTTGGTAGGTTCCTTCCTAATGCTGTATTTTACAGATACCTTATATCTGGCTCCGGCTTTTGTAGGCGCACTGTTTTTTGTTGCAAGGATTTGGGATGCAGTCAACGACCCGGTGATGGGGATGATTGTGGACAACACCCGCACCAAGTATGGGAAGTTCCGCATTTGGCTGGTAGTGGGGACGCTGCTGAATTCAGTGGTATTTATCCTTTTGTTCCACAGCTTCCATTTGCAGGGTACGGCTCTTTACGTATACGTTTCCGTGATGTACATATTATACGGGATGACTTACACGGTTATGGATGTGCCGTATTGGTCCTGGCTCCCGAACCTGACCAACGACCCGCGGGAACGTGAAAAGATTTCTGTTATCCCAAGGTTTTTTGCAAGCCTTGCCGGGTTTTCCGTAGCGACCTTTGGGCTGCACATTATCTTTGGCCTGAATGGGATGGCTGGGGAAACCAACAAATATGCAGAAACAGGCTATACATTGTTTGCAGTTATCATCGCAGTTATTTTTATTGCCACGATTGGGATTACGGTAACAAATGTAAAAGAGGAATCCACACTGGATGTAAAAGTGCAGAAAACGGGACTGAAACAGGCTCTTACGGTAATTGTGAAAAATGACCAGCTTGTGGCTTTTATTGGGCTTTTGCTGACATTCAACCTGAGTACCCAGATAGCAAAAAGCTTTGCAGTTTACTACTTTAAAAATGTTTGCGGCAACGAATATCTGTATTCCATCTTTGGGATGGCGATTATAGCGGAAATGGTGGGGCTGGTATGCTTCCCAAAGATTGCGGCCAAAATAGGAAGGGAAAAAGTATATGCCTGTGCCTGCGCACTGCCAATCATCGGGCTTCTGTGCCTTGGGGCTTCCGGCTATATTGCGCCTGCCAATGCAGTATTGGTGGTAGGGTGCTGCGCAATCCTGTTTTTTGGTTCCGGACTTTCATTGGGTGTAACTACTTGCTGCATGGCGGATGTTATTGACTACGGTGAAGTGATATTTGGCGTCCGCAATGAGAGCGTCACTTGCTCCGCGCAGACTTTCCTGATGAAAGCGGCAACGGCAGCAGCCGGAGGGCTGACTGGCGTAGGCCTTGGGATTGTAGGGTATGATGCAAAGGCTGACGTGCAGGCAGCAGGGACCATCCTTGGCATCCGTGTCCTGATGATTATTATTCCGATTCTTCTGGCAGCATTAAGCTATTTCATCTATAAGAAATATTACACCTTAAAAGGCGGGAAGATGGATGAGGTTGCCAGAAAATTGCAGGAAATGCATAAAAATCAATAGGACAGGGGCGTAATGTTCCCGCTGCCAGTTCATTAAGGTACTGCTTCCGTATGGGCCAAAGTTTTGGGGTGCGTGCATCCCAAAAAGGCCGCCCTGCGGGGTTCATGTAATTTGTATAAGAATAAGAGAGGTTAGGCAATGGGTATTATTTTTCATGAAAAAACAAAGGTATTCCACTTACAGAACAGCTCCATCAGCTATCTGATGATGGTCCTGCCAAATGGGCAGATGGGGCACTTATATTTTGGGAAAAGGATCCATGACAGGGAAGGCTTTGGGGACTTGCTGGAAACAGCCCCCCGCCCTATGTCTTCCTGCACGTTTGAGGGGAACAAAGGATTTTCCCTGGAACATATTAAGCAGGAGCTGCCCAGCTATGGCACGGGGGACTACCGGAGCCCTGCGGTGGAGGTAAAACAGGAAAATGGGAGCAGGATTTCAGATTTCCAGTACCATTCCCACCATATCGAAGCTGGGAAACCAGAGCTTGTGGGGCTTCCGGCCACTTATGTGGAGGATGGGGAAGAAGCGGAAACCCTTGTGCTGAATCTGTACGATTCCGTGACGGGGATATGGGCAGAGGTGTTTTATACGATTTTTGCCAAAGGCGGGATTCTGGCCCGGAGCGTCCGTTATTCCAATAAAGGGGAACGGCCTGTCCAGTTGGGCCGTGCCATGAGCCTGAGCCTGGATTTGCCGGATTGTGACTATGACTGGGTGCAGTTTTCCGGCGTTTGGGCAAGGGAACGCCAGATGAAAGTGCGCAGGCTCACCATGGGCATACAGTCTGTGGGCAGTATGCGGGGGAATTCCTCCCATGAGCATAACCCTTTCTTAATCCTGAAACGCCCAGGCGCCGGCGAGGGGCAGGGGGAAGCCATTGGGTTCAGCTTTGTGTACAGCGGGAATTTCTTAATGCAGGCGGAAGTGGACGGCCATGACAATACAAGGGTGCTGGTGGGCATCCACCCGGATACCTTTGAGTGGCGTTTAATGCCGCAGGAAACATTCCAGACGCCGGAGGCGGTGATGGTGTATACGGATTCCGGGCTGAACCATTTAAGCCAGACATTCCACAGGCTGTTCCAGAAACGGCTGGCGCGGGGATACTGGCGGAACCGGGCGCGCCCTATCCTGATTAATAACTGGGAAGCCACGTATTTTGATTTTACCGAGGATAAATTGGTGCAGATTGCCCAAAAGGCAAAAGAGTGCGGCGTGGAGCTGTTTGTGCTGGACGACGGATGGTTTGGCGCAAGGAGCAATGACTGTGCGGGGCTTGGGGACTGGACGGCCAACAGGGAGCGTCTGGCAAATGGCATTACCGGGCTGGCAGAACGGATGGAGCAGATTGGCATGAAATTCGGCCTGTGGTTTGAGCCGGAAATGGTGAATAAGGATTCTGACCTGTACCGCAGCCATCCGGACTGGATTATCCAAACCCCTGACAGGCCAAACAGCCATGGCAGGAACCAATATGTGCTGGATTTCTCCCGGGCAGAGGTTGTGGACTGTATTTTTGGGATGATGGCAAAGATTTTGCGGGAGGCAAAAGTTTCTTATATTAAATGGGACATGAACCGCAGCATTACGGAGTGTTTCAGCCAGGCCTACGGCCCAAAGCAGCAGGGGGAAATTTTCCACCGTTATATCCTTGGGGTGTATGATTTGTATGAACGTCTGGTTTCGGAATTCCCGGAGGTGCTGTTTGAGTCCTGTGCCAGCGGCGGCGGAAGGTTTGACCCGGGCATTTTATATTACGCCCCCCAGGGCTGGGCAAGCGATAATTCTGATGCGGTGGAGCGGATGAAAATTCAGTACGGCACTTCCATGTGCTATCCGGTAAGCAGCATCGGCAGCCATGTGTCTGTGGTGCCAAACCACCAGATGTACCGCAGCACCCCGCTGCATACAAGGGCAAATGTGGCATATTTTGGGACATTTGGCTATGAGCTGGATTTAAACAAACTGACAGAAACGGAGATAGCAGAAGTCAAAGGGCAGATCGCATTTATGAAGGAGTACCGGGGCCTTTTGCAGTTTGGCACGTTTTACCGCCTGAAAAGCCCATTTGAAGGGAATGAAATGGCCTGGATGGTTGTCAGCGAGGATAAAAAGACGGCAGTGGTGGGCTGGTACCGGATTTTAAATGAGGTAAACGGCTGTTTTACCCGGGTGAAGCTGCAGGGGCTTTGTGAGGATTTCTGCTATAAAAACAACAGGGACGGTTCGGTGCATTATGGGGATGAGCTGATGAACCTTGGGCTGGTTACTTCCGATGCGACGGCAGGGCAGCAGCCAGATAGCCAGACGCCCTGCACGGATTATGAGTCGCGGATTTATGTGCTGAAAGCAGTAGGGTAGGTGGAAGCATGAGTGTGAAAATGAAAAAATTTTGCTATATGGTATTTGGGATTTTATTAATTGGGATCTGCGTGGCAGCTTTCCGGATGTCTGGGTTTGGGGTAGACCCATTTACCTGCATGAACCTTGGCATCAGTATGTTCATCCATATGGGGTTTGGGACATGGCAGCTTATTGTAAATGCGGTTTTGCTGGTATTTGTCTTTTTTACCGTCCGCCATTGCATCGGCCTTGGGACGGTGGTGAACATGGTCTGCGTGGGCTATATTTCAGATTTCCTTTGCTGGGTAATGGAGGATATCATAAATCTGCAGATGAATTGGCCCCTGAAATTTTTTATGCTGTTTTTGGGGATGCTGTTTGCATCTTCCGGGGTGGCGTTTTATATGGTGGCGGAGATGGGGGTTGCGCCTTATGACAGCATGGCGTTTATTATTGAGAAATTCTCAAAGGGGAAAATTCCCTTCCAGTATGGGAGGGTCTGTTCGGATGTGGTGGTAATGGCAATTGGCGTTGCCTTCTGCGCGGCGTCTGGGAACTCCATTTTTCAGGTGGTAGGGCTTGGGACGCTGATTAATTCTATGTTTAACGGGCCCTTTATCCAGTTTTTCCGCAGCAGGATCGAAAAGACACTTCCTTGAATTGCAAAATGGGGAAACTCAAACCAAATAATGTTTGTATTATCCAAAAAAATTCGTTATACTGGAAAAAGCATGAAAATTATATCTGCAAGGGAGAAAACAATATGATAGGGAACAGAGGAAAACGCCTGTCCCAGTACCTTGGCGACTATGTGGTATTCGATTTGGAAACCACAGGCGTCCGCCAGGGCCTGGACAGGATTGTGGAAATATCCGCTATCCGTGTACGCAGCCACCAGCCGGAAGAACATTACACCACGCTGGTAGACCCGGAAATGCATATCCCCAAAGCTGCAACTGCAGTCAACGGAATTACTGATGAAATGGTAGAGGGAGCTCCCAAGATGGCGGACGCTGTCCAGGGCTTTTTAGATTTTATTGGAAATGACATTCTGGTAGGCCATAACATACATACGTTTGACTTAAATTTCATTTGCCAGGCAGCCATGGAAACACTTGGCGCAGAACTGAAAAATGATTATGTCGATACCCTGTACCTGTCCAGGAAATGCCTTCCCCAGCTTTCCCACCACAGGCTGTCCGATGTGTCGGAATACTTTGGCATCAGTACAGCTGGGGCACACCGCGCACTGGCTGACTGTACCATGAACCAGAAATGCTATGAAGAACTGGGAAAACTATTGGAAGAAACCAGAAAGACGCAGCCTGACGTCCTCTGCCCCCTGTGCGGCGCGGAAATGGTAAAACGGAAGGGGAAATATGGGGAATTTTACGGCTGCAGCAATTTTCCCGGCTGCCGGGGGACCCGGAAACTTTAAATGGAGGGAAGGAAATGTTTGGAAAAAAGAAGAAAACCCATACAAAGCAGCAGCCCTATAACCCCCAAAAACAGACGCCGACCATCCGTGCCAGCATCTGTACAGGGGAGCAGGTAGCAGGGTTTCAGGATAACGAAACCGGGAAATTTGAGGAGGCCGTGTTTATCCGCGGCGAAAAAGATTTGGAAGAATTCTGCATCCAATATGCGGTAAGGCGGGAAGATATCAAAAAAATCTGGTAGTCCCGAACCATCAGGAAGGAATGGAAAGACAATGAAATCATTAGTAATTGCAGAAAAGCCCAGCGTAGGCCGGGACATTGCCCGTGTACTGGGCTGCAGCAAAGGCGGCAGCGGTTTTCTGGAAGGGAAAGACTACGTAGTGACCTGGGCGCTGGGGCATCTGGTAGAACTCTCCGACCCAGAAAGCTATGGGGAACAGTGGAAAACATGGAAGATGGAAACCCTGCCCATGCTGCCGGAACACTTGGAGATCCAAGTCATCAAGAAAACAGGCAAGCAGTACCAGACGGTAAAAGCCCAGATGCACCGGAAGGATATCGGGGAGCTTATCATTGCCACTGACGCAGGCAGGGAAGGGGAATTGGTAGCCCGCTGGATTATCAAGAAAGCAGGGGTGAAAAAGCCCATGAAACGTCTGTGGATTTCCTCAGTGACAGACCAGGCAATCCGGCAGGGATTTTCCCATTTAAAAGATGCGAGGGAGTACCAGAAGCTGTATGAAGCAGCCGTGGCAAGGGCAGAAGCCGACTGGCTGGTAGGGCTTAACGCTACACGTGCACTGACAGTCAAGCACAATGCCCAGCTTTCCTGCGGCCGGGTCCAGACCCCTACCCTTGCCATGATTGCAAAGCGGGAGAGCCAGATTAAGGAGTTCAGGCCCAAGGCTTACTATGGGTTAAAGGCGAAAGGCAGCGGCGTGCTTTGGAGCTGGAAATCCAAAGACAACAGCGCCAGTACATTTTCTGAGGAAACCATAAAAAAGGTACAGGAAAAAGTAACGGACAGCACAGGGACAGTAGAGGAAATCAGGACGAAAGACCAGAAATCCTATGCGCCCCAGCTTTATGACCTGACTTCCCTGCAGCAGGACGCTAACCGGATGTTTGGCTTTTCTGCCAAGCAGACCCTGGACTATATGCAGCATCTCTATGAAAGGTATAAGGTGGTGACATACCCAAGGACGGATTCCAGATATTTGACGCAGGATATTGTGGGCACTTTGCCGGAGCGGGTAAAGGCCTGCCGGGTGGGGAGCTACGGGAATTTGTGCAGCAGGCTGTTAAAATCCCCAATTAAAGGCGGCAAATCCTTTGTAGATGACAAAAAGGTATCCGACCACCACGCCATCATCCCCACGGAACAGGGCATCAGCCTCAGCGAGCTGGAGTATGGGGAGCGCAAAATTTATGAACTGGTAATTTCCCGGTTCCTCGCAGCCTTGCTGCCGCCCTGTGAATACCAGCAGACGGAAGTTACGGTGCTCTGCCAGGGGGAACGCTTTTCTGTAAAAGGGAAAGTAATTAAGAAATCCGGCTGGCAGGAAATCAAAGGCATCCAGGCAGAAGCCGGAATCCTGCCGGAAGAAGATGAGGAACTGCCCGGGAATACTGTCCCCGGCGGAAAAGACGAGGTGGAAGGGAACCTCCCGGAATTTACCAAGGGCCAGAAAATAATGTTTACGGAAACAAAAATCACAGAGGGAAAGACCAAGCCGCCCCTGCCTTTTACCGAAGCTACCCTTTTGGCTGCCATGGAAAATCCTGCCAAATATATGGAACATGCTGATAAAGGCCTGCAAAAAACCCTTGGGGAAACCGGCGGCTTAGGGACGGTTGCCACCCGTGCAGATATTATTGAAAAGCTTTTTAACAGCTTTATGATAGAAAAGAAGGATAAATATATCCACCTGACCTCCAAGGGAAGGCAGGTGCTGGAGCTTGCGCCCCAAGGCCTGACCTCCCCGGAACTGACTGCCCGGTGGGAACAGCAGTTGGCAGATATTGCCAAAGGGAAGGCCAGAAAAAAAGATTTTGAAGCGGAAATCCGTTCCTATACGGCAGACATTGTAAAAGACATTGCCGCTTCTTCCAAAACCTACCGCCATGATAACCTGACTGGGAAAAAATGCCCGGACTGCGGGAAGCTGCTTTTGGAAGTCAACCATAAAAATGGGCGGATGCTGGTATGCCAGGACCGGGAATGCGGCTACCGGAAAACCTTGTCCAGAACCACCAATGCCCGCTGCCCCCAGTGCCATAAAAAAATGGAATTAGTGGGGGAAGGGGACGGCCAGCGCTTTACCTGTGTGTGCGGCTACCGGGAAAAACTCTCTGCTTTTGAAAAACGTAAGAAAGAAAGCGGCGGGGGCGTTTCCAAAAAAGATGTTTCCAAATATATGAACAAAATGAAGCAGGAGGCAAAGGAGCCTATCAACAATGCATTTGCCGATGCATTTGCAAAGCTTAAGCTGTA
>ERZ778516.1047-NODE-1047-length-22008-cov-7.795700_pt1 | contig 22008 bp, 31 predicted proteins | sample MGYA00510342_ERZ778516 | MGnify/ENA primary metagenome ERZ778516 (study PRJEB29527, sample SAMN07138961) | mouse gut metagenome | material: feces | host: mouse | place: China:Nanjing | collected 2016-01-25 ... | reverse complement strand
AAAAACACCTGATCTGCTGCACCTCTATAGTACGGCAGATTGGGAAACTTATAATATATCTATTCAGTCATTCAGGCAAATGAATTTATCCAAAGGGGATATAGATGCTTGGAGACAGGATTTAATTCAAAACAAAGGAAATATTATTGGGTATTCGATTATGAAGAAGTACAGCCATACTATGAGACAAATGATAGATATGCAAATGAATAAAAGAAAGGTTATAGATGACAGAGTTAGAGATAAACAAGGAATACACATATCCGCAAATTTGTGAGATAGTTGGATGGGAACAAAAGGCAGGTAATTCAAAAAAAGCACAGCTTAGGGAAATTGAAGATGCTTACGAATATTACCATCCAGAGAATAGGAAAACACATAAACCAAAAAAATCATATATATTTACTAGAAAAATCCGTGATCTGGTAGAACCGTCAAAAGAAAACAGTGCAGGTAATAACCGAAAGAATATCCAATCAATGATCTGGTATCTACAAGCAAAGTTTGATCTTGATGATAACTGGTATTCATTCACAGATTGGTATTGTGAGAAATTGGAGCTGATGCATAAGGGAATCTGCAATGCAGTTTATCATCCTGATGAGATAGATGCTGTATGTGAAAAATGCAATATTTCTGATGGCAAGTTATTCTGTGAATATGTTTCGGCTGCAAAATCAGAACTGAAAAATATGTTTCTGAAATCGCTGGCTTACTTGGAAAAGAAAGGTAAGATTACATACCATGACGAGTATAAATTTATCTATCAGTTGGGGGAACGAACAAGAGGTTATGTAATTACAGATTGTTTAAATAATGTTGTGAAAGATATTGAAACCGTTGTGTGTAATGATATGAATGAAGAATATAATCTGAGTAAAAAGATGAAAGGCAGACAATTATTAAAAATAATTTTTTCAAAAGAGAAACTTACCAATGAATTTAAAGAGTTTTGCCTATTCGCTTTAAATGACAATGATGAGGTTTTAAACAAACTAAATAATGAATTATCTTATCAACATCCAACATTTCATCCGGATTACAGTTCTATAAGTTCTGAACGCCAGTTGATTTCATATTATCGTGGAATATCCATTACGGATATGGAACTTGAAGAAAGTGATCAAGATTGTCTTGCATTAGATATAACAAACAGAATCAGAACTAAAGTAAGAAAATCACTGATGAAAAGTTATAGAAAGCCAATAATACAATCTGATTTACAGGCGATTGAAAAAGCATTATTTCAACAGTACTATGATGAAATTGACGAGGATATACTATTACTTGCAGATAATGATGATGCATCGGATATTGAACAGATTTTTGGTGAGACAAATAAGTTTACTGACAAATCTGATAATTGGGGAGAACCTGTTTCTATGGAGAATGATTTCATCGTAGAAGAAATATTGGATATGCCTATAATAGGTGAGGGTTTCAATGAACCTACCCTAATATATATGGATTGTGTGGGACAGAATGAACTTTATAAAGTGGTGTCCACTCCGACTGGAGTGCAGTCCCAAACAGGTGATTATAAGGAACCTGATTATATAGATGCAGATAATGAATCTCATGGTGAATATAACCATGGGATATTTTGCGTTACTGGGAAAGATTCAGATTATATTGATATAGATGATTTGTTTTAGTGGTGAAAAACATCTTAAAAAAATAGGTTGAATATATCCTATAAAATGTATATACTATTACTAAAAACGACAGGAGATAACGGGATATGAAGATTGATACAAATACAATGGTTTCCATTACAGAAGCAAACCAGAATTTTTCTAAAGTTGCAAGATTAGTAGATGAACATGGGACAGCTGTAATTTTAAAAAATAATGTTCCGAGATATCTTGTCATAGATTTCAGCAAAGCGGAGGAGGATTCTGATGCATCAGATGAAGATATAATGAGTATATCAAAAAGGCTGATTGAACAGAACAGAGAAGCGTATGAGGTATTGGCAAAATGATCCGGCTGACAAAAAAACAGGTATTGATGCTCCATACCCAGCTGATTGAATCTGTCGGTGGCTGTGATGGCATACGGGATGAAGGATTATTTGATTCTGCATTAGAAACTCCATTTCAATCATTTGGTGGGGAAGAGTTGTACCCAAGCATACAGGCGAAAGCGGCAAGGCTATGTTATGGGCTTGTAAAAAATCATGCAATGATAGATGCGAATAAACGGATAGGTGCGCATACCATGTTGGTTTTTCTGGCGGTGAATGGATATGAGCTTGAATATACGCAAAAAGAGTTGTATGATCTGATACTCGGCGTAGCAGATGGCGAGAATGGATGTGAAGATATATTGAAATGGATTCTGGAACACCAAGCGTGATATGTGGTCGCGCCATTCTGGCATGTCCATTAAAGGGGGTACAAAATTTTGTACTACCCTCTCAAAATGCGGAAGGTGCGCCAAATTTGACGCTGCTATTAGAAGGGGTTAGCCTCCAATTGGAGGCAGAGCGTGATACATTGACTTTCAAAGGATACAGTAATATTTATATCCGACATGTACCAAAAAGTACGGCTTCGACAGAATTGACGGAACTGGTTAAAGGGGACGGTGAAATACCGATACCATTATTGCATAGTATAAGTGTGTCTTTTGGAATATATGGTTATCCAACGATTAGTCCGATTGGACGAATCAAGGTCACTGGCAGTTACCTTCAATATAAAAGTGCCAAATTAAAAACTTTTTCATTTGGCATAAGACTTGATTCGTCAAAATTCTCATGAAACTTATAAAATCAAAAGATGCAATTTGCTGTCTTAAAAATCAAGCGATAAAATTTGTCGTTTGAATCAGAAGGTCAAAATGACCTCTTGACCGTATTCCTATAATGGGCATTCGCTAAGTTCAACTTACGATTTCGGTTCAAACAGATTCCGTAAAAGTGGATAGTGTTGTCCGCTGTGGACAACGAATCACAAGATTGGGAATGGTTGTGACACTATGACACAACGACTGCTGCATATTTGGATTATTATAGGTGGGTGGTGTTTCACCATATACCATAGACCCGTGGGACGATGGTTCCTTGCGGGGAACTGGTGTGTACCTGTAGGTACGGTTGTTATCAGGTTTTGAACCATCTTGCTCTAAAAGCAATGTGGTAGATTTAATCTATTCGCATATAAGTGGTCGAAAGAGGAGAAGGGAATATTCCCATGGCTGATTTTGATTTCTAGTCCCTCATTGTGCATGTTTAGAAATTTGCAGTATGAAAGTTTGGATCCAACATTATGTAGGATTGAATATATAAACTGCCTGAACGATTTGTTCTGCTAGGTGGGTAACGATTCGTTATTGAGTTTTATATATTGGAACCTGCGTTGTGCTGGCTGATGGTAAATGTTTTACTGCCAAAGGATAAGCCCAAATGGGTATGTCCTAATTCTGGACATCCGAAAGTGCATAGTATGCATATCTGAAATCTGATAAGCAAACGGTTTAAAATGTTTGGTAAAATAAATTCCGTTCACCTTCTACAGTGATTGTAACGCTTATACCGTTTGAGTTTACAGCGATTAGCCCAAATGGGCTTCACCGCCAGCATCGGTTTTAAACCCAACACCTATAGGGGATGAGTTTTTCACAGAATTGTGAAAAAGTTGCCCCACGGTGGTACAACTGCAATCATTATATGAATTAGTCCGTGATGGACTAATCGCAGGAAATTGCGAAAGATGCGCCCGATTATGAAGGAAGCAAATTCGCAAGCGATTTCTAATTTGGGCTAATATTAAGCCGTTACAGAAGGCTTAGGAAATATTTCTATCATTCCCCCACAAGTGGGGGAAATCAGTGTTTCCAAATTAGGAAACGTCATGTCACGATTACACAGAGTTGGGATGTCGCCAATTTTGGCGAGATGTTTTAAAATTTGGGTGTCAATATTCTTGACATCTGGAATCAACTACAACTGAATATTGTTTTATATCAGGGAGCCGATTCTGGCTCTCTTTTAGCGTTCGCTTATAAACGAATGCTGTCTATTATCATATCGAAAGGAAGTATCTAAAGAAAATGAGCAATACAAGAGTATCAGAAATTGAAACAACAAAAATATGCAAGAAATGTGGCAGAATCCTGCCTATAGCAAAATTTAGGCTGGTAAAAGGGCAGTTTCATAATCCTTATTACTTAAATCAGTGTAAAGAGTGTGAATATCAATATCAGCGTGAATATTTAGAAGAAAAGAATAAGATTGAGTTTTCGGATAATCTGGAAATGCTGATCCAGAGGCACTACAAAGATATTAAGCATGAAAGGGTGCTTGATATTTCTAAATTTAAGTTTATTCCATTAGGGACAGATGAAATCTTTGTAAAGCTGATGGATTATAAGAACGCCTGGTTATCAAATTATGGTAGGGTGATTAGATATTCATGCGGTAAATATAATCTGTTGCAGGGAAGCTATGATAAATATGGAGCTTTATTCTATTCGTTAAGGAAGAATGTATTCTTTGGCGGCAAATGGACATATAAGGGTGTTCATCTGTATGCGGCAAAAGCAGTAGTAGAAGAATTTATTGTGAATCCTGATAAAGCGAATAATGTTTATATATGGCACAGCGGATTTGATAAGCAGGATCATTATTACAGAAATTTGTATCCGTTGAATCAGGAGCAATACAGGATTGTTAAAAACCATTTCAATAGTACAGGTGATGATTCCGAAAAATTCATATTACAGGTAATGAATGATATAAAGTATAAACCTGATGACTGGAGCAGGAGATGCATGGAGCCTGTTATGTGCGGTATTGGATACCGTGGCAGTGAAAATGTAGACTGTAAATCAGAATCCTATTTAAAATGGCATGATATGATAAACCGTTGTTATAATGCAAAATTCCATGAAAGACAGCCGCAGTACAAGGGATGTACTGTATGCGAGGAATGGCTGAATTACAGTAATTTCAAGGTATGGTATGACAAGCATAAGATTTATGGAATGGCACTGGATTTGGATAAGGATATTCTGTTTAAAGGGAATAAGGTTTACAGCCCTGAAACATGCTGTTTTGTGCCCCATGCAATCAATACTTTGTTTTTGAATGGCAAGAAAAATAGGGGCGGCCTGCCTTTAGGTGTCCATTTCGATAAAAGCAAAGGCAAATACCGTGCCGAAATGTCATTTATGGGAAGGCAGGTTAAGCTTGGGACATTCGGCACTGCTGAAGCTGCTTTTGCAAGGTATAAGGAATATAAAGAAGATTTCATTCAGGATATGGCAGGACAGTACAGGGAAGAAATCCCAGACAGGGTATATAAGGCAATGGTGGGTTGGGAGGTTGCAATTGATGACTGAGTGGTGCAGGATATAAAAGTCATGGACAGGCTGGCATATTGGTTATGGCTGATAAATATAAGGGTAAAGTGCCAAGGAAAGCATATGGTGCACTGTTATAGCTTGGAGCGGGGCTATATGCGGAATGATGGATAAATGTACGGTAATGCAGCATAATATGTAATAAAAACGGTTGATTTTTGGCTGGGCATATGGTGGACTTTGTTTATAAAAATGGGAAGTATTGTATGATCAGCTATTGTATTTAGGTGGCTGAGGTGATATAATATGGGAAAAGAAAGCAAAAAAGAAAGTAAGGAGGTCGATTTTATGGCATTAGCGCAAAGATGTAATCCGGGCTGTATTATCTCATATGGAAAAGAGAAAGAATTTTTCAAGAAAGTTAATGACAGTCGGCCGACTGAAGAATTCTGGGAAGAATGTATGCGCCTTAGAAATAATATAAGCCAAGAAACTATTGATATAATTAATGGGTTGATGGACAGAGAAAATTAATGAATGGCGCAGAATTTAAGTATATAGAGCTTGAACAATCAAAAGTTACGGATGAAGTCATAGGGCAGTTTGATTGTGGGAATGCAGACATGACGGAGTACTTGCATTACCAGGCAAAGAAAGACGCGGCAAATGGGAATGGCGTAACTTATGTTTTGGTGACAGAAGACAGGAAACGTATTTATGCGTATGCCACAATAAAAGCATACAGCCTATATTATTATGACGATGCAAATAAGTACCATACAAAGCCGATGGATAATGAAGGGAAAATATTATTATCAATCCCTTGTGTAGAAATAAAAATGTTTGCCATCAGCAGGAAATTGAAAAAGCAGGTGGCATATACTTGGGATTCTGAAAATTTGCAGCATTATTCAAGCATTTTCTTTAAGCTGTTTCTTGAAGAGTTGTATTATATGTCAATGAACACGATAGGGTTTCAGATGGTATTTTTGCGCGCGAATGACGAAGGGGAGAGGCTTTATAGAAATAATAAGTTTGTAGACTGTGACGAGTACTTGAATACATATGATGCGAAATCAGAAGGATGTAAGTCCTTAGCAGTTACATTGACAGAAATCGAGAATGTTATATTTTAAGGTATATCGGATGTAAAAATCTGGTGTGCCTTATTTTTTTTGCGGTTTTTGGTGTAAATAGCTGAGAATTCCTCTGCAAAAATATTTTGATTCAGTGTATCTGTGATACTTTGCATTTTTCGACAAAATATGACATTATTTTAGATTTATACTTAATCTATTATATAAAAAGATAAAATTTATTTGTTATGGTATATATGAAATTATTTAAAAGTGAAAAGTATGAAATTTAAGAATTAAAAATCTTCAAGAAGTGGATATTAAAAATATAGAAGCATATTGCATAAATAGTAAGAAAATTAATAAGCATGGGGAGGCTTTTATATGAACAAAATAGTTTTTTCGGAAAATGAATATATGTCCATAAGGACGGAAATGATTGAGAGAATAAAATTACTTAATTCTCAGTCTTTTACAGCATTAGCAACTATTATATCATTTTGGGCTGCGGGATTTACATATAAAATGGCTTTAATATCTAATAATATTTATTTTACAAAGCTATATGAAAAAACAGTAATGGAGTTTCTGAGCGCATTTATTTTCTTAATACCTGTTTTTTTGTTTATTCCTTTATCTGTAAAAAGTGGTGAAAATTTAACACAAATTGCCTCATTATCAGCATATATAAGAGTATTTTATGATTATCCTATAAAAAACAAAAAAAGGAATAAGAATTGGGAAACTTCAAATAATTTACTTAGTAATGCAAATGTAGATAGAAAAAGTAAAAGTAAAATAACTAGATTTTATAATGATGAATATACAATTTTGTCTTGTATTTCATTTGTTTTATATATTGTTTTTGAAATAGTAAACTCTAAAAAGATGTTTTTGGCATTTACTAATAAAAAAATAAGCTGTTTACATTTGTACTGTTTTATTTTTTTATATTTCATAATGTCGGTAGTATCAATATTTGCTATAATTATGATACATAAAGCATCAAGTATGAAAAATACTTTAATGAAAGGGACAATATATTATGTGCAAGGATATATTAAAAGAGCAAATGAATTAGGTGTTATTAAAGATAGAGATTTGGAACAGGCTATCAAGGAATTAAACCCCTTAAATCAATTTGTGATAGATAATTATTTTAATGAGTTATAAGGTTTATACATGGTGTATATTTCTTTTAATTATGTTTATATATGTTATAAATGCAATTACTATATCAATTCATCAAATTAATACCAAAATTCATTAAACGGTAAATTGATAGATAACATACTAAAATTGAAAATAGCCTGTAAAATTGATAGCAGAGCTAATACATGGATCAAAGTTTTATATAGAGTATCCCTATATAACAGGTACTTAAATTTTTCAGATTAAAACCTACCCCCTCCACTGGGTATCATCCTATCACTGGGAAATGCCATTATAGCTCTAAATTCAATGGTATATATTAGATCTTAGATCTTAGGATAGGATGGTTGTTAGCGGTAAATTGGTAGTGTAATAATATTATGAATGAAAATCTAACGTGTATCTTTAATTACGGATGATATTAAGAGGCTGTATTTTAGAGGGGGTATACCGTATATAGGGGATTTTATATTTTCGGATTTTTACATACCCCCCTACCCTTGCATAGATACCTGTCTTGCATCCTAATCAATGGTGTATCTTTAAATTGTAGACGGAATGGTAATAATTGATAAATTGCTAAGGTAATTATGTTGTGTCTGAAATTCTTTGATGTATATTAGATTACTGGCAAAATAAGGACATATTTTATATAGGGTACACCTTCATATAGAGCAAATTATATACTGGAATTGAAACCTAACCCCTTGGTCGGAAGATGATATTCAGTAACCGCTACCATAAACAATAATTAAATTATTTATGGAGTGATTTTTGCGTTAGCAAACAATCACGAATATATCTTCTCTTGATAATATGAGTCTATTTAGATATTGACTTACACAAAATGACCTCTGTAGCAGACCCAAATGAAGAAAAGAATTGCATTTGGGTCTTCAGTAGCAGACCTAAATGGGTTTGAGTGGTTTGGCTGATTGTTTTTAATAGAAGTTTGGTCTGTTCGTTCGATGCTAAAAAATTAAGGTGACATGTGAAATGGACAGATGACCCCTTTCCCACACTAAAGTTTCCGAAATATTATGTAAACCTACCCTAGTACCTTTCCCACCATGCACCCTCCATCCATACCCTGCACAGCCCCACATACCAATATCCTGTACCGTACAACGCAATTATCAGCCCAAATAGCCACTTTTCATACATACCCTAACCAACTTACACCAACACAGCTAAAGACCGAATTTACCCCTTAAAACGCGAAATAAGCCCACATATATGCACCTATATGAACTACAGATACTGCCCAAAACCTGCATGAAAAAAAGCTATGAGAACCAAATCCCATAGCCTTATTCTTTACTGCCATATGCACTATATGAACCGCAAGTTTCCCTGTATCCTTTTTCCAAGCATCATCCAACCAATCCCATCCCATCCATTCTTTGCAGCTTACCCATATGCCCTACATAACCCTGATAAAGTCCGCGCTGTATAGAACTTCCCTCTGCGCATCCTTTACCGTGTCAAAATGCAGCAGGTTATAGAGCATGTCACGGCACAGCCTGTATGTGCCGTTTACTTTGACGCCCAAAATATATTTCCCCTTATGCCTGTCAGCGGCTGGCGCGTTCATCACCAAGTAGCTTTTCCCATCATTGCCCCGAAATTGCCTTGCGCCGTTAATCCTCATAACCCTGTACCTTCCTTCCCTTTTATGGCTAGGGTGCGGCCATCCAGTGGTTACACCCTTATTTTTTGCTTGCATTTATGCTTGTTTAAGTCTCTTTGTTCCGTCTGTCTCTACCTCTGTACTGCCGTAGTAGTTCCGTATGTCTTCCATGCTTAACTTCTTATGACTTCTTTTCCTGAATGCTTCAGTGTGAAAGTACCATGCTTTTTTATTGTGTGCATATTTGAAACCAAGTTCTTTTAATTCTTTTCTATAACCGAAACTGTCAAAGCACCATATCCAATTTCCAATAATTTCTATTGTGATTCCGTCAAAGTGAATGATCTTATTTAACATTTCCCTTAACTTTGCATCTTCTGAAAAGTCATATTTCATATTATTAAACTCAGTCTTTGCGTTGTTCTCTTTGCTGTCCGTTGTCTTGCTTTCGTGTCTATCTTTTAAAACCTTGAAAAGCCTGTCATACTCTGCATTGATTTCCTGCATGTCTGACACGTCACCGCCGTTGTCAGGGTGGTGCCTCTTTAATAAATCCCTGTATTGCTTCCTTAATTCTTCCAATGTAGTGATATTCTTGAAATATGCCATCTTCATAACCTCCTAAACAAAAAAGTGCAAAGCCTTTGGCAATTCAATAGGCTTTACACTCTTTGTTGCTAGTGGTTATTTAGTTGTGGTTATGTGGCTGTTATTCCTTGATTTTGTCAATCTCAATCAGGTTCACGCCTAAACTGTTGAGTAATGCTTTTAAAAGAAGATAGCGGTTTTTTAATTCGGCATATGTTTCAGTTGCCTTTTCTTTTTTTGCTAATACCATATATCTTTGAATCATTTCAAATTCATCCATTGCATTTTTCATTATTTCAGCATTGTTCATATCTTCCATTACCTCCATATTATCACCGCCTTTTTGATTGATGCAGTTTATATAAGTTACAATCATTATAGCGGATTTACCAGAGAGTGTAAAGTCTATTGAATTGCCAAGGTGCTTTTGCTTTGGTGTTGTTTGATTTGTTAAGACTATTATATAACGATATCGTGTTATAATCAATTGATAAAATGCACAAAAATAACACGGTATCGTTATTACGGTTTTGATAATTTTGCACATAACGATATCGTGTTATATATAAGAACAGTTATAAGACAATGATATTATTGATTTTTAATTAGCTTTTCTTTTACGGCTTCGACTATATAACCATTTACGCTTTTTGCACCTGAATTTATTATTTTATCTTTAGTGCCTTTTGGGAATCTTACCAGTACTTTGTCATAATTTTCTTTTTCCCATTTAGTAGTTGCTCTAATATGTGCCGCAGATGCTTTCTTTTTTTCTTCCATATTATATTTACCTCATTATTTTGCAAATTTTTTGCCCTTTTCTTTATAACACGATATCATATTTTCTTTAAAATGTCAATAATAACGATATCGTGTTAAAATGTGCACAAAAATATAAAACGATATCGTGTTAAAATTGTAAAGTTTTCCGGTATTGCATATAACACGATATCGTTTTATAATAAACTCAACAAATCAAACAGAGCAACACAAACATACAACACGGAAGGAAGGTACATAACATGGATTATATCACTAAGGATCTGAAACCATACAAAGGCTTTGCAATTGAAAAATCATGGAAGGCAGACGAATTTGGCAGGCCAATCAAATCAACACTTTGCTACACCGCATACGGGCTTGGGGACAATGGCCTGTATGACGCAGACACAACGCTTGCAGGGATGAAAAAGAAGATTGACATATATTTAAACGGCGCAAAAAGCCTTGATGAAATAATAAACAGATAAGGGGGAGTAACCCCTGCACAGAATGAATCCCCTGATGAGCAACGGTGAGAGCCGGCGAAACTACCCAAAACAAGGGTAGTCGGGATAGCAACACAATTCCAAACAGTACCTTGAGAACCTAATACATAACACAAAGCGGTATTTAGAAAGAAAGGAAGCCCTGCACCTGTCATTGTGCAAGGCTCAGGATAAAGGTATTTACTGATTGTCTGGATTGTCTGGTAGATCTGGTATGTATTCCATGATGTCGCCTGGCTGGCAGTTGAGATATTTGCACAATGCTTCAATGGTTCTAGTGTCAATGTGTCCGTTTTCGTGTATCTTTTTCCATGCAGACTGACCAACAATTTTTTCTTTCTTAATAGTATAAGAAGTAATACCTTTTTCTTTGAATATGGTTAATAATTTGTTATAGCTTATTGGCATATCTGAAAACCTCCCTATTTGTAAGTATAGATAACAGGTATAGTATATCATAAGGGTATCACGAGAACAAGTGATAATGTGCACAAAAATACATCACTATTATTGGTGATATTGCCTGTTGAATATCACGAAAACTGGTGATATAATAAGTCCATAAGATAAAGGAAAGGCAGTAAACAAGCCGACTAAAGCGATTTACTACCTAACCTAATCTTAAATAACTGAATAGGGGGTGAAAACAATGTACACAGATTATGGGTACATAGGCACTGACGATATCGAGTATGCAACCGAACAAGAAGCACTTGAAGCCGAAAGAGCCGGGTAACACCAACACGGGGCATTTGATGAAAGTCAATGTAAGTCCCCGTAATAGAACCTATTCAACAAACCACAAAAAGCAGTTTTCGTGATATTACGCAATGAGTATACCACAAACTGTCAGAAAAAGAAAGGACAGAAATTATGAAGCGGATCACCATAATGAGAAAAGCAGTGTGTGTCATGGCAAACGAACTGAAAAAAGCAGGTTATTCCTTATCACAGGCATTTAAAACAGCATGGAGGAGGATGAAATTTTCTATAACCATACGTGCAGCAGGGACAACTTTTGGGAATGGGCAGGAACGGTTGTCATTTTTGAAACAATTCAGACTAGAAGATTTAAGCGTCACTTTAGAACGGGAGCATGAAAATGAATTTGACAGCAATGCAATTCGGATCATTGTACATATTAAGCCGATTTCCCGAAAGACTGTGGTTGGATATGTGCCTAAAAAATTTGCAAGGGAGTTTGCAAAGGTCATGGACATGGGCATCCAGATGAAAGCAGTGTTGAAACGGATTATAGGGGGTTACAGTTATAAGGAATCTTTGGGTGCACTGGTAAGCATTGGAATCTAAATTCGGGAATGTCCTAAGAATCAGCTAACAGATTATCAGCAGAGGGGGAGTAAATCCCCCCAAGGCCATACATTAATCAAGGAAGGGTGTGTTTAAGTTGCAGGAAACAATGGAAGGGATGCCAGGAGTGGCAAAAGGGGAAACGATGGGGGAAACGATGGGCAGGGTACTGGAAGGGTATTACGCCGACAACGCAAGGAAGCTGCGCAGGGTAGTGGATAGGATACTGCTGAAATTTGGCGGCCTGTCAAACAAGGACATGGATGACTTCTATTCCCTTGCAAATGAGGTCTTTGTGGACGCAATGCGGCGGTATGACGGGGTGCAGTCCTTTGATGGGTTCCTGTATTCCTGCCTGAAATACAGGATACTGGCTGAAATCACAAGGAGGAACCGTGGGAAACGCAAGGCGGACAGGGAGGCAGTGCCCATTGACATGCCCATAGGGGAAGGCGGCGGGTGCACGTTGGCAGACCTGATCCCAGACAGCTCCGACATGGAAGGGGAAGTATTGGGGCGCATGGGCGGGATGCCCTACAGGCTGGAAAAGTACCTTGCCATGCTGCCCAGATGGCAGAAGGAAGTGCTATGGCTCCTGGCTGGATGTTACAGGGCAGAGGAAATCCAAAAAATGCTCCATATGACGCAGAAGGAATACATGGGCGCGCTGGAAAACATCCGTTCCTATGAGAACATAAAAATTTTATTATGACGGAGGGCAAGGGAAATGGCAAAACCTAGGAAACAAACTTATACTTTGGACATGTATTTACAGAAAATAAAGGAGCTGGACATACGTTCAGACCAGGATGTGCAGAGGCTGTCCGGCGCGTGGAACAACAACATGGCGAATGAACTGATTGCAAGTGTCCTGAATGACGAATACATACCGCCGATTATTCTGGGGCAGGAAAAAAATTCGCAGATGTGGGTGATAGACGGCCTCCAGCGGTCAACCGCCCTGATGCTGTTCCGCTATGGGAACTATAAGGTTACTTCCAGCATAGAAGAGCCTGCCATTGCCTACCGTGCAAAAGTGAGGGATGCGGAAGGGGAGGTATGCATAGATGGCAATGGCGACATCGTGTGGGAGGACAAGGAATTTGACTTAAGGAATAAGGGGTATGCCAAACTCCCGGGAGAATTACAGAAAAAGTTCAATGAATACCAGGTAGAGACAGTCATCCATGAAGGGTACGGCATGAAGGAGATTTCCAAGCTTGTACGGAGGTACAATAACCACAAGGCAATGAACGTGTCACAGAAGGCATTCACATTCGTGGACAATTACGCACGGAAGATCCGGGAGATCCTGAAAAAGAAATTCTTCATTGAGTGCACAGGCTACACAAAAAGTGAACGGAAAAACGGGACGCTGGAGCGGATCATCATGGAATCCGTCATGTGCATGTTCCATCTGGACAGCTGGAAGAGGCCAGGCCAGATAGGCGCATACATAAATGAAAATTCGTCCATGCAGGAATTTGTGGAGCTGGAAAACTGCATTGGGAGGCTGGAATCTATTGTCACGGACGGGCTGTATGGCATTTTTACAAGCCGGGATTCCTTTATACTGTTCACATTGTTCCATAAATTCACAAATTTAGGGCTTGGCGATGATAAGTTTTCTGGCTTCCTGGAATATTTCAAGGAAAAGACGGATGGAGTGGGCATGAATGGGTTTTACGGCGTGGACAAAAACAGTTCCACAAAGGATAAAGCCGTTGTCGTTAAGAAACTGGGTTTGCTGGAAACCATGATGTGCGGATACCTGCATGTCAGTAAGGAAGAATTGGAAGGGGCAGACACATTGGGGTTTGTCAGGGAGAATGTCAGCCCGGATGCAACGCAGGAAGACATAGGGCTTTACAAGGATATGCTGGGGGATTTTGTTTCCAAGGTGGGCAGCAACAGCAGGCTTCTGGACAGAAAGAACCAGGCTTCATTGGCTGCAATCATAGCTTATGCGTGCAGGGAAGACATAAAACTGGATGGATGGTTTGTGGACTATTTCAGCAGGAATGATGAATACATCAGCGACCAGAAGGAGAATTACCTTTACATGAAGGAGGATTTGCAGCAGTTCATAAAAGGGGCAGATGCCGCGCATACGGACGCTGCATAAGGGATGCATCTATATAGGGATATGGGAAGGCTACATGGACATGCAGTCTTCCCGATAATGGAAAGGATGGGAAATATGTTTGGATTCAGGATAATCAATCTGCCGGATGGCACACAAATCATAGACACAACATTAAGCACGCCATATGATGCGCTTACCCCACTTCAGATGGTGGAATACGTGGAAATGGATGTGCAGATTGCCATCATGGACAGGATGGAGCGGAAGCGGAAAGCGGAATCGGGGCGTAAGCGCAAATTAGCAAGGAACCCGTTATACAGGCTGGCTTGCTTATGTGGGATGGCCTGATAAAAATTTTGTGGCATGTGGGATGTCTGGACGGTGGGCAGCCCAGAAAGGAAAGGGTTATTATGGCGGTTTTACTTACAAATGGAACATATTATATAGCGCACAGCAGCACAGGGGCGGTGGTAAAGGTATCAGATATAAGGGAAGCACAGGATTTCCGCACGGCTGAGAGGGCTGGCAGGCAGAAACGGAAAACGCCAGTAAAATGCGCCGGGTTTTACTGGATGGATACGGATATGGACATTGAGGAAATGGATCCGGATGCGCGGAAGGGGGCGCCAGCCAAGCGGAAAAAATTTTCGGCAAAAGACCGCCTGGCGGTATATAGGAAAACGGAAGGGCATTGCTACCTCTGCGGGGAATTCGTGGACTTTGATTCCTTTGAGGTTGAGCACCATATGCCAATATCAAAAGGCGGCACAAATGGATTGGACAACTTATATTGTGCTTGCCACTGCTGCAATTCCATCAAACAGGACATATACCCGGAGGAGTTCATGGGGAAAATATCGCAGATATTCCTATACCAGATGCAGAAGGGATATGGTGGAAGCCTTGGCTGGAAGGTTGCACATAGGCCGCTGGCGGCAATGCTGGATCGTAAGCGGGAAGAATGAAAATGGATTTTTGTTAGGAAGGACGGAGGAACCGGCATGAAGATCAATTTAAAACCATGCCCTTATTGCGGAGGGATTGCAAAAGGGCATATTAAAACAGTGGAATCATTCAAAAAGATACATAATTATTATGTGGTTTGTACAGAGTGTGGAGCATCTACAGAACGATATAATACAGAATTTGCAATGTCACAGAATGGGAAATTCCATGTACTTACCCACAAAGAAGCAATAAGAAAAACTGTAAATGACTGGAACAATGGAATATTTGACACGAAAACAAAATTATTGCATATGACGGGGCAGGAAAAAATGTTGTGGCATACAGCGGATTTGTTAAAAGTCGCATGGTATGGCGCAAATGTCCTGGTGGGATCGCTGCGGTGGGAAACAGCATGGGAATTAAGGAAGGTTGCGGAGGAACGGAAATTATTAAGTTTGAGCAGTGAAAATAATTATGATTTGGAAAAGGTTGCAGATGAATTGTTGCATGATGATACAGTAAGATGCATTGTAAGCAGTTATATTAAGGAAAGTAACAATAATGGATTTTGCAGACAGGATATTGGTTCGCCCAGCGGATATAATTAAGTGGTTGTTTCTGCGCGGAAAAGCTAAACAGTTGGATTCGGAAATTGGATTTAATGATATGAAAGAATTTGCGGATCAATATGGGTTTATATGTGAAAAGGAAGGGAATGCGTAAGATGATTGAAGTTAAATTAAGCATAGAAGAATATAATCGGCTGTATCTGTTTTGTCTATATGGAGAATCTTATTTTTATTGTAAAAAACAGAAAGATAGCATTATATTTGTACATAATCCTGAAAGTGATTATGCAATAGCACATGTAAAAATGAATACACCCGAAGGAAGAATTCTGTCTCATTATACAGAGTGCCTATTAGATAACAATGTATATAAAGATGGAAATATCATGATACATAATGTTTGTATGGGTAGTATGCAGATTGCCATAATTGCAAAATTGGATATTGTACTTATAGTTGCGAAAAAGGTATCTCAAAAAAGCTGGATGAATTAGATGAAAAATTGGAAGATATACAGTTCGTTGATCCAATTCCTAACAGAAAGCATCATTATGTGAAAAAACTGGAAGAATGGGGGGAAACGATTGGAAAATTGAGTAAAGATTTCTTTGATAATCCAGATAGTGATATGAAAAAGATATGTGAAACAGCAGATATGTTAAAAAGTCAGATTAATTCATTGCTTGATAAATGGGAATATAAAAAGAAAGAATATATAATTCCATGTGAAGCGGCAAAGGGAAAATATCTTTGTACAGCATTTGATTACATTGAGGATGTAAGAAGAGATAATGCAACTATAGCACGTATAGATGAAATTGACAGGATAAGCCGGTGTATCATTAATGCTTTGAGAAGTAGGAAAATTGATATCATTCCTAATACATCACCATTCAGCAAAATAAATCTGATTAAATTTGCATGTAAGGAATGTGAATGTAGTGAGACGGAGGCAGAATCGGTTATTATGCGGTGGATTGAAGCAGGATTAATGTATGAAACCAATTTAGGAAATATTGGTATGCATGTACTATTTGCGTGATAAGGAGGATTCAGATAATGGATAATAATAATTTGACCAGAGCAAGAGAATGTTGTCTTAGAAAAGATAATTTATGCGGCAAAACAAGCTCATGTGAATTGTGTCCATATATGAGAAATGTAGTAGAACTATGGAAAAGATTTTGTGATACACCGATATATAGTAGAACTGGATGTACAACAGAAGAATTTAACAGTTTCCCCATTGGGACATTCAGGGCAGATATTGTAGACTGGTTTTATAAGACTTTTGAAATGGATATTGATGCTTTAAAGGAAATAACAGGAAGATATGATAATAAAAACAGTGAAGATATGCCAGAATACATCAAAGAAAGTAACCGCATAAAGAAAGAATCATGTAAAAGCTGCATGGAACAGTTAAAGGGGGTTCTTTCCAATGAACAGTTGGAGAAGTTTGAAGATGTGTTCTATTCAGCGGTAAATGGGTACATATTGAAAAGAAAGGATTCAGCAAACGGCAACGGATAGGCAAATACCATGCTTATATTATGTGTGTGCTGGGTTGTGCAAGAAGGGCAGGAGGATTGCATATGGATGGCAGCAATATTTTTGATGTTTTAACAGGCCTTGCAACTGGGGGAAGGTTAGACAGCATCCTTTCAGGGGATGTGGCATACATGGAAACGCAAAATGAAATAGAAAGGGTTTCTGCACAGGTGAAGGGGCATGGGTTCTCAGAAGAGGAAATGCAGATGGTGGATGGTTTAGTGTGCGCATACATATCGCAAGGAATCTGCTGCATGAGGATTGCATACCAGCAGGGGTTTAAGGACTGCGCCTGTTTGCTGGAAGAAATAGGGCTGGTTAAGTGAAAGGGTGGAAAGGATAGGATATTGATGGGAAATTTCACAAAGGAAGACATAAGGGAAAGCAGCAGCCTGAAAGAAAAGGCGTGTGAAAACTACATGGGGAAGCTGAAGGGGACGGTTTCAGAGGAAGAAATGCAGCAGTTCCAGAAGGCGTTTTACACGGCCTCAGAGGGGTATTTGTTCCGTAAGAAGGGAAGTTCCGTTAAAGCAGGTTAAGGGAACCAAATGCATCACAGTGGATGAACTGGAATGCAATGGGGAGAATTGAAATAAAAGTTACATGTATAAAAAAGATCCATTTGAAAATCAAGCAGCCCTAATGTATCACCCAGTCAGGAAGTGAACCGGGTGCAGGAACAATCCGGTTTGCCCCCAGTAAGGATACCTATTTTGAAATAGCATTCACTTTGGATAGTGGGATGCTATTTCTTTCTATAAAAATGCAGTAGTTTAATGGGACATTTTATTTGGGTACAACTGGGAAGTGTAAGTTTTCTTCTGGTGCTGATTGAATATGGCGCGGGAAAATGCTATATTATAGATGTAAATGGATGAAGCGGCTATGATATTAGGAAATGGGAGGTGTATTTGCCTATGACAGCAATCAGACAGGAAGCAATCAGGATGCTGGAAAAGGTGCCGGAAGATAAATTGGGCTTTGTGATCCAGATTATGCAGGGTGTGAATGGCTTATACAATGACGAACAATCAGAAAGGAAAGAAGCGTTTGCAAGATTAGAGCAGTTGCGCAGGAAAGGGACTGTTACGGATTATGATGCAGAGTTAGCTTCTTACAGGGAAGAAAAATATGGTAAATAGAATTCTGGTTGATACAAATGTGCTGCTTGATTACCTTCTTACAAGGGAGCCGTTTTATGAAGATGCAGAAAAGATTGTCCTTGCCTGTGTAGAGGGAAAAGTAAAAGGGTGCATTGCAGCACATTCAGTCCCTAACATGTTCTTTATATTGAGGAAAGATTACAATGCAGGAGAACGGAGGGAGGCGCTGCTTAATTTATGCCGGATTTTTGATATTGAAGGGATAGATAAAGCCAAATTGCTGTCAGGGCTTCAAAATGGGGATTTTTCAGATTTTGAGGATTGTTTGCAGATGGAGTGTGCAAAAGCATATGGGGCAGAATACATTGTAACAAGAAACATTGATGATTATAAAACCTCAGAAATAAAGGCAATTTTACCAAAAGACTATTTAGAATTATAAAAAGATTTTATATAGTGAAATGAGAAGCGCCAACGGATGAATTGATTATCTGGCGGTGCTTTTTCTGTGTTTTGTTATTGGTGATGATATATTTGTGGAGAGAATGCAGCAGTTCATATAACGAAAAAGTTCGGTATATAGTTCGACATTTCGTATGTTGGATAATATTTTTTTGATAATAACCTTGTTAATACATAGGAAATATATGTTAGTTTGGAAATCAGTGAGATTAGGAGTTATTATAAAATAAGGATGTTCGGTAGGGATGGTTATTTTCTGGTAAGAGAGTGTTAGGAATGCTATGTTTTAGAAGGATTTTTGGTTATAAGTGAAAATTATTAAAATAGATTAAATATAAGTATTACTAATGATTTGATGGCGATTTGTGGTTAGTTCGAACTTTGGCTTGTAAAATAAGGGAATGTGGGAGTTTTAAGGATGGGCATGGGACTGCTGCATATTTGGTAAGGAATGGTGGAAATTGGTTGAGAAATAAGGGATTGTGGGGATGGAGGATGGATTTAATAATGTTCGGTAAGTGGTGGAATATAGTTTGATTATCAAAGTATATATTATGTGAACCAACAAAAACTGATGATTGAATTATAAACGGAACAATGATAAACTTATAGAATACATTCAGATAATGAGGGAGGAAGTATACATATGAACATATTAGTAATCGGGAACGGCTTTGATTTAGCTCATGAACTGCCTACGAAATATACGGATTTTTTGGAATTTGTAAAGGTTATTAAACAGGCATTAAGCAAAGAAGGATTAGCTGGAATAAATTGGGGAAATATAGATGCAGAAGTGGAAAAGTTTCTTAGGTTTAATAAGAGGAAAGGACAACAGAATTTCACCTCAAAAAAGCAAATATGGGAAGATTTAATAAATGATAATATCTGGATAGAGTATTTTTTACCTATATATACAGATAGAGAAAGGAATGGAAAGGACGGGTGGATAGATTTTGAAAGTGAAATATCAAGTGTGATTCAGTCATTGGACGAGGATATAATTACTTTTGACTTTGAAAATAATACACAATTAATTTCTAATGTTTTTTTGAGTGCAAGATATTGTGATGCAAATCCACAAATTACATACAAACAATTAAGGGATAAATTATTAAGTGACTTAGGTAGGCTGATTAGAGCATTTGAAATATATTTATGCGAATATGTTAGAAACATTGAGATTCAAAAGAAGTCACCTGATATAGAGAAGCTTGAAATAGACAAAGTTCTTTCATTTAATTATACAGATACTTTTTTTAAATTGTATAAAACAGCAACAGGTACAAAGGAGGATAAAGATTCTTTTGATTATATACATGGGAAAGCGGCTATATCCAGCACTATAGAATCAAATAATATAGTGCTTGGTATAGATGAATATCTTCCAGACGATAGAAAAAATAAAGATGTAGAATTTATTGCTTTTAAGAAATACTATCAGAGGATACATAAGCAAACGGGCTGTAAGTATAAAGGATGGGTAGATAACATAAGGAAAGATTATATTGATCATTTACATAAAATAGAAATTGCTAATTATAAAGAACTACAATATATTCCTGACAAAATGCAAAGCATGTTTAATAAACATGCAATGTCGGCAATAAAACGTGAAAAATGTCAGGTGCATAATCTATATATCTTTGGACATTCATTGGATGTAACGGATGGGGATATACTAAGAGATTTAATTTTAAATGATAATGTATATACAACGATTTTCTACCATAATAAAGATGTTATGGGACAACAAATTGCGAACCTTGTAAAAGTAATTGGACAGGATGAACTAATTAGAAGAACCGGAGGAAGTACAAAAACAATTGAATTTAAACAGCAACAGGATATGGTGGAAATAAATTCATAAATAGCAATGGGTTTAAACCCTTCGTACAGAAAATACGAACGGTATATCCAGTAAAAGCAAACACTTTAAAAGGTTTGATTTAGACAAGCTGTCCAAGCCAATAAAAAGAAATATCTCGTTCATTTAGAAATCTGCTCTTATTTGGAATAAATACCTGACAAGGCAAACTGCCTACTCAGCTCCATGTAGGCTAATCTGTCTAAATGGATCAGCTATTATATAGGAGATACGAAATGAGTTTAATTTTAGGAATAGTGTTCACAAATAGGGCAATTGTAATCAGTGATGGCCGTGTTAAAAATGCAAGTACAGGTTTAGTGGTTGATGAAAAATTTGATAAAACAAGAAAGATAAATGATAATGTGATTTTAGGGTTTAGCGGTGATCGGGAATTCTCTTTATGGCTTTTAGAACTATTTAAAAATGTTTGTAAGCAAGATATTTCTAAATTAAAAGCGGATCATGTTGCAAATATTCTTTGTAAAATTGCTCAGGAAGGAGTAAACTATAGAAAGAATTTGAAAGATCCAATCCCTACTGATTTTCAGATGATTGCGGCAGGAAAGAACAGCAAAGGGATAATGGCATTGTATAATTTTGGAGTGCCTACAAATTTTGAGATTAAGGAATATATTCCTACTGCAAAAATTTTTGTATATAGTATATTATATCCAGATACTAAAGGTTTACATAATGCTTTTGAGAAGATAATGGCTGATTATCCTGATAAGGGACTGGAAGATTATATCAATTTGCTATTTATTAAAGCTGCTAATATGGATAATAGTATCAATACGAATTTGTTTATGAAAGAAATAGAGTTAGGAGTAAATTAATGAAGATAATGTTGTTGCCGATAATTCGGAAGCACCACTTATATGTGAATAATAGTATTAAGGGGATTTTTATCAGAACCAAGGGTGACCGGACTAAACATGACCAAAAACAAGCAATTTACCATCCCATAATCACCACAAATGCCTATTTCACAAGGTTTGCTGATATGGACCATATGCAGACTACTAAAAAATAAGGATGCCGAAACATCCTCATTCTCTAAACTTCCACTTGAAAAATCCATGCAGGT
>ERZ778516.1045-NODE-1045-length-22053-cov-8.746932_pt1 | contig 22053 bp, 20 predicted proteins | sample MGYA00510342_ERZ778516 | MGnify/ENA primary metagenome ERZ778516 (study PRJEB29527, sample SAMN07138961) | mouse gut metagenome | material: feces | host: mouse | place: China:Nanjing | collected 2016-01-25 ... | reverse complement strand
TCTAGTACTGGACAGGAGGAGAAAAATGGAACTGCCGCAGGCGTTTAAGGAACGCATGAAACAGCAGCTTGGCGCAGCGTACGCGGATTTTTTAGCAACCTATGAAAAGGAGCGTGTCTGCGGGCTGCGCTACAATCCGCTGAAAATAGAAAAAGAAAAATTTTTGTCTGTTTTTGCATCGTATGCAGCCGCACTGGAAAAAGTGCCCTGGGCAGAAGAAGGCTATTATTACCCATCCCAGGCACATCCGGGAAAATTGCCGCTGCATGAGGCAGGAGCTTACTACATACAGGAGCCGAGCGCAATGGTTGCCGCAGCGCTGCTACAGCCTGCTCCTGGCGAGAAAATCCTGGACTTGTGCGCTTCTCCTGGCGGGAAAAGCACACAGATCGCTGGACAGATGCAGGGCAGGGGGCTTTTGGTGTCCAATGAAATGATCCCGCAGCGTGCGAGGACGCTGTCACGCAATATAGAGCGGATGGGCATCCGAAACGCCATCGTGCTCAACGAAACGCCTAAGCGCCTGTCTGAGCGTTTTCCGCTCTTTTTTGACCGGATTATTGTCGACGCGCCATGCTCCGGCGAAGGGATGTTCCGCAAAGACCCGGATGCCCGCGGGGAATGGAGCGAGGAGCAGGTGAATGTCTGTGCCCAAAGGCAGCGGGGCATTTTATCACATGCAGCCGCCATGCTAAAGCCAGGCGGTATTTTGGTCTATTCGACCTGTACGTTTGCACCGCAGGAAAATGAGCAGAACGCGGCATGGTTCGCAGAACAATATCCGCAGTTTACGCTGGAAGCAAGCGAACACATCCTGCCGCATGAAAAACGCGGCGAAGGGCATTACGCAGCGCGCTTTAGCAAAGAGCAGGCAGCAGCGCCAGCCAGCCCGCATACAAGAGAGCGCGCAGCAGGCAGGTTTTCCCAAAAAGGAAATGGAAGGAAAAAGGAATCTCTTTTTGACTTTCAAGTTTTCCAAACATTTTTGGAAGAATGCTTGTCTGCCAAAATGCAGCAGTACATCCAGGACGGAAGGCAGGAAGGGCGCCTGGCGGTATTTGGAGAACGGCTTTATCTGCTGCCGTCTGGCATCGGCAGCCTGGACGGGCTGAAAACCGAACGTGCTGGATTAGAGCTTGGCTGCTGCAAGAAAAACCGCTTTGAGCCGTCCCATGCACTGGCGATGGCACTGCGTCCAGACGACGTGCGCCAATGCCTGGAACTGGAAGAACCAGAGCGCTATCTGCGCGGAGAGACGCTAAGCTGCGGCGCCCAGACAGGCTGGATACTGTTGACCGTGCATGGATGCTCGCTCGGATGGGGAAAAGCATCGCGGGGCGTATTAAAAAATCATTATCCAAAGGGGCTGCGGCGGAGCTGACAGTAGAAAGGCGGAGGGATGTGAGCCGATGGGAATTTATGTAGATCCTGGTCATACAGCATTTGAGATGTCACGGTTTTCGGAAATATATATTGATAAAAGTATGCTGATTGCAAAAGTAAATGCAGCATACAAAACAGAAAAAAGATTTTTATGTGTAAGCAGGCCGCGGCGCTTTGGAAAGTCTATGGCAGCCAATATGCTTTCTGCTTATTATAGCTGCGGGTGCGATTCCGCAGCTTTATTTTCGGGTAAAATTTTCCCTGCAGGCAAGTCCGCAATTACTTCTATCAGTAAATATCTATCACTGTTCACCTGTGTTATAATAATATCTGACATTTCAGTCGTTGATTCTCAGTTTTGAAAGCGTGAAAAATAAACGCGCAGGCTGTTGCAGCAGCGCTATTTGCCACGTTTCCATAGGAAATAAAACATATGTGCAAAAAAGCCACAGCTACAAAGAAAAAAATGACCCAGTTATTTAAAATATACTGGCCGGACAATGGGGGCGGCATTGCAAATGTAATGGAAAGCATTGCGGATGGGTGTGCAAGCTGCCGCCAGGAGATTATTGTCTGCCAGGACAGCAGGAAGAAAAAAAGTGCGGATCATACGTATCATGGCGTCCCGGTACGCAGAAGCAGACAGCTTTTTACGATTGCGTCGACGCCGGTTTCACCCTGGTTTCTGTTTGATGTTAAAAAACGGACAAAGGACAGCGACTTTGTGATCTGCCACTTCCCATATCCGATGATTGACCTTGCCGTCCTGCTTGGATGGTATCACGGCAGGCTGATCGTATGGTGGCATTGCGGCATGGAAAAGTACAGGCGGCTCGTGCCGTTTTACCGCCCGCTTGTTATGCATACGCTGAAAAAAGCAGACCGTATTTTCGTATCTTCCAAGGGCAATCTGGTGCACTGTGCCATGCTGCATCCGTTTCGTGACAAATGCACGGTAATTCCGTTTTCCGTCAGCGATGCATATTTACAGAAAGGAAAAGCATTTGTAGAGACGCAGCAGCAAAGGCAAAGCGGAAAGGAAACGAGCATACTGTTTATCGGGCGCCTTGTCTGGTACAAAGGATGCGATGTACTGATGAAAGCATTCGCAAAGATGAAAACAAAAAACTGCCGCCTGGTGCTCGTCGGGGAAGGGCCGTTAGAACAGGAGCTAAAAACGCTTGCAGCACGCCTTGCGCCAGGGCGGGTAGAATTTGCCGGGCGGGTGTCGGAACAGGAAAAGATGAAAAGGCTGGAAGCATGTGATTTTCTTGTACTGCCGTCAGTGTCTAGGGCAGAAGCATTCGGGCTTGTGCAAATCGAGGCGATGGCGTTTGGAAAGCCTGTGATTAATACAAAACTGCCGAGCGGAGTGCCGTATGTAAGTGTGGACGGCGTAACCGGCAGGACGGTGCGTGCCGGGCATGTGCGCGCGCTTGCGGATGCGATGGATGTGCTTGCGCAGGATGATGCGCTGCGCAGGGAATACGGGAGGAATGCTTGGGAAAGGGTTAACCGGGAGTATACGAGAGAGGTTATGGTCAAAAGGTATGAGAGGGCGTTTGAGGAATTGGTATGAAAATCGCGTTTTTTGGACAACTGCTTTGTGAAACACAAAAGACAGGAATTGCATGGAGTGCACACAATCTGATTCTGGAGCTGGTAAAAATGCCGGAATTTGAGTGCAACTTGCAGTACTTTTCATTTCCGGGCAGGGAGGAAAAACGGCAAAAGCTGCAAGCCTATCAAGATGCCGGATGCAGGCTGGAGCCGTGCGGCTGGTTTCACTTTGTTTTATACAAGCTGCTGTGCGGCATGTTTCCGGTTCCGTATCGAATGTTTTTTCGTTCAGACCAGCAGATTACCCAGTGCTTTAATTTTACGGCGCCATTTCGGGCAAATGGAAAATGCCTTACCGTGATCCATGATATGGCGTACCTTGCCTGCCCGCAGACCGTCCGCTGGAAAACGAGAGTATGGCTGCGTGCAAGCATGAAGCGCTCTTGCAAATATGCGGATCATATTATTACGGTATCTGAGTTTAGCAAACAGGAAATTATACGTTATCTGCATGTTGCACCGGAGCGGATTACGGTTGTGCCAAATGCAGCAGACCATAGGAGATACCATCCGCATTATACAAAAGAGCAGATTCGCCTTGCGGCAGACACGTATGGAATTAACGGCAGGTATTTTTTGTATCTTGGCACGGTGGAGCCGCGAAAAAACCTGGAAACGCTGATTGGCGCCTATGCAAGGCTGTGCAGGCAAATGGAAGATGTGCCGCAGCTTGTAATCGCAGGGGGCAGAGGCTGGATGTGCCACAGCATCTACCGCAAGGCGGAACAGGTGCAGCTTGGAAACCGCATTTTATTTACAGGATATATCGCACAGGAGCACAGCCCTTTGCTGATGTGCGGGGCGGAGGCATTTGTGTTTCCTTCTGCTTATGAAGGGTTTGGGATGCCGCCGTTAGAAGCGATGGCATGTGGAACGCCTGTGATTGTTTCCGCCACAACAGCCTTGCCGGAAGTTGTCAAAGATGCAGGCATCCTGGCAGATCCTGAAAGTGAGGAAGGGCTTTGCCTTGCCATGAAAAAAATACTGCAAGACGAAGCATACAAAGAACAGTTGCGTGTGCTTGGACTGCAACGGGCAGGCAGCTTTACATGGCAAAAATCAGCGCAAAAGCTGGCGGAGGTTTATAAAAAGCTGTATGAAGCATAAGGAAAACAAAGAGAGCGGAATGCTTGCAGAGCTGCTGAATGCAGCAGAGGCAGCAAAGCCGGTTCTTGTTAAAATTATTCCGGTCAAGCTGCTGCGCATGTGCAAAAAGCACCTGTTAAAAGCCAATTTTTGCAGAATCAGCAAAAAGCGGATTCCTTTTCAGGCGGGGCATGATGCCAGAGGGGTCAATCTGATTGGAAATATTAAATTAGAAGCAGGGCTTGGAAAAAGCTGCCGGCTTGTGGCATCGATTTTAGAGCAGGCAGGGGCTGCACTGGATATTTACCAGTATGCGCAGGCAGGCGCGGATAATATCGGGGACACCACATGGGATCACAGGATCTTGGGCGGGCTGCACTATCAAATAAATTTGATTCATATAAATCCGACGGAGCTGGCGGATGCATTTTCGGCAATCGATCCGTCCGTCTGGGACTTTCGCTATCAGATCGCGTTCTGGCTGTGGGAGCTGGAGGAAGTGCCTGATGCATGGCTGCCGTATTTTCAATGCATGGACGAGATCTGGGCGCCCTCGGAATTTGTCTGTGAGGCAATCCGCAAAAAAACAGCGCTTCCGGTGAAGCATATGCCGTACTATGTGCACGCACAAATACACAGGCAATATCACAGGGAGTATTTTGGCATTCCTAAAAACCAGTTTTTGTTTTTAGTGATGTATGACAGCTATAGCTGCGCGGAACGAAAAAATCCACAGGCGGCGTTTCGGGCATTTCGGGAAGCATTTGCAAAAGAGAACCAGAAGGTTGGGCTGGTCATTAAGATCGGTCACCCGACCCAACAGGATGAGGCTTGGATTGCGGATATTCTGGAAGGTTATTCCAATCTGTATCTGATCAAAGATCTGCTTGATAGTGATGAGGTGTACAGCCTGATTCAGTGCGTGGACGCGGTAGTATCCCTGCACCGGGCGGAAGGCTTCGGGCTGGTGCTCGCAGAAGCGATGCTTCTTGGCACGCCGGTCATCGCGACGAACTGGTCGGCAAATACAGAGTTTATGGATGAAAATACCGCATGTATGGTAGACTGCCGGCTTGTGAAAATAGAAAAAGATATTCCGCCGTTTCCGGCAGGAGGACGCTGGGCGGAACCGGATATCCGGCAGGCAGCGCAATATATGCAGAAATTATATACAGACAGGCAGTTTTGCATGGAACTGTCGCAACGGGCAAAGGTACATGTGAATAAGGTGCTGAGTATGGAGCGGGCAAAAAAACAGATGTCAGACAGGCTGGAAAATATCTGGCAGGAACTAGGGGAAAACCTGCGGCAGTTTGCAGAAAGGGAAAAATGAAAGCTTTAAAAGACTTGTATTTGTACCGGCAGATGATCTACAGCCTGGTACGTAAAGAATTAAGAGGAAAATATAAAGGCTCTGTCCTTGGATTTGCATGGACATTTATCAATCCGCTGCTACAGCTTTTTGTGTATACGCTTGTTTTTTCCGTTATCATGCGCGCAAGTATCGAGAATTATTATATTTTCCTGTTTGTGGCGCTTGTTCCGTGGATGTTTTTTCAGTCCTCAGTTGTCGGAGGCAGCTCTAGTATCCTGGATGCAGCCGACATGGTGAAAAAAATATATTTTCCGCGGGAGGTACTGCCGATTGCGTATGTAACAAGCGCATTTGTAAATATGGCGCTTACCTTTCTGGTTGTATTTGCGGTACTGATTGTATCAGGATTTGGACTCAGCCTGCGCGCGCTTGTCTGCCTGCCTGTCGTAATGGTGATTGAGTACATTCTTGCGGCAGGTTTTGCGCTGCTGTCCTCCGCATTTTCGGTCTACGTGCGGGATCTTGTTTATGTGCTGAATATTGTTACGATGGCGTGGCAGTATTTAACGCCGGTCATGTATGCGGAAGAAATGATTCCAAAAGACCTGCTGCCAATCTGGAACCTGAACCCGATGACGCCGATTATCAGCGCATACCGGTCGATTTTGTACGATCAAAAGGTGCCTCAGCTTTCAACGCTCTGGCAGGCGCTTGCGCTTGGTATCTTATGCGTGGCAGCAGGATATCTGATCTTTCGGCGCCTACAGAGAGGATTTGCAGAGGAGTTATAGCGGAATATGAACGAACAAAAGGAAATAGAGCCATATGCAATCAAAGTGCAGGATTTGGTAAAAAGCTTTAAAGTCTATCAGGACAGGACGTATTCTGTGAAAGACCGTCTGCTGCTTCGGAAAAATAAATACGAAACACGCACGGTCATTAACGGGATCAGCTTCCAGGTAAAAAAAGGCGAAGCAGTCGGGCTGATCGGCAATAACGGGTGCGGCAAAAGCACCACGTTAAAGCTGCTTACAAGAATTATCTATCCAGACAGTGGAAACATCCAGATCAATGGGAGAGTATCCAGCCTGTTAGAGCTTGGCGCGGGATTTCACCCGGATATGACGGGCAGAGAAAATATTTATATTAACGCTGCGATTTTTGGGCTGGCAAGAAAAGAAATTGACAGGCGCATACCGGATATCATTCGCTTTTCAGAGCTGGAAGCGTTTATCGACCATCCGGTTCGGACGTATTCGTCAGGGATGTATATGCGGCTTGCCTTTTCAGTGGCGATTCATGTCGATGCGGAAGTGCTGTTGATTGATGAGATTCTTGCGGTAGGCGACGTTAATTTTCAGCAAAAGTGCTTTGATAAGCTAAAGAGCCTGAAAGAGCAGAACACAACGATTGTAGTTGTCTCGCATTCTTTGGGACAGATTGAAGAAATCTGCGACCGGACGCTTTGGATCAGTCAGGGCAGGATCAAGGAGGACGGACTGCCAAGGCAGGTGCATGAAAAGTATTTGTCTGCGATGGAACAGGAGCGCCGAAGCAGGATCAGGCAGGAGCACGGAAAATAAAATACGAAGCGGAAGGGACAGGCAAAAACAATGAACCATCTACAGGAAGATATGGAACTGTTACAGGACAATTTGCTGGAAATGCAGGCGCTTTGGGATCTTACAGAACCAAAGGTAAGCGTTCGCCAGGCAGGGGTGAAATATCCGTTTGTATTGTGCAAAAAAGCAGCCCGAAAGATTCTGCGATGGATGCTGCGCCCTTATTTTCAGCAGCAGGCGGCATTCAACGGGGCAGCAGTACGTGCCGTCGGAGATCTTTTGCGCATTCAGCATCAAATGCTTGTCAGAGAAAAGACGTCAAGGGACATCCTGCCAGAATCGGACGCGCCCCGGATCATACAGATCGTCGCTGGGCTGAACTATGGAGATGCGGTAGGAAATGATGTGATCGCCATTAAAAATGCATTAAAAGCAAAAGGAATCGTCACAGAGATCTATGCCACGACGATTCACAAAAAAATACCTGCCGGTACAGCCAAATACAGTTACCGTCTGCCAGAACTTAGAGAAGATGACATCGTGATCTACCATTTTGCGTCGGCTGACCCTCTGGCAGAAACCGTCCAAAAGCTAACGTGCATCAAGGTACTGCGCTATCACAATGTAACACCGCCGGAATTTTTTCAAAAATATGACCGTACGGCAGCCCACAGCACACGGCTTGGGCTAAAGCAGATGCGGGAAATGAACCAGTCGTTTGACTATGTAATGACGGTATCGGAATATAACAAAAAAGACTTGCGGGGGATGGGATACCGCTGCCCGATCTTTGTAGTGCCGATCTTAATTCAGTTTTCCGATTACGCAAAAAAGCCGTCACCAAAGATAATTAAAGAATACAGCGACGGCGTAAAAAATATTATATTCGTAGGCAGAATTGCCCCAAATAAAAAGATCGAAGATGTAATTACGGCTTATGACTATTATCATAAAAAGGCAGATGCCAACACCCGTCTGATTATCGTTGGCTCTCATCAGGAAAAAAGCAGGTATTATAGTTATCTGCAAAGCCTGATACGCAGGATAAAGGCAGAAAATATTATCTTTACAGGGCATATCACGTTTGAAGAAATCCTTGGCTGCTACAGCGTTGCGGACGCCTTTTTATGCATGAGCGAGCATGAAGGATTTTGTGTGCCGCTAGTAGAAGCGATGTATTTTGGCGTGCCAGTTGTTGCCTATGCAGGTACGGCAGTGCCCGAAACGCTGGACGGATGCGGGGTACTGCTGGAACATAAGGCGCCGGAGTATGTGGCGAAGGCGCTTGGAGCGGTGTTGCAGGATGAGGAGAAACGCAGCGAAATTATAAAAAGAGAAAATGAGCGGCTGAAAAATTTTGCAGTAGATGTGGTAGGGGAGAAGATGATCGGGGTATTGGAAAAAATGGCAGGGAAAAAAGATGGGCATCCCCTGGCTGCTGCTCATCATAAGTGCTATTAAACAAGCTCGATATGGTTTGTTCGCTGTAGTATTAGAGCGTGTCATAAAAACAATTCTTATTCTTTGAAAAACAGAAAGATTATGCTATACTATAAAGCAAATGATGAAAGAAAGGGCTGATTAATGAGTGACATAAAAATACAGTGGCATCCGGGGTTTGTAGCGGCAATGGATCTGGAACTTGCTGCTAACAGGGCAGACCTGGTATATGAGAAAGAATACAATCTGAATACAAAACCTTTGGAAATTGATCTGCTGGTTATCAAAAAAGATAAGGATGTCCGCACTGCCAACGAAATTGGATGGATTTTCAGAGGGTATAATATACTGGAATACAAGTCGCCGGATGACAGCCTTGACATAGATGCATTTTATAAAGCAGGGGCATATGCAGGTTTATATAAAGCATATGGCGGAGTGTCAGACGAACGAAAAGCTGACGATATAACGGTGTCTTTGATTAGGGAATCCAGGCCGGACGGACTTTTTGAATATTTCCAAAGACATAATATCCGTACAACGAATCCATACCGCGGAATATACTATGTACTGGATGCAGTGTTGTTTCCAACACAGATCATAGTGTCCAGGGAAATGGATAGGAAGAGCCATACATGGCTGAAAGCCCTGTCTGGGAAAATGAAAAAGCAGGATATGAAGGAATTGCTTGAAAAGATCGAAGCAATAAAGCTGACATTTGACAGGGAGCTTGCGGATTCCGTTTTGGAAGTAAGCATCAGGGCAAACCGGCATGTTGTAGACGAATTGAGAGGAGATGGGAGTATGTGCCAGGCATTATTGGAAATTATGGAACCAGAGATTAACAAAATAAAAGAAGATGCAGTAGCAGCAGCAAAAGAAGATGAAATTCTATGCGCAGTAAAAAGTTTTCGTGACCTGGGAGCCAGTGATATTCAGATTAAAGATGTTTTGGTTAAAAACCATCGATTATCTTTTGCGGAAGCAGAGAAGTATTTGCGTACTTACAATCACTAAATTTTGCCAATTATATTAGGTTTGTGGACTGCGGCTCTTATGATGGGGATTCCGTTCAGGCGTCGAGATGGTGCCGGATTATCGTTTTTATATCAGGCAGCACAGCAATACTATATATGAAACTGTTTTATATGCTGTATGTTAAAGAATGGCAAACAGCAGTACAAAATGAAAAGAACAGAAAAAATCCTGGTTAAAAAAACTGGGATTTTATTTTTTTGCGGTAAAAGAGAATTTCAGAAATATTTTCCTATCTACAATTACTTCTTTCAGTGTATATATTCACATAAAAATACATGCAATAATTAATTTCGGTATTTAAGACAATCCTGATACAGCTATTTTACAAAAGTACAAATGCGAGGGGATCGGTATGGATATTTTTGATCAAAGCCTGTCCATTATTATGCCGGCTTATAACGAAGGTGCTTATATTTACAGCAACTTAATGAAAACGGTAAAGACAGTCAGCGGATTTCACCGAAATTTTGAAATTATAGCAGTCAACGACGGCAGCGAGGATCATACAGAGGAAGAAATAAAGCGTGCAATCAAGCAGGATCATCGCATTGTATTGGCGAGCTATAAGCCAAACGGAGGCAAAGGCAAAGCTGTGAAAGAAGGTGTATTAAGGGCAAGGGGACAATATATTACTTTTCTGGATGCTGACCTGGATTTGCTTATGACATAGAAATACTGGCAAAGATCTCCCGAAATGGCGGCAGAATCGCAGAAATGCCAGTTGTATTAAACTTTCAGAGAGAAAACCATTGGGGACGCATCCGTATCAGGGATATCTGGCTGGTAGTGAAAGATACGATGGCATTGTATGCATCCATGAAGAGAAAGAGATTTATTTTGAATGAAAAAACTACAGGAATTTGAAAAAAACAGCATGATTTTGTTTGTCCTTCTGATGGGAGCAAATGGATGTAATTATTTATTTCAAATTATAGCCGGAAACCGGATGGAGGTAGAAGATTATGGTGTGGTAAACACTGTTTTAGGGCTGGTTGGCATTTTGACCATTCCTACGACAATGATCTCTATGGTATCTGCCCGCTATACAGCGATTTTTGCAGCACAAGAAAATACAGAAGGAATGGTATGCGTACTCCACTTGCTGCTTCGTTTTGTAATGATGATAAGTGCGGTTTTGTTTTTTGCAGGAATCGTAGGGATACAACAAGTGACGAATTTATTTGACATGGAATCGTCAGGGTATGTGATCGGGGCATTTATCATTGCTGTTATCAATCTGTTTTTTTCAATCACTTCTGGAACGTTGCAGGGGATGAAAAAGTTTTTTCCATATGGAATACAGACGATTTTGTCCGCGGCTGGCAAGCTGGTGTTAAGTGCATGTTTTCTTTGGATTGGATGGCGTGTTTATGGAGTGCTTGCTGCTGTTTGCCTTGGGACAGCTTCGGCAGTTCTCTATGGAGCTATGCAGATAAAAGGCGTTATAAAAAATGCAGTATGCTGTCAGGGCAGAAAGCTTGCGGATCTTGGGGAATTGTGGAAATATGCAGCCTCATCAATCGTGACGCAGGGGTGTGTGATTGCGGTTACGAACGGAGATGTCCTGCTGGTAAAAATGTATTTTACGGATGCAGTCACAGGAGTATATGCATCGGCGTCTGTGATTGGCAAGATTTCCATGTATGTATCCACAGCGATTGTAGCTGCTTTGTTTCCGATGGCGGTGGACAGGCATCAAAGAGGAGAGGATACTTTTTTGTTATTTCAAAAAGCTCTATTTTATGGTGGCGCAGCATCCGCAGCAGCAGCTCTGGTGATGAGCCTGCTTGGAAAATATGTAATTGGAATATTGTTTGGAGCACGGTACCAAAAAGCAGTTTTATATTTGCCTTATGTCTGTATGTTTATTGTGCCGCTTACCCTTGTCACAATTTTAATGAACTATGTGCTTGCGGTTGGAAAGGCAAAGGTATTTGGAATATCCATAACGATTGGGGCAGGAAGCATTTTTGGGCTCAGCGCATTGCTGCACAGAACAGTCGAACAGATCATGATAATGTCGGGAATGATTCTGACCGGAGTATTTATCATAAATATTATATGGCTGCTGCAAGCGAAAAAACAGGCAGAAGTTTAGGAGCTTGAACAAATGAAGTATCATGATTTGCTTAAGCGTGACAGCCGGATTACGATTATGGCGTTGTCATGGAGAGATATTAAGTCACCGACAGCAGGAGGCGCGGAAGTGCATACACATGAGATGCTAAGACGTATAGACCGCTCTTCTTACAGGGTGATACATATAGCCGCAAGGTATGGCAGAGAAAAAGAAAGTGAGATGATAAACGGAGTACAATATATCCGAAAGGGCAATCCTGTAAGTGTGATTTGGTATGCTTTTTTCTATTATCAAAGAAACAGGAAAAATATTGACTTCGTCATCGACCAGTGCAACACGCACCGTTTTTTTACACCGTTATGGGTGCCTGTTACAGAAGCCGGCGTGGTAGGTACGCCCAGTGTGGTAGTTGATTCGCTTGGAGTGAGGAACGCAGTAGACGGAGGAAATGCCGGGTATTTATGCAGGAAAAATCATGGAAAGGCATTGGCAGAGGAAATGGAACGGGTTTTGCTGGATAAAGAGCTGTATGAACAGAAAAGGGAACTTGCGTATGCTTTTTCGTGCCAGTTTTTGTGGGAAAGAAATAAAGAGAAGATTAGGAAGTTTTTAAAAGAAATAGACAGAAAAAAATAACATGAAGGGAAGCAGCTATGAATACAGCTATTGTGTATATTTCCAGTGATTCTTATGTAATGCAGACAGGAACATCCATTTATTCTCTGTTTGAAAATAATATGCATATTAAAAAAATGGATACGTATGTGATTTCTACAGGAATTTCAGAGAGGAATAAGAAAAAGCTTAGAGATATTGCTTTTCGCTTTCAAAGAAAACTGGACATCATTGATGAAGAGAAATTAATAGAAAAATATGAATTCGGGGGGGGGGGGTAAAGTATTTCGGAAGTTATGTTCTTTGGATTCGTCCAATGGTTCCAGAGGTTGTACCATCTTTCTATGATGTTTTAATTACGATTGATGGGGACACGCTGGTTCTTGACGAAATCTCAAAATTAATAAATAAAACATATCATATGTCGGAAGAAAAGGTGGTTATTATGGCACGAAATTCTGATAATGATAGAATTCGTAAAAAGTACGGACTAAGACCAGAAGATATTTCGGTTAACCCAGGAGTAATGTGTATTAATATGAAAAACTGGAAAAAACATAGGTGTACTGAAAGATTACTGTCTTTTATGGAACATCATGATATTACGAAATACAAAACATTAGACGAGGTTGCGTATTCTAAAGTTTTGAAAAAAGAAATATGTGCGGCAGATTTTAATGAAATTTATTACCCATGTTATCGGGATCTAACAGGCAGGCAGCTTCTCTTTATGTATCATTTCAATCCAGAACACTATTATAGTATCCAGGAAATAGAAAAGGCAAAAGGACACGAAGTGATACTTCATTACGTGAATTTATTAGGACATCCGTGGGAAAAAGGGTGCTTGTGTCCGCTAAGTGGTTTGTGGGAACAATATTATAAAAGAGCGTGGAAAAGGGAAACAAATAAAGTTAATCCTGTAAAAAAGGGTGCTTGTAGAAAAGTTATTCTGGTATCATATAGGAATTTCCGCTGGCTTTATGTGTTCATCTATAGAGTATGGTATGGGTTAGTTCCATATTTTAATATTGATGGAAGAAACGATGGAATTAAATAAGTATGAAAGTTGAGAGCAGAAAAATGTGTATGAAATTAGTGTCTGTAATAGTACCAACATATAATCGCGCTGAAATATTATGTGATTGTATTGATTCTATAATATGCAGTACATATACAAATTTGGAAATTATTATTGTAGATAATAAATCAACAGATCAAACAGTGGATATCGTAAAACATAGGTACTCAAATGATAAGCGGATAAAGATATTGAAATTGAAAAAAAATAGGATGGCAGCAGGCGGAAGAAATGCAGGAATAAAAGTAGCAAAAGGTGAATACATGCTCTTTGTAGATAATGATAATATTGTTTATCCTGATATGATAGAATTGCTGATAAGGGAGATGGAGAAAGACAAAAATATTGGTTTGACTGGACCGATATCGATCAATAAGTTTAATGATGACAGAATTTGGCTTGCCAGCGGGGATTATCATTTTTTTTCATCCAGACCGAAAACTTTGTATGCAAATAAAAAGATAGAAGAAATTACATTGGAAAAGCGTTATGAAACTTGTTATTCACCTAATGTGATGATGGCAAGCAGAAAAGCTGTTCAGGCGGTTGGAGGATTTGACAGAGTATATTATGCGATGTATGAAGAAGCTGATTTTGGCTATCGTATTTTGCAGGCGGGATTTAAAGCGTATATTGTGACAGATGCAAGAACATGCCATTTGGGGACTGTTGGAGCAGGTGAACAGGAAAGATTACGTCATTTAGGAATAGGATTTCCGGAACGAGCATATCACTTTGCCAAAAACAGAACAATATTTATGAAGAAATATGCAAATTGGTATCATATGATAACCTATTACTTAATATTTATCCATGTGTTTACTTTTTATTATAGTTTTATGGCATTAAAATACGGGAGGAAAGATATTGCAGCGGCGTGGTTAAAAGGAACAGTTGCAGGAATGATTGCAAGCGTTCCAAAACAGATAAAAGTCAAGATATAAAATACAAATTATGAGGAGAATATTTTATATTATGGTGAAATACAAAAAAAAATCTGAATTTTTGATGATAATATTAATCGGCGCCTTATTGTCTGTATATTTTTACAGTCAGTTAATTAATACAGAGCTTCCCATTCACTCAGATGACGCAGCAACTGCGACAGATTTACGTGATATGATTGAAATGGGTAATTTTAAATGGATATATTGGATATCTCCTTTGGGATGCTTAAACGGGGTATTGTATGTACTTTTTGGACCGACAGAATTCTTTTTGCAACTCTTTTTTGCTATTAAATATTTCTTTTGTATTACAGTGACATTATATCTTGCTGTTTATAATAAAAAGATTCGTTGGTGTCTTTTGCCTTTTTTTGTTTTTTTTGCTTTGCCAGGCAATTTTGGAATAGCAAGTATCCAGCCGCTAAAGTTTCATGTGTGGACAGAGCTTGTTCCATTGATTTGTTTGTTATATATATTTCATAGAGGAAATCGTATTAGTTTTTTAAATAAACGTGATATCTTAGTCCTTGCAGTATTTTCTGCTTGCGGTTTGTTCGAAAGGGATATTCTGATTATTGTTACTTGCTGGCTTCCGCTAATAGTTTATTGCTTTATTTATTTGTATCAGAAAGGCTATATAACAAAGTATATTAAGTATTTTACTGTTGCAGGGATGCTTATTCTGATAGTGGGAAAAGCCTTTTTTTCTTTTGTGCAATATAATGGATACGGAGCAAGCAGCTTTGTTGAAATTGAAACCATATTCAGCAATTTGTTTATAGGGATTGCTGGATTTTTATCTATGTTCAATATTGATATTATCGGAACTAATATTTTGCAATTTAATACAATAATAAATGGTGTTCGGCTGTTAGTATTGTTTTATGCAATGTGGTGTGTTGCTTGTATAATGAAAGATATTTTCAAAAAACAAATAGAAAATGTAAACATGGACGAAGCTATACTTGCCATAAGCAGTATTGTTTTAGTGTCAGCATTTTTGTTGGGTGGAAAACGAGAAGATGAAATATCAATCCGTTATATGGCTTATTCATATTATATCTTTTTGATATTATCTTGCAGAAAGTTGTTTGAAATAATTGGTAACAAAAAGCTTCAATTCCAACTAAAGACATGTAAGGTGAATGTGATAACGTGTTTTTTTGTGGTTTGTATATCAGTAACAGTAAATCCAATAAGATTATCCAGAGAAGAAAATATTGCTGATGAACTTGCAGAGCAGATTCTGCAAATGGATGATGAACTGAAATGTGGAATGGGATCTTTTTGGGTGGCAGATGTGGTAAGTTGTTTAACAGATTATAGTCATGAGGTTCAAGCGAGTGAATGGAATGCAAATGGAACGATACTGCCTTATATGAATGAATGGGACAGTTATCGTAATGGAAGTCGAAATTATAATTTTTTTATTGAAGATTGTAATCAAGGAAATTTTGGCATCAATTCTAATAATTTATTAAAAAGTTTTGGAGGATATCGCAAAAAGACTAAAATATGCAATGCAAATGTTTATTTATATGATTATGATATCAGGACTGTGCCTTTATCGATCAATGCTGATGATCAAGTATATATCAAAAATTACTCTGACTTAGAGATAAAAAATCAGTATATCCTGATGAAGAAAGGTGAGGAACTTCAGCTTCAGAATCTCTATGTAACTTCGGGTAAAATCAGGATAACTATTTCTGGGGATTTTGAAACAAATGCGATTGCATTAAAGTCTGATGAAAAAGCTACGATTCATTTAACTAAAAATATGAAAAGTTTAGCAATTTATGAAATTACGGCTGAACAACTGTATGATAATTTTGATTTGAAAGTTACCAGCAATACTGAAGCTATAAATAAAATAAGAAATATACGTATAGAGCGATTGGAAAATTGTATTTTGTTGCCTGTAGAATCGGAGTATACACTGGATTTATCATCAGGTTATTACATTTTTGGAATGGAAGGAGATGATGTTAAAAATTCACAGATGGAATTTGAAATGAATGGGAAAAAAATGGATGCGGAAAAAATCAATAGTGGAAGAATGAAAGCGGCATATGGAATTCAAGTAATTAATGGAGGAAAGCTGAAAGTATCTGCATATTATAAAGGACGTATTAAAAGCGTATATTATCAAAACCAAATATTAGGTATGATAAACAATCCAAATAGAACAATCTACACGCTTAATCATGGAATGCAGACCAAAAAATCAGAAGGATTGTTGTATGGTCCATATGCAAATTTGGAGCCAGGAGAATATTTAATTGACATTTATGGAAGCAAGCTTGATTGTGCTGATATTCGATTTACATATGAAGGAGGCGTATCCTTTGAGGATTTCATATTAATACGAAATAATCCAAATCATTATACATATCGAATAAATCTAGAAGAGGATTTAGATGCATTTGAGGTATTGATTTCGGATATCAGGGATACTGATTTAGAAGTGGATTATTATGCGATAACAGCTTTAAATACCCAATTTGTAGAGAAGGTTGAATTGAGTTATCTGTATAATAGTCAAGACATATATACTAAGGCAGAAATAGATGATAACAGAAAAGTAATTACTTTAAAAAGTGGTGAGTTTTGTTATGGTCCATACGTTAATTTGCAAAGTGGAAAGTATATGCTTTCGATATTAGGTGATAATCTTTCAGACTCTGAAATAAGTATAACCATAGAAAATGGTGAACAGAGAATAGATCATTTGTATAAAATTTTGGATACAGGAAACAAACTAGATATACAGTTTGAGGTTGAAGAGATTTCTAAAAATCTTGAGATTATTATTAAAAATATACAGAAGGAAGAAATCGAAATTGAACGTTATACCATTCAATCAATAAATTAACGAGTACTTTTGGATCTTGAAAAAGAAGTTAGTTCGTATGTGTCAAAAAATATATAACTATAAAAGAGAGTGTACCATGGATAAAATAAGTATTATAATTCCTTGCTATAATGAACAGGAAGTATTAAATGATTTTTATTGTAAAATAGAAGAAGTAACAAATGAAATGGAGGATGTGGAATTTGAATATTATTTTGTTGATGACGGTTCCTCTGACTGTACCTATTCGATATTAAAAAAATTGAAAGAATCAAATGATAAAATACGAGTTCTCAGGTTTTCAAGAAATTTTGGAAAAGAAGCTGCAATGTATGCTGGATTTGAACATATAAATGGTAATTATGTTGCGGTTATGGATGCTGATTTGCAGGATCCTCCAAGTTTATTAAAAGAAATGTATCAATTAATTAAAGAGAAAGGATACGACTGTGTTGGAGCTAGAAGAACGAATAGAGTAGGTGAACCGGCGATCAGGTCATTTTTTGCAAAAATTTTTTATAAAATTTTACGTCAGATAACAGGAATGGATGTGGTAGATGGAGCAAGAGATTTTAGGCTTATGAAACGTGAAATGGTTAATGCAGTTTTAGAAGTTAAAGAATACAATAGGTTTTCCAAAGGTATATTTGCTTGGGTTGGTTTTGAAACGAAATATTTAGAATATGAAAATATTGAAAGAAAGAAAGGAAATACTAAATGGAATTTTTGGAAGTTGTTTAAATATTCAATAGAAGGAATAGTATCTTTTTCTACAGTGCCATTATTTTTTTCATCCATACTGGGGTTTCTTATATGTATATCAGCGAGCGTTTGGTTTATTAGAATTATAATCGGATATTTTTTAAATGGTACTTCTGGAGACGGATTTGCAACTCTTGTATGTTTGTTATTGATTTGGGGCGGGGTATTACTTTTTGCAATTGGAATATTAGGAATTTATATTGCTAGGCTATATTTAGAGGTGAAGAAACGTCCGCTGTATATTGTAAAAGAAGAATTATAATATTGATCTATAAGTGGAAAGAGATATATTGAAAACGAATGAAATAATATCAAGGGAGAACTGCGGGGGATGTCAGAAGCATTTAATATAAAATTAAAGAAAGAAAAACAAATCACGATTTTAGCTTTAAATTGGCGTGATATAAAGAATCCTATGAGCGGTGGAGCAGAGATCCATGCTCATGAAATGTTTAGCCGCAATAGCGATATATTTCAAATAGTGCATTTATCTCCAAAGTATCAAGGATGTATGGATGTAGAAATAATTGATGGGGTAAGGTATATCAGAAAGGGAAATATTGTAACTGTTATTGTATATGCCTTGCTGTATTATCAAAAGAACAAAAAAGTGATTGATTTTGTAATTGATCAATGCAATGCACATCGCTTTTTTACATATTTTTATGTAGAAAGGAAGAAAAGAATATTTTATACGCACCAATTATATCGCGAATTATGGTTTATAATGGCAAGTTGGCCTGTAAGTCAAATTGGATTTATGATGGAAGTACCTATGCTGAAACTGAATAGAAAAGATCAGACAATTACAGTTTCGGAGTCAACCAAAAGAGAATTAATAAGGATAGGATATAAAGATGATAAGATTACAATTGTGCCAAATGCAATAAATATTAAGCCACTTCCATATGAAAAACTGAACTCCTCTAAAGAAAAAATTCCTATTTTTATTTATGTAGGAAGATATGCTAATTCGAAGGGAATGAATTATGCAGTTGAGGCAATTGGAAAATTAAAGCAACTTGGAAGAAATATTAAATTTTTAATTGTTGGCCGTGAAAATAAAAATTATATAAATAAAGTGTTGCAACCAATTTGCAAAAAATATCAAATTCATATGGGCAAAAGTTATGAGAGTGATATTATAATTTGTGGCCATGTGTCAGAAGAAACGAAACGGCACCTATTAGAAAAATCACATGCATTATTACTTCCTTCAAAAAGAGAGGGATGGGGAATTGTTATTATAGAGGCAGCGTTATTAGGCACACCTAGTATAGTCTTTTGTTCACCAGGGTGTATTGATGCTGTAGACTATGGAAGGGCAGGTTATTTGTGTCATAAAAATACGTCGGATGAACTAGTAAAATATATGATTGATATCATGGATCATAAGAAACAGTATGAAATGAAAAGAAGAAAAGCATATTCTTTTTCAAGTAGGTTTAGCTGGGAGGAAAGTTCAAATATTTTTAGAAATCTAGTGTATAAAATGTATCTCGAAAATTGAGAGTTTTAGAGATTAATTGAAGAGCAAATGGAGCGGATGGAAGTCTGGGAAGGAGAGATATGGAACGAGATGATAAACCGTTGGTTTCTGTTATAGTTACGGTATATAACCGTGAAAAATGGATAGAGAAATGCGTCAATCACTTGTTAGTTGAACAGACGTTTCAAGATTTTGAGATTTTATTAGTGGATAATGGCAGTACAGATCATAGCGTAGCAGTTATGAAAGAGTGTCAAAAAAAACATCCAGAAAGAATAAGAATTATATTAGCTTCTGATAATGTGGGGGGGGGTAAAAATCTGCCGGCAGATTCCAGGCAGAGAGGAATGGAAAATGCCAAGGGGAAGTATTTTACCTTTTGTGACAGTGATGACAGGTTTTTAGAAAATGGGCTGGAATTGCTTGTAAATGCAGCCATTATAAATCAGGCGGACATGGTTATTGGAGATTATATTACGGTGGATGAAAAAGGTCATAAAATAAGTGAATATAAATTTGATCATAACTATCAGCACGGAAATGTATCAGAGGTAATTATTTATAACAATTGTATGTGTCAGCCACGGCTGTTTCGTTCAGAATTTGCGAGAAATAATCATATAAACTTTCCTGTTGGAAGTTGGTTTGAAGATACATGCTTTGTTTTGGAATTTGGATATGTTGCTAATAAAGTTGTAATTACAAATCAAATTGTATACGAATATTTGCGCAATAAAAGTTCTACTACAAATCAGTCTAGGAATATTAAATTAAATGTTGAAAATATGCCGGTCAGGTGGTTTGAAAGTGTATTTAAAAATCATTTAGAAGATTATGAGGGCATAAAGAATTCAAAGTTGTTTATTTGGAAATGTATTTCAATTATTATGGAAATTGTATATAATCCAGCAGTGGTTCATTTTGGTGAAATATCACCTAGAGAAGCTGGAAGGATAGCGAAAAAATTTGGGAAATTAATTCGTCAGTATTGTGCAGAATACAAACATAATCCTTATTTCCAAAGTAATGAATTAAAAGATATTGTTGGCAGTAAATATTTTTATTCAGTATTTCTGTATAAAATATTGTTATCGCTGCATTTGGACGTATTAGCCGCATGTATAGTAGCTCTTATATTTTAAATAGGGTGGGCATTTGCATTAAAAGGAATAGGTGATCGAATGAAAGTCGTTATTTTAGCAGGTGGATTCGGTACAAGAATTTCAGAGGAATCCCATTTAAGGCCAAAGCCGATGATTGAAATAGGAGATAGGCCAATATTATGGCATATTATGAAAATGTATTCAGCATATGGGTTTTACGAATTTATTATTTGTTGTGGATATCGGCAATATGTAATCAAAGAATATTTTGCTGATTACTATTTGCATAATTGTGATGTTACTTTTGATTTTGGCAAGGGTAATCAAACGATTATTCATAATAATGAAGCGGAACCATGGAAAGTTACATTGGTTGATACAGGACTTCATACAATGACAGGAGGCAGAATTAAACGAGTCCAGGAGCATATAGGTAATGAGCCTTTTATGCTTACATATGGTGATGGTATATCTGACATAGATATAATGCAGGTATTGAAGTTTCATAAAGGAAATGGAAAGATAGGCACAATTTCAGCGGTACGGCCGGCAGGACGGTTTGGAATATTGGAATTAGGAGAAAATGAAGTAAAAAGTTTCCGGGAAAAGAACATAAAAGATAGTGGGTGGATCAATTGTGGATTTATGGTTATGGAACCTGATGTTTTTGAATATATAGAAGACGATCATACAGTATTTGAAAAAGAACCATTGGAAAGATTAGCGACAGAAGGGCAGTTAGGATGTTATAAACATACAGGATTTTGGCAATGTATGGATACGATGAGAGATAAGGAAAGACTGGAAAACTTATGGAATAGTGGACAGGCAGTATGGAAGGTATGGTAAAGATGGAAAGTAGAAGCCAGGCTCAGCGAGATGCTGAAAACGAAATATTGGAAATGGTAAGGAGATACAGTAGGTTATATCATGCTTCTAAAGAATATAAATATGGTGACAAAATTTCATATGCAGCCCGCATGTATGATGAGGAAGAAATTGTAAATTTAGTAGAATGTGCATTAGAATTTTGGCTGACATCAGGCAGGTATACAGAGGAATTTGAACAGAAGTTTGCAGAATATTTGGGAGTAAAGTATTGTTCTGTGGTCAATTCAGGCTCTTCTGCAAACCTGCTGGCTTTTGCGGCACTGACATCCCCGCTTTTAGGAGGGCGCAGGATAGAAAAAGGAGACGAGGTTATTACGGTTGCGGCAGGATTTCCGACAACTGTAAATCCAATTATACAATATGGTGCAGTCCCGGTCTTTGTGGATGTTAAAATTCCGCAATACAATATCGATGTTTCACAATTAGAATTGGCAGTTACTGAGAAAACAAAGGCGGTTATGGTTGCCCATACGTTAGGAAACCCATGCGATTTGCAAGCAATCAAAGAATTTTGCAAAAAATATTCTTTGTGGATGGTGGAAGATAATTGTGACGCGCTGGGCGCAAAATATGTAATAGGCGGAAAAGAAAAATATACGGGGACAGTCGGGGATATTGGCACATCTAGCTTCTATCCGCCACACCATATGACAATGGGGGAAGGAGGGGCGGTTTATACGGATGATCCAATTTTGCACAAAGCAGTCCAGTCGTTACGAGACTGGGGCAGGGATTGTATATGCCCGCCTGGAAAAGATAATTTGTGTGCGCACCGCTTTGGACGGCA
>ERZ778516.1037-NODE-1037-length-22143-cov-10.650489_pt1 | contig 22143 bp, 19 predicted proteins | sample MGYA00510342_ERZ778516 | MGnify/ENA primary metagenome ERZ778516 (study PRJEB29527, sample SAMN07138961) | mouse gut metagenome | material: feces | host: mouse | place: China:Nanjing | collected 2016-01-25 ... | reverse complement strand
AAAATAACATATATTGACATTTCTCTCCTTTCCCTGTAAATTATAGTATAAACTGAGAAAAAGGCAGGGAACCATCCAGCTTCGGCCGGGGTTGGATGAAACCAGCCGGATGCATCTGCTGCAGCCGGCTCCTGCGGCGTTGGCCGGATGCCCGTGCAGGCGCGGCATTTGGCTCTTTTCCCGCGGGGATAAATTTTACAGAGAGGAATGGAAACAATATGACTTTATCTTGGAAAGAACTGCTTGTTTTTTTGATTTTATTTGCGGCCAACCTGATCCAGGCAATTACCGGCTTTGCCGGGACCCTTCTGGGGATGCCGCCTACCATACAGCTTATTGGGGTGGACGAGGCGAAATCCGTGCTTGCCATCCTGGACCAGCTCTCCTGCCTGTTGATTGTGCTGACAGGCTTCCGGCACATCAACTGGAAAGAATTCTGCAAAATGGCAGTATTGATGGTGGCTGGGATGTTCATTGGGATGAAGATTTTTGAAGTGTTCCCAGTGCAGCAGCTTCTGACGCTGTACGGGGTTATGATTCTGTGCATTGCCATCTGGAAACTGTTTGGGCAGAAGCTGGCGCAGGGGCTGTTCCCACAGAAGGCAGGCCCGAAGGGCGGCGCAGGGGAACACAGGGCGAAATCCCCGGCTTATGTTGCAGGGATGCTGCTGGTTATCCTGGCGGCAGGCGTCATCCATGGGATGTTTGTGTCCGGGGGCGCGCTGCTGGTAATTTACGCTTCTTCTGCGCTGAAGGAAAAAGAGGAGTTCCGGGCAACCATGGCCATGCTGTGGGTTACAATCGGCTGCTACCTGACAGGGAACCAGATACAGGCAGGGCACTTTAATTCCCATGTTATCTTTTTATGCGCGGCAGGGACCATCCCGCTCTTTGCAGGCATCTTTTTTGGGACAAAGCTGGTGAAGAAAATCAGACAGGAAACCTTCTTAAAGCTTACCTATGTGCTGCTGGTTATTTCCGGCGTCCTTGCCATTGTATAAGGGCATCCAGTTGGGAAAATTGGGCGGGGCTTTGGTTTTTGCCTGATTTTATGAAATTTGCATAAATAACAGGAAAAAATTTAAGCAATACATACAAAATGCCCACAAATTTAAAAAACCTATTGACTTTATTGTCCGCATTTACTACAATAGTACCATAAATTATAAATAAATAAACGCGTGTTACTGTTCAATCAGGCATGAGTTCTCTTTAGAAAAGGAGAATTCATGTCTTTTTTTGTCGGCTTCCGGCCGGGCTGGCGAAAGGATGGCAGGCATGCCGAAAAGGAGGATGAGGATGTTTTCAATGTTTAAGAAAAAAGCAGGGCTGGAACTTGCTGCAGTGGCAGATGGCCGCTGTATCCCAATCGAGGAGGTAAAGGACCCTGTATTTTCCGGCAAGGCGCTGGGGGATGGGGTAGCAATCATCCCGGAAGACAGCGTGGTTACCGCCCCCTGCGACGGGACGCTGTCCATGGTGGCAGACACGCTCCACGCCTTTGGCATGGCAAGGGAGGATGGCCTTGAACTGATGGTGCATATTGGGATTGACACGGTAGCCCTTGGGGGAGAAGGCTTTGAAGCGTTAGCCCAGGCAGGCAGCCAGGTGAAAAAGGGCGCCCCGATTATCCGCTTTAACGCAGCGCTGATGCAGGAAAAGGGAGTGGATATGACTACCATGCTGATTCTTTTGAACCCAGCCCAGTACCAATTCAAAAAGCTGGCCCAGGGCCAGCAGGTGAAAAAAGGGGCTGACACTGTTATTGAGTGCACACCGCAATGATGATTTGTGATTGGGGATTTTGAGATGGAAGCCATTAAAGTATATAACAACAGCGCTGTGTCATCGGTAAAACCGGACGGCCGTGAGGTCATCCTGACAGGTTCGGGAATCGGATTCTCCAAAAGGCCCGGGGATACGATTGATGAGCGGAAAATAGAGAAGACTTATTATATCCAGAGTGAACTCCAGACGAAGTTCCTACAGCTTTTAAAAGACGCCAGCCCGGATGCTGTCCGTGTGGCAGAGGATATTTTGGCACACGCACGTACAAATGGCTTGGAGTTAAAAGACCAGCTCCTGTTATCCCTGATTGACCATATCTGCTTTGCAATTGAGCGCTATGAACAGGGAATTGAACTGCCGTACCTGATGCTGGCTGAAACAAAGCTGCTTTATCCAAAGGAATTTAAGGTAGGGGAGTGGGCGGTTTCACGGATTGACTTCCGCTGCGGGGTAGAGCTGCCCAGATATGAGGCGGGCTATATTGCACTGCAGCTTGCCAGCGCTTCCATGAGCCGGGAAATGACTTACAATACCTTAAAGTTTGCCAAGGGCTGCATGGACATTATCCGGGATACCTACGGCGCAGAGCTGGACCCGGACAATATTGACACGGTGCGGCTGACGACCCATTTGAAGTTTCTGGCCCAGCGCATTTTCCAGCAGCTCCAGTGGACAGGCGACAACATGGAAGGCCTGCATGAAATGCTGCTGGAGAAGCACCAGAAAAACAAGGAGTGCATCGGGCGGCTGAAAGGGTATATCCAGAGTGAATTTGACTATGCCTTAAATTCCCAAGAAGAAGTGTACCTGCTGGTGCATTTAAGTAAGATTTTTTACTAAATAAAGAAGGTGATGAAGATGAAAAAGAAAGTAATGAATGTAATGGAAGCATTTTCCAAAGCAATGGTACAGCCGCTGATGTACCTTTCGGTAGGCGGCCTGATACTGGCAATTGGCGCGCTTCTGACAAATAATACCATTCAGGGGGCGCTTCCGTTTTTAAGCTGGACCCCGATTCAGGTACTGGGGAAGATGATGTACCAAAGCGTTATGACGATTATCAACAACTTAGGCGTCGTATTCGTCATTGGGATTCCCGCGGCCTTTGCGAAAAAGGACAAGCACCATGCCGGGATTATTGGCTTCATGTCCTACCTGATGTACTTAAAGACCTCAAACGTCCTTCTGGAAGTGACAGGGAAGATGGCAGAGCCTTCCGAGATGCTTGGGCTGATCGGGACCGGGCAGGCAGAAATCCTTGGCATCCAGTGCGTGGACATGAGCGTGTTCGGCGGCATTATCCTTGGCTGCATTGTAGGGTATGTGTTTAACCGCACTTCCCAAAAGAGTTTTAACGGGGCGGCGCAGATCTTTTCCGGCGTGCGCTTTACGTTCCTGATTATGATTTTCGTATCCATCCTCTTTGGCGCGGCGGACAACGTGGTTTGGCCATGGGCGCAGAAAGGGATTTCCGCCCTGGCAGGCGTTATCAAGAACAGCGGGACCTTCGGGCTGTTCCTGTATGGGTTCTTGGAGCGTTTCCTGGTCCCCACAGGGCTGCACCACCTGGTTTACACCCCGTTCCAGTTCTCCGATTTGGGGGGCGTTTTGCAGGCAGGGGACAACACCGTGGTAGGTGCATATGCCATTGCCATGACAGAACTGAACATGCCTGTGGAAAAAATGTCAGAGAGCATTTACTATATGGCAATCGGCTTTACAAAAATGTTTGGCTATATTGGGATCGGCGCCGCATTTATACATACTGCTTATAAAGAAAATAAGAAGCGGGTGCGCTCCACCATGATTCCGCTGATTGTAACTGCCTGCCTTGCAAGCATTACAGAGCCAATTGACTTTATGTTTATTTTCTGCGCGCCAGTCCTGTTTGTCATCCATGCAGTCATTGCCGGCCTGTTCTTAGCGCTTTTGAAGGTGTTCGGGGTTACGGCATTCTGTGGGGGGAATATCCTGTCCTCCTTTATTACCAACATGGCAGCCGGCAGCGAAAAAACCAACTGGCCCATGATGTATGTGCTGGCAGCCGTGCAGATTGTCCTGTATTTTGTAGTGTTCAGCTTCCTTATTAAAAAGCTTGACTTAAAGACCCCGGGGCGCGAGGCAGCGGCAAGTGAAGAACCGGCCCAGGAAGGGGGCGGCGCTGCGCCAAAGAATACGTCCCTGACGTCAAATGTGGCAAGCCTGGTGGAAGGCCTTGGCGGGAAGGACAATATCAATTCAACGGAAAACTGCTTTACAAGGCTGAGGGTTAACGTGAAAGACCCCTCCCTTTTGAAGGATGATCTGATTAACAAGGTACCAAACAGCGGGATTGTGAAAAAAGAGGATGATATCCAGATTATTATTGGCCTGAAAGTGGCAGAGGTAAGGACCGCTGTAGAGGATTATTTAAAATCGCTGTAAGGAAATGAAAATAAATGGAAGATTAGGAGGAAAATATCATGATTATTACTATTGTAGGAGGGGGAAGCACATTTACCCCGGGAATTGTAAAGTCAATCGCACTTCGCAAGGATGAGCTGGAAGTAGAGGAAATCCGCCTGTTCGACTTGGATAAGGAACGCCAGGATAAAGTAGGCGCGCTGGTAAAATGGATTCTGGACGAGGACTTAAAATGCGGGATTAAATTAATCGTTACTTACGACAAGGAAGAAGCATACAAAGACGCGGACTTTGTGTTCTCCCAGATGCGGGTGGGCAAATATGCCATGCGGGAACTGGATGAAAAAATCCCATTGCGGCACGGCTGCGTCGGGCAGGAAACCTGCGGCTGCGGCGGGATGGCTTATGGGATGCGTACCATTTACCCAATGATGGAAGTCATTGACGATGCAGAAAAATATGCAAAGCCAACCCATTGGATTTTAAACTACTCCAACCCGGCTTCTATCGTATCGGAAGCCTGCAGGAAGCTGCGCCCCAACGCAAGGATTATCAATATCTGCGACATGCCCATTGCCATCATTGACGTAATTGCGGCTGCGCTGGAAGTGGACAAAAAGGATATTGTATACGATTACTATGGCCTGAACCATTTTGGCTGGTTCACTTCCATTGAGCACAAAGGGCAGGACGTAATGCCAAAGCTGCGGGATTATATTATGGAGCATGAAATCCTGCTGCCCGCTGCCTATACGAAGAATTTCAAAGGCCTTGTTGGGACTGGCAACAATGAGAACCGCCATGCAAAAGGGAGCTGGTACTATGTATGGAAGGGCGTTTATGAGATCATGCAGAATTTCCCGGAAACGCTGCCAAATACCTATCTGAATTACTACCTGCAGCAGAAGGAGTTCGTAGAACATTCCGACGTGAACCACACCCGTGCCAACGAGGTAATGGAAACCAGGGAAAAAATGCTGTTTGAAGGGATTGACAAATACCTTTCCACAGGGGAAATTGACGAGAGCGTGTTCTATGCGGGGAGCCACGGGGACTGGATTGCAGACCTGGCAATTGCCTTGAAGAACGATACAAAAGCACGTTTCCTGATTATCACGGAAAACAGGGGCGCAATCCCCAACATGCCTTACGATGCAATGGTGGAAGTCCCGGCTTATATCGGGAAGAATGGCCCGGAGGTAATTGCACAGGATGAAATCCCGCTGTTCCAGCAGGGCCTTATGATGCAGCAGTTAAATTGTGAAAAGCTTCTGGTAGAAGGCTGCATTGAGGGTTCCTATGAGAAAGTGCTGAAAGCCTTCACCCTGAACAAGACAGTGCCCAGCATGAAAGTAGCAAAAGAAGTATTGGATGATTTGATTGAGGCAAATAAGGAATTTTGGCCGGAGTTAAAATAAAAGTTTTGCAGCCATTGGAATGTGTTTGATGTTATAATACTTTCACAGGGGCTGCCGCATGGAGGATTTGCCCCAGTGCGGCAGCCCCTGCCTTATGGCGCGGAAAATAACAGAAAGGAAAAGGAAATCATATGCAGAAATTGTATTATGGCGGAGATATTATCACGATGGAACAGGAAGGGGACGCCCCGGAAGCAGTCCTTGTTTCAGATGGGAAAATTGTTTATGTAGGGAGCCTGGAACAGGCAAAGAAGCTTTGCGGGCCGGAGGATGGGCAGGTGGATTTAAAGGGGTGCACCCTGATGCCTTCCTTTATCGACCCACATGGGCATATTGTAATGATGGCGCAGTATACGGCCTTTGCAAACCTGGGGGCCTGTACGGATTTTGGGGAACTGGTAACGTCCCTTAAGGATTATCTGGCAGGGAAAGATGGGGGCGTGGTGATAGGCTATGGCTATGACCACAATTTCCTCAAGGAGCAAAAGCACCCCACAAAAGCAGAGCTGGACAAGGTATCGGACAAAGTCCCGGTCTGTATCCTCCATACCTCCGGGCATATGTGCGTTGCCAACAGCGTGCTTTTGCAGGAATGCGGCATTACAAAAGACACAGAAGACCCCAAGGGCGGGAAATTTGGCAGGGATGCAAACGGGGAGCCTAACGGCTACATTGAAGAAGTCCCAGCCATGGCGAAAGTCCTGATGTCCATGTTTTCCAGGGCAAAAGCGGACTTTGGGGAACAGATGGGGCTGGCCCAGCAAGTTTACCTGAAATATGGGATTACTACCGTGCAGGACGGCGCCACAAATGGGAGCTCTTTCCAGAACCTTGCATCTTACGCCGAATCAGGCGGATTTTGCCTGGATGTGGTAGCTTACCTGCTGGCAGATGAAGCAGGGGAGATAACGGAAAAGTTCCCTTCCTATGAAAACCAGTACCAGGGGCACCTGAAAATAGGCGGCGAAAAGATTATTCTGGACGGTTCCCCCCAAGGCCGTTCTGCATGGCTGTCCAAGCCCTATGAGGGGGAGGAAACCTACTGCGGGTATCCTGCCTGCGGGGACGGGCAGGTAAGGGAGTGGGTGGAGGAATCCGTAAAATCTGGCCGCCAGCTTCTTGCCCACTGCAACGGGGATGCGGCGTCCCAGCAGTATTTGGACGCTTTTTCCAAAATGGCGGAAGAATCCCCGGAATGCCTGGAAAAAATCCGTGCCCTACGCCCGGTGATGATCCACTGCCAGACTGTCCGGGAGGACCAGTTGGAAGAAATGGCAAGGCTTGGGATGGTGCCCTCCATTTTCGTGGCCCACACCTATTATTGGGGGGATGTGCACCTTAAAAACCTGGGCCCGGTGCGGGGCGCAAATATCAGCCCGGTGAAATCAGCCATGGAGCGCGGCCTTGCCTATAATTTCCACCAGGACCCGCCAGTGGTGGAGCCGGACATGCTCCGCACCGTCTGGTGTGCTGTAAACCGCATGACAAGGACCGGGCAGCCCATTGGGCCAGGCCAGCGCGTCAGCGTCTTCGACGCACTGAAAGGCGTCACTGCCCATGCAGCCTATGCATACCACGAGGAGGGGCAGAAGGGGACCTTAACAGCCGGGAAGCTGGCAGATATGGTAATCCTGGACAGGAACCCGCTGAAAACGGAACCTATGCAGATTAAGGACATTAAAGTGCTGGAAACTGTGAAGGAAGGGAAGACGCTTTACCGGAAAGAGGATATTTAGGGGCTTTTCCGCTTGTTTTAATTGGTTGCTATATGGTGGGATATCCAGGCAGCAGATGATAAAGGCCAGGTGGCAGATATTGAAATACAAAGGTCGGACAGGGGAGCAGGGGTAAGGCGTGCAAGGTTTCACAGCAGCATGACAGACCGGGCACTTTTGGAAAAGGGAGATGAATTTGAAGAACTTGCGGATACGTATGTGATATTTATAACAGAAGATGATAAATTTGGCATGGGTATCCCCATGTACCATGTGGAAAGGAAGATTACGGAACTGGATGACGCATTGTTTGGGGATGGTACACATATCATTTACGTAAATGGGGAGTTTCAGGATACCAGCCATCCAATTGGATGTTTAATGCATGATTTTTCCTGTAAGGATGCGGATGATATGCTGAATCCAATTTTGGCAGAGGAGGTACGGTATTTTAAAGAAACGGGAGGAGGACGGGGACAGATGTGCAGGATATTGGAAGAAATGAGGAATGAAGTGGCGGCACAGGTAACAGCGCAGGTTACGGCACAAGTAACAGAGCGGGTAACAGAACAGGTGACAGCCCAGACCACATACGATAAGGCAGTGAAAACGGCGCTCAAATTACTGGCAATTGGTAAACTCACCCAAGAAGAAATTGCAGACAGCACAGAACTCAGTTTGACGCTGGTGCAGGAATTAGCAGAAAACCGCCCTGCCTGAAACAAGCCAAATACCCCGCAGGGCACTTACCCTCCCGGCATTCGCCAAATATCCGCGCGAGCGCGGCTGCTTGGCTCATTGCTTGCAGGAATAAAAATACAAACAAGGCTCCAAGCTGCCTGCCATGGTGCAGCCTGGAGCCTTATTATGATACGGTGGCGGGCTGGCCGATTCATTCATACCCATACGGCCCACAGGTTTTACGGTCAGCAGAATCCTGCCGCAATCCGCCGTTTTTCCCCAGACGGGCCTCAGGGCCATTGGCGTCAGGAAACCCGGCAAAGCCCATATCTTTCTGGTATACCAGCCCGTCCAGTTCCCCATGGTCAAAAAACAGGATTTCCTCTATCTTTTCCTCCTCCCGCACAGGGAGGAAAACAGTAAGCTTTGTCCTGCGGTTCCCGCACTGTGGGCACCGGTACTGGTGGAGCCCGCAGGCGTACATCCCGGCAGGAATCTGGGCTTTTTTCCCTACAGGGACTAAGTGCTCCCTGAAATAGCCCGGTTCTTCATGGGAACAGTAATGCCCGACTGTTACGTCCGGCAAAGCAAAAAGCTGCTTGTGCATGACGTCCATTTCACTTTGGCAGAGGCTGCACCAGTCTTCATGGAACATGGCGCGCATTTTCCGGAAAATTCCCATAATAGCTATACAGACCTCCCTTTTGCTTCTTCCAGTACTTCCGCCATCATATCAGCCTTGGAAATGCCAGTCAGGATGTAGTCGCTGTCCATCCGCCAGCGTTTGTTGGAAGTAAAAGTGTTTACCCGGATACGGACGCCGTCTATTGTGAACAGGAAGCTGACACGGCTGCTGCCAGCCAGCGGGCCCATTCCGGTTTTCCCGTCGTCCGTCCAGATTTTGGAAATCCGGCTGGCCGGGAGGACATAGCTTTGGAAAGGGTTCCAGAAAAACAGCATGGCTAATTTCCCATGTTCTATGTCCACAACTACGGTGCTGCCGTCGCTGTCAAAGGTATGGTTCGGCGTAAAGCCACTGCGTTCCAGTTCCCGCATCATGTTTTTCCGTTTCCCCTTGAAAATCATCTTTCCGGCAAACATCCACCACAGGAGTGACAGGGCAGGCGGGACCATAAACAGGATGGCGGCTCCCATGCCCCCGTCACGGAAAAACAGGTAGCCTAGCAGGAAACAGACAGCAGTCACTGCAATGGGCACGCATATGTAAGACAATAAGTATAGCATATTCTTTTTTTTCAGTGGTTCCGTATTCATAACGATCTTCCTTTCTAGTTCCTTCCATATATTAAGAGAATTTTTCCGCAGTTTCCAAATTTGGTGCAGCAAAGGCAATTGCCCCTCTATTGGAAAAATTTGTGGGGAAAAAGGGTTACTCCCATTCGGAAGGCTTTTTCTTTTTGCGTATAAAAAATGGCGGGAATATCCCAAGCTTGGAGCCGATGGCATGGAACAGTGGAAAGAAAATAAGGACGGTAACCGCCCGCACCAGCATAATGGCAGGCCCTGCATAGTCCTCCTGGCTGGCTTTCCCGCCATTTCCCATCATGTCAATGTAGAAATCCCTGCGGCTTAAAGGCTCGCTGAACTCAATCTGGCCCAGGAAGGTTTCGTCCGAAGCCAGGTCTTCCCGGACAATGCGGCCTACAGGCAAGGTGGCTTCCCCGCTGTAATAATCCCCTTCTATCTGGACATTTTCCATATTAATGGCAGCAGCCACCCGTTCCCCGGAAGGCAGGGTAAGGGCATACAGGTATTGGCTGCCATAATACCCGGCGCCCCGGTTCCGGTATTCAATCCCCGGCGAAACCACGGTAACGGTATCATGCGTTTCCAAATCCTCAATGCTTTCTGCGCGGAATACGTCCGCCCCCGCCTTGCCGCCGATTTCCCCGTCCGCCACGGTGTGTTCCTCCACATAGCCCTTATATTTTTCAGAAAAAATACGTTCCGCAAGGGCGGCGGGGAATATGCTGACGAACAGGGCGAACAGCAGGCACAGCCAAATGTCAAAACGCAGGTAACGATAGTGCATGTAAATCACCTCCGGGACTATGATAGCACATTGCAGGGGATTGGTCTAGAGTGTGTTTGGCAATCATTTTTGTGAAATGTATGAGAGGGAGGGATTTTTTTACACATTTTTGTTTTATGGCAGAAATTGTCTATTTTTCTTAATTACCCATCTTAGAGTTTACATTATTAGAAAAAATGTTATAATATAAAAATAAATAAACATTTAACATATAAAAAATAGTGCTAAAATACTAGAAAAATAAAAGCGAAAGAAAACAGTGCTAAAATACGAAAAAGAAAGGGAGGCTGGAAGATGCTATTTTGGCATATGCTTCTGGAAAAGACATTGTAATTGGCGTGGGCGTTTTTTATTCCGAGGATGCATTGAGGGAGCATCTTGCCCAAGGAGGCGCCCCGGACCTTCTGTTTTTGGAGGCAGGGCGGCAGAGCAGGGAAGATGATGGGATAGGAAGTTTGATACGGGAGGGGTTAAGGAATGAACATATGCTCCTTGTATATTTGCTATCGGACTGGAAGGATGTGTCTTGGGCAGCTTGGAACCGCCCCTTTTTTCTGTTCATTCCCGCGAGCAATGAGCCAAGCAGCCGCGCTTGCGCGGATATTTGGCGAATGCCGCGAGGGTAAGTGCCCTGCGGGTGCAGATACCCCGCCCCTTGGGGCGGAAAGAACAAGTTAGGTCATGCCCCGTAGCTTGCTGAGGGGTATTTGACTGACAAAAGAATATGAAAATTTTGGGATGGGAATTTTGTTTTCTAATAGTATAGGACTCATTTCCTAATAAAAAGAAAAATGGAAGAAATAAGGAATATTTTTTGCACAAAAAAGTCCAATTTTACCAAAATCACGGGCGATTTTTGGAATTTTCCTAAAATCGTGGAAAAATATAGTAGAATAGGGATATCAAGTTGAGAGTGAGGTAATGTGTATGAGGGTGAGATAAGTTACGCTGAATGGGCGGGGATGGTACTGTGCATTTTATGCCTTGCAGCTAGGGTTTTTGGCGGCAATTCTTTCCGTCCTGTCTGCATTTTTCTCCCTTTATATTACCAACAAGGTCACGGTGTTCATCCTGCCAGTGGTGATCTACAAGGTAGTGCTGGACAAAACCGGCCCTGGGATGTACACCGTGCTTGTGTTCCGTGCATACAATAAGCCCTTTGAGGAGGAGTGGCAGTGCCTGCTGTTTGTCTTTGCAGTCAGCGCGGTGCTTGTGGCTGCCCTTGCATGGGGGATTTTCAGGAAATTAAAGGCGAGGATGTAAAGGAGGGCATATGGGCTGGATATTCCTATATTTTATGAGATATTCAGTGAGTATACGCCGCTGCAGCTTATGGCTCTCTGCGTCCTTTTGTGCACCTTCATTTCTGGTTTTCTGGGGACGCTGATGTTTTTTATCAGCCTGTATTCCAACAAAGTACTGGGCGTGGCAGGGGCATTGGCAATGGCAATCCTGATGTTTTTTGTTATAAACATGCACCCAAAAATACGTTATAAAATGGCATTTTTCGTGCCTTCTGTATGGGCGCAGGTTGCCCGGTCTGCAACCCCGGAACTGACATATTACTGGCTGCCGTCCGTGCCGTATATGTTCGGTTTCCTTACAGTGGGTACAGGGCTTATGGTGGCTTTTATTTTACATAAAGTAAAGCGGGTGGAATTTAACTGGGAAAATGATGATGTGTAAAGGCAGGAAGCCAAATACCTAGCAGCAAGCTACGGGGTATTTGGCCCTCGCGGCATTCGTCAAATATCCATGCAAGCATGGCTATTTTCCGCATTGCTCGCGGGAATAAATTAGGAGGGATTTTTAATGGAAATGAAACAGGGAACGGCGGCAATAGAAGCCAGCCATATTTATAAGTCATTCCGTGGGACCGAGGTGCTCAAGGACATCTCCCTGCGCTGCGAGCCCGGGCGCATTTATGGGTTCGTGGGGCATAACGGCTCAGGGAAAACGGTGCTGTTCAAGTGCATCTGCGGGTTCCTTGCCTGCGACAGCGGGGAAATCAGGGTAGGGGGCAAGGTGATGGGGAAGGAGCTGGACATGCTGACGGATGCCGGGATTATCATTGAGGAACCGGGGTTCTTAAGGAAATGGAGCGCATACCACAACCTGGAGTTCCTCTATACCATACGGAACAGGAAGGACAAGGCATACCTCTGTTCCATCCTGGAAAAAGTGGGGCTGGAACCGGGGCTGCGGCGGCCAGTGGGGAAATACTCCCTTGGGATGAAGCAGCGGCTTGCCATTGCGCAGGCAATTATGGAGGACCCCCGCATCCTGATTCTGGACGAGCCCATGAACGGATTGGACAGGAAAGGGGTGGGGGAAATGCGGGAGCTGTTCTTGGAGATGAAGGCGCAGGGGAAGGTAATCCTGCTGGCAAGCCATAACAGGGAGGATATTAGCCTGCTCTGCGACGAGGTGTATGAGATGGAAAATGGGGAGATGGTTGGGGCAGCACATTGACAAAAAAGAGGCAGGAAGGTATAGTAAAAACATACATCCGTACCCATAGCGCTTTTTGATGCCGCAGGCCAAGAGCCCCTATGGGGTTCTCAGGTTTGGGCAAAGGAGGCAGGAAGGGTGAAAAAACCATTACCGATTGGAAGGGATAATTTTAAAGACATCAGGCGAAATGATTTCTATTACGTGGATAAGACGCTGCTCATTCAGGAGCTTTTGGACAAAAAAGGGGAAGTGAGCCTGTTCACCCGTCCCCGCCGCTTTGGGAAAACGCTGAACCTAAGCATGCTGCGCTATTATTTCGAGGATACCAAGGATGAGGAAGAGAACCAGCAGAACCGGAAATTGTTTTCGGGCCTTGCCATCGGGGCGGCTGGGGAGCAGTACCGCAGGGAACAGTGTCAGTACCCCGTAATCATGGTAACGTTGAAATCCGCGAAGCAGCCCACCTATGAAAATGCAATGCATTGCCTGCAGGAAACATTGGCAGATGAGTATGCAAGGCATGAAGCGCAGGTAGAAGGCAACTTAAAAAGCCAGGCAGACTGGGAGAAATACATGCGTATCCGGGAGCGGAAGGGGACAGAACAAGATTACCTGACGTGTTTAGCATTTTTGTCGAAATGCCTGAAGGAAGCGTACCAGAAAAACTGCATCATATTGATTGATGAATATGACGTCCCTATGGGAAATGCTTATTTCCATGGGTTTTATGGACAAATGGCAGACTTTATCCGGTCGCTGTTTGAGTCTGCCCTTAAGACAAACCCCTGCCTTGCATTTGCGGTAATCACCGGATGTTTAAGGATATCGAAGGAATCTATTTTTACAGGGCTTAACAACTTGAGGGTTTATTCCATTTTAAATGGGAATTACAGCGGGTATTTCGGGTTTGTGGAAAGGGAAGTAAAAGAGATGCTGGCACACTATGGCCGGGCGGGGAACCTGCAGACGGTAAAAGATTGGTATGACGGCTACTGTTTTGGGGAAACGGAGGTTTACAACCCGTGGAGCATCCTGAACCATATGGAAGATGTGGTTTCTGATAAGGACGCCTTGCCGGTGCCCTATTGGGCAAACACCAGTTCGAACAGCATCGTGCGGGATTTGGTGGATAAGTTGGACGGCGGCGGGTTGCTGAAAGAGGAATTAGAGCGGCTGATGAATGGCGGCACGGTTGAGAAGCCTGTCCATGAGGAACTCACATATGACAGCATTTATGATAATCAGGAGAACCTGTGGAATTTCCTGTTTTTTACCGGGTATCTGAAAAAAATATCTGTCCGCTTAGAGGGGGAAGAACAGTACCTTACCATGGCAATCCCAAACCGTGAGGTTTCCTATATTTATAAGAATTCCATCCGGCTTTGGCTGGACAAAAAACAGGAAGGGTTCCATATGCTGCCTCTATATGCCGCAATTGAGGAAGGGGATACGGAGAAAATAGAGGAAGAGGTTTCTAAGTTTTTGGAAGAAACCATCAGCTATTTTGATTATGGGGAAAGCTATTACCATGGGTTCTTGGCAGGGCTGCTGAAACGGAATGGGAAATACCGCATCCAATCCAACCGGGAAACAGGGCTTGGGCGTGCAGATTTGATTTTAAAGACGCCCAAAGTCCGGAACGGCCGTGCAGTCGTACTGGAACTCAAAGTGGTGAAGCGGTTCCAAGAAATGGAGAAGGGCTGCAGGGAAGCCCTTAGGCAGATAGAAGAAAAGAAATACAAAGATGCCCTTAGGCAGGAAGGGTACGAAGATATTTTGGCGTATGGGATTTGCTTTTACCAGAAGGAATGTATGGTGCAAATGCCCTTAGATGGAAGAAATTAGGGTTTCTTTTTGTGCAGTTCTATGGTAGTATGGATGTAACAACAGGCATTGTTCAGCCAATATTCAGGGACAGCCCCACAGGGAGGAAACCGTATGAAACAGATTATAAAATGGAAATGCAGACATTTTCTCATTCTCTGCCTTCTTCTGTTTTTATTCCAGGGCACTGCATATGCCAGTTCCAGCTCCGGCAGTGGGAACGGAAGCGGCACAGGCTCTTTTACGGTCACAGACGAAAACCGTTTCGACCCCAGGTTCTACCAGAAACCCGAAAAACAGTATCCAACTGCCGATACGCCAAAGGGCCGCTCCGCAGGGGCAGGCCAGGACCTGGAAAGCTATATCCTCCAGGCGCTGCAGCAGTTCCAGACGTCCATTGACGTATCAGGGTACGGCATACCCAAGGAAAAGGCGGAAGAATCTTACTTCCGGGTGTTGAACAGCCACCCGGAATTGTTTTATGTGGAAGGTTCTGTAAGCTGGGACTATAATGCCAGCGGAACCGTAATAAAGTATAAAGATATTCGCTACCGGGATACCAAAGCCAATGTACAGCGGCAGCAGCAGGAACTGGAAGCAGCGGCAGAGCAGGCATTGGAATGGGTGGATCCCTCCATGTCTGATGCAGAAAAGGCGCTGGTGCTCCATGACTATCTTGTTTTGAACTGCGCTTATGACGAGGAACGCAGGCAGAACGGCAAGCTCCCATCCTATTCCCATTCCGCATATGGCGCGCTGGTAAGCGGCCTTGCAGTCTGCGACGGCTATTCCCATGCATACGCTTATCTTTTGGACAATAAGCTGGGCATCCCCTGTGAGCTTGTCACCAGCAACAGCATGAACCATGCGTGGAGCATGGTTTCTGTTGATGGGGAATGGTACCATGTAGACGTCACCTGGGACGACCCAATCTGGGACTGCATTGGGCGGGTGAAGCACGATTATTTCCTGATCAGCGACACAGTGATATCAGACAGCAGCCACCAGCACGGGAACTGGAGCGCAGGCCATAAGGCCACGTCCAACACTTACCGGAATGTTTTCTGGAAGCAGATAAGCTCCGGGATTTTCTGCCAGGGCGGGAACTGGTATTATGCAAAGTACGGCGGGAGCGCCCATGGGGTGGATTTGGTAAAAAAGGAATCCCTGCTGGGCACGGAGGAAACGATTCTTTTTACGGAGCCTGGGCTGTGGAACCAGTACCGCGACAGCTATATGTATCTGGATTTGGAACCGAAAAGCGGGAGAATCTATTTCAACACAAGGACTGGCATATGCAGGCTGGAGCAGGATGGGACGGTGCAGACTGTCTATGAGCCGGCTTTGGCTGAGGGGCAGTTGATTTTTGGGTTTACCGTGAAAGGGGAGCAGGTGCGTTACTGGCTCCAGGGGACGCCTAACCTGCAGGGCAAGCAGAAAATTTCCTTTGTCCTATTGTCTGAGATAAAGCCCCCGGAAACGGATGGGAATGAGGAAGGGAAGGAGCCGGAAGGGGAAAATCCAGAGGAAGGGAAAGAACCAGAAGGGGAAAATCCAGACGTAGGGAAAGAACCGGAGGAGGAAAATCCAGACATAGGGAAGGAGCCGGAAGGGGAAAATCCAGAGGAAGGGAAAGAGCCGCCAAATGGGGAGAAGCCGGAAGACGGGGAAAAAGAACCAGGAGAGGATATTCCTGCAGCAGAAGGGGACGGCTTCCCAGCAGAAGGGGACAGCCAGAAGCCCGGAGGGAATACTGGCAGCAGCCCTTCAATTAGCGGTATTTCTGCGGAGCAGGGCAAGGTTTCTTATGATGGGAAGCCCAAGAAAATCGCCGTCAAGGGCACACAGCCATCCGACATAATTTCCTATGAAGGCGCAAAAGGCGTTTACGGCAGGGAGCAGCCGGAAATGGTAAATGCCGGGAATTATACAGTAAAATATAAAGTAGAACGGGAAGGCTGCGCCCCATTTTTTGGTACGGCCATTTTGGAAATTGAAAAGGCGGTACCCGTTTATGCCCTGCCCTCTGGACTTGCAGGGATCAGCGGCATGGCTGTCAGGGAAATTGCCCTCCCGGAAGGGTTTGTGTGGCAGACGGCGCCGGACACTTACCTGAAAAAAGAGGGGACTTTCAAGTTTTATGTGAAATTCGTGCCGGAGGATACCAAAAATTACCGGGAAATCCCCAACCTTCCCGTGGATGTAACCGTATCCTGCCCGGGGCATCAATACACGAAAAAAACCACGCGGGAAGCTACCAGGGCCCGTAAGGGGCAGGAAACCTATACCTGCAAAATCTGCGGCCACGCTTATGCAAGGGAGCTTTCCCTTCCCACATCCGAAAAGCCAGGGAAGGTGGCCGGCCTAACACTGAAAAAGGCGTCCTCATCCACCCTGAAATTTTCATGGAAGAAAACGGCAGGCGTAAGCTGCCGCCTTGTCCTGTACCGGAAAAATAAAATCGTGGACGCCAAGGACGCCAGGGCAGGTTCCGGCACATTTTCCGGCCTTCAGCCCTCCACGGCATATACGTTAAAGGTGCGCCCATACCGGAAGGCGGGCGGCAAAAGGGTTTACGGGGAGGACAGTTCCCTGAAAGCATCCACTGCCCCTGCCAGGGCAAAGCTGCTTTCTGTAAAGAAACAGGGAACCTCAAGGGCAAAGCTGGCATGGAAAAAAGTACCCGGGGCAGACGGCTATGAAATATCCATGCGGACCGGCAAGGGCAGCTACAAAACAGTTAAGGTTATCACCAAAGGGAAAACCGTATCTTACACCAAGGCAGGCCTGAAAAAAGGGAAAAGCTATGGCTTCCGCATCCGCGCCTACAAAAAATCCGGTGGGAAAAAGGTATATGGGGACTACAGCAATGTGGAAAGGCTGAAAATGGACAGATCGTACAGCAGGCAGTTACAATGATTCGCGATAGACTTTGCATCTTGGGTATGGTATAATAGCGATAGCTATGATACCGCCCGGAGCGAAGCGGAGTGGCATGGACAGCCATAGTTCATCACGAAGTGATTATGGTATAATAGCGATAGCTATGATACCGCCCGGAGCGAAGCGGAGTGGCATGGACAGCCATAGTTCATCACGGAGTGATTATGGTATAATAGCGATAGCTATGATACCGCCCGGAGCGAAGCGGAGTGGCATGGACAGCCATAGTTCATCACGAAGTGATTATGGTATAATATTGAAAAATACGATACGCGCCGGAGTGCGCATAAGTTGCCATGTGAAATTCGGCCCGGACACAAGTTTTTTGCAATTGGGAGGTGAGATAATGCCAAATACAAACTTGGAAATTACGCAGAAAGCGATGGAAGATTTTAAAAAAATTCAAGAGTATATGTTATTAGCGAGGGAAGAAAATTCAGTGAAAACATATGAAAAATTGAAAGACGAATATTTATACCTAAAAAGCTTTTTAAACATAGCAGGCGTGAACCTGACGGATCTTGACAAGATTAAAGAATAATTAAATAAAGTAAGAAATAACCAGGGGCGCAAGTTTATGATACATAGCTTACGCCCTTCCGTGCAGCATGGAAAGGATAAAGCCATGAAAAGATGTTTGATTTCCCTAGGTTTTTTAATTTTTCCCACATTGCTGCTGGCATTTTTCCTGTCAGGCAGCACCACCCATGCCCAAATAAATACAGGCAGCGTGGCCCGCAGCACAGGACTGCCAGCCGCAGCGAAAGGCAGCCAAAGCCTCCAAGATACGGACGGGGAACTAGAAATTGTAACCCTCACAGAAGAAGACCGTTACAACCCGGTGTATTACCAGAAACCGGAAGCGGCCTATCCTATCCAGCAGGACCAGAAAGGCCGTGCTGGGGGGCTTTCCCTAGAAGATTACGTGGTGGATGCGCTGGAAGCGTGCCAGGATGAAATCGACCTCTCTGGTTACCAGTTGCTAAGGACGGAAGCAACCCAGAAGTATTTCCAGATTGTCGACGCCCATCCAGCCCTTTTCTATATAGGCAACAAAGTCGGCTGGTATACCAATAAAGAAACTGGGCTGGTAACAAAATGCCGCGTATATTATAGCGACACAAAGGAAAATATTAAAATCCAGCGGAAAAAATTCCACCGGGAAGTAGACCGCGCCCTTGCCTGGACAGATTATTCCAGGATGTCGGATTTGGAAAAAGCGCTGGCTGCCCACGACTACCTTGTATTGGAATGTGAATACGATTACCAGAACTATCTGGACAAAACGGTCCCAAGCGTATCCCACACAGCCTATGGCGTGCTGGTGGAAAAGACAGGGGTCTGCGACGGCTATGCCTTGGCATATTCCTGCATTTTGGAGGAACTTGGGGTGCCCGTATCCATGGTAGTCAGCAATAGCATGAACCATGCTTGGAACCTGGTTTCTGTTGGTGGGAGCTGGTATCATGTAGACGTTACGTGGGACGACCCGGTCTGGGATAAAATCGGTTATGTCCGGCATCGGTATTTCCTTTTGAGCGATGCAGCCCTTTCAGGGGAAGGGCAGAGGGAACCCCACGAAGGCTGGGAAAGCTATGGATGCCTTGCAGATTCCACCGCCTATGACAATGCTTTCTGGTTCAGCGTCACTTCGGCATTTTGCTATCAGGGCGGAAATTGGTATTACGCCAAATCAAATGGCGATAAAACGGCTAGCCTTTTGAAAAAGCCCATGCTTTTAGAGGGGCAGGAAGAAGCCATTTATACGGAAAGCACATCGTGGAACAATTACCGGGACAGCTATCTGTGCGTGGATTTGGAGCCGATGCAGGAGGAAGTATATTTTAATACCAGGACCAGCGTCTGCAAATTGGATGGGAATGGCAATATTGTGGAAATCCATGCGCCAGGGCTGGAAGGGAAAAACCTGATGTTCGGCTTTACCTTAAGGGGGGAGGCCTTATGCTATGCCCTTCAGGAAACGCCCAGCACAGGCGGCAGGCAGGTAATTGAGGAGCATCTATTGGCGGAACTCTGCCTTCCCCAGATAACATGGGTTTCTGCCAGTGATGTGGAAGCTGTCTATGACGGGACCCCGAAGGGAATTGCCGTGGAAGGGGCAAAGCCCGGGGATACCATTACTTACCGGGCCGGGGCCAGCTATGGGGCGGCACGGCCGGAATGGACGGAAGCTGGGACTTATCAGGTGTCTTATAAGGCAGAGCGGGAAGGGCATGGGGATTACTTTGGAAGTGCCTGGATAACCATCCAAAAAGCAGAGCCGTCCTATACTGTACCCACCGGGCTGAAAGGGAACAGTGGGAGCACATTGGGCACAGTGCCCTTGCCAGAGGGCTTTGCATGGGAAAATGCTGCCCAAAAGCTGCGGCAGGAAGGGAATATATCTTTTTATGCTTCTTATACGCCGGAGGACGCCCGGAATTATAAAAGGGTTTCCCGCCTTGCCTTGCCCGTAACCGTAACCTGTCCCGGCCACCAATATACGAAAAAAGTAACGGTAAAGGCTACTGCAGCGCAGGAAGGGAAGGAAACTTACACATGTGGGATATGTGGGGGCGCCTATAGCAAAATAATCCCGAAATTGAAGCCGGATGGCACAGGGAGCACCAACAGCCCTGGGGGCACAGGCGGCACAGGCAGTTCCGGGAATCCCATTGCCCCTAAGAAAGTTTCCGGCTTAAAATTAAGCAAGGCAGCAGCGTTTTCCCTGAAATTTTCATGGAAGCCTGCCAATGGTGCAAAATACCGCATAATGCTCTATCAGGGCAGTAAAAAAGTTTCCACCAAATATACAGGGGGCAGCTCCTATACCTTCAAGAAACTGAAATCCGCCACCCTGTACACGGTAAAAGTGGCTTCCTATGCAGAAAAGAATGGAAAGAAAACATACGCATCTTCCTCCGCAGCATTAAAAACTGCAACAGCCCCCGCCAAGGCCAAGCTTAGCTCCGTAAAGAAAAGGGGCAGCGGCAAAGTAAAGCTCACATGGAAAAAAGTGCTTAGGGCAGACGGCTATGAAATTTCCATGCGCACTGGCAAGGGCAGCTACAAAGCGGTTAAAGTGGTTGCTAAAGGGAAAACCACATCCTACACCAAGGCGGGCCTGAAAAAAGGGAAAAGCTATACCTTCCGCATCCGCGCATACAAGAAGGCGGGGAGTAAGAAAATATATGGCAGCTACAGCAGCGGAAAGACCTTAAAGATGAAATAAACAGACAAGTGAGGAATAAGAACTATGAGCAAAATTATTTTAACAGGCGACAGGCCCACCGGAAAACTCCATGTAGGCCACTATGTAGGCTCCCTGCGCCGCAGGGTAGAACTGCAGGAATCCAGCGGGTACGACAAAATATTCATTATGATTGCAGACGCACAGGCCTTGACAGACAATGCGGACACCCCAGAGAAAGTACGCCAGAACGTAGTGGAAGTGGCATTGGATTATATGGCATGCGGCTTGGACCCAGAGAAATCCACCTTATTTATCCAGTCCCAGGTTCCGCAGCTTTGCGAGCTTTCCTTTTACTACATGAACCTTGTGACAGTATCAAGGCTCCAGCGGAACCCAACCGTCAAGGCGGAAATCCAGATGCGCAATTTCGAAGCCAGCATACCCGTAGGGTTTTTTACCTATCCCATCAGCCAGGCCGCGGACATCACTGCATTCCGGGCAACTACCGTCCCGGTAGGGGAGGACCAGATGCCCATGATTGAGCAGACAAGGGAAATTGTGCACAAATTCAATACGGTGTATGGGGAAACATTGGTAGAGCCGCAAATCCTCCTGCCGGAAAACCAAGCCTGCCTGCGCCTTCCAGGCACGGACGGCAAGGCTAAAATGAGCAAGTCCTTGGGCAACTGCATTTACCTTTCCGAAGAACCGGAGGAAATCAAGAAAAAAGTTATGAGCATGTTTACTGACCCCAACCACCTGCGGGTAGACGACCCCGGCTCCCTGGAAGGGAATACGGTGTTTACTTATCTGGACGCTTTCTGCAAGGAAGAACATTTTGGGCGTTACCTGCCGGAATATGCAAACCTGGACGAACTGAAAGCCCATTACCAAAGGGGCGGCCTTGGGGACGTGAAAGTGAAGAAATTTTTAAATCATGTGCTCCAGGAAGTATTGGAGCCTATCCGTACCCGCAGGAAAGAGCTGCAGAAGGACATCCCATATATCTATGAGGTGCTGAAAAAGGGCAGTGAAGAAGCAGAGCGGACGGCAGCGCAGACCTTGGACCAAGTGCGCAATGCCATGAAAATCAATTATTTTTCAGACACGGAACTGATTCAGGGGCAGGCAGAAAAATTTAAGTAGGCGTGCCCAGCAGGCTTAAACAGGGCTGGAAGCCAGAAGGAAGGTTCCAGCCCTGAAATATACTGAGCCAGATTAGTTTGGGAACCAGAATAGTAGTGTCTTGACAATATGGCATATTTGCCATATGATGGATAAAAGATGTAAGATTAGGGTATCTAAAGGGTGCGTCGCACCCGCTCTATACCATATATTGATGTGCAAATGAATTTGCAATAGCAATATATGGTATGAGCGTAGCACAAAAGGTGCTTTAGATACCATAATTGATATAAGGAATTACGATGGATAAATTTGAAGTAGAATTTTATACAAAGATAAATGGGGAAAAGCCAGCAAAGGAGTTTATCCTTGGATTAGATATGAAAATGCGGGCGAAGATTCTTGGAATGGTTAAAATACTAGTGTAGTGACATATTGATATTTAGCCAAATGTTCCTGGCTATTGCTGCCATTTTTTGGTATAATAAAAAAAACGGCGGTGATTTCTCCTATGGCAAGACCAAAAAAGTATAAAATCGAACTTAC
>ERZ778516.1035-NODE-1035-length-22197-cov-5.156219_pt1 | contig 22197 bp, 23 predicted proteins | sample MGYA00510342_ERZ778516 | MGnify/ENA primary metagenome ERZ778516 (study PRJEB29527, sample SAMN07138961) | mouse gut metagenome | material: feces | host: mouse | place: China:Nanjing | collected 2016-01-25 ... | reverse complement strand
TTAGGTTTTCTTCTTGATAAAGGTCTGACCACCTACGTTATCAATCCGTTGCATACCAATCTATACAGAAAAAGTCTTAGCCTTAGAAAGACTAAAACCGATAAAGTTGATGCCCATACAATCGCTTCTATGATAATGTCTGATGTGAACTTAAAGTCCTACTCAGACATATATTACCACAACGAGGAATTAAAGTCACTCACTCGTTATTGTTTTGATAAAGTCAAAGAACGGGCAAAGCTGAAAAGTTCTGTTTCCAGACTTGTATGCATCCTGTTTCCTGAACTGGAAAAACTCATTCCTACGCTTCATATGGCATCCATCTATGCTATGCTTTCCGAATTTCCAAGTGCCTGTGCTGTTTCATCAGCACACCTCACAAAACTTTCCAATCTACTCTCTGAAAGTTCTAAAGGCAGATATGGAAAAATACTGCTGTCATGTTTCGTGAGGCTGCAAGAAGTTCTATTGGCTCTCATATGCCTGCAAAATCTCTTGAGTTGAAACATACTATCAAGCTCATTCGTGAACTGGATACAGAGATTGAAGAAATCGAAAAGGAAATCAAATCCATTATGGATAAAATCAATTCTCCAATCCTTACCATTCCCGGTATCAGCTATCATATGGGTGCCATGATTATCGCCGAAATCGGTGATTTTAACCGTTTTGATTCCGCTGATAAGATACTGGTATATGCAGGAATGTCACCATCCACTTATCAATCGGGACAACTGGATAACTGTTACTCCCACATGGAAAAGCGGGGTTCAAGATACCTCCAGTATGCCCTTTACAATGCCACAAAATATGTCTGCCATTGGGATGAATCCTTTGGTACATATCTCAAAAAGAAACGTTCCGAAGGTAAGCATTATAATGTTGCATTATCTCATGCCACGAAGAAACTTGTGCATCTGATTTTCGCAATGGAAAAATCTGGACGGGCATACATACCAATAACTTGACTTATTCTGTAAATATTTCCTTTTAGAGTGCCAGCAATAACACTCTGTTTGTCATGTAGTTTTCAAAGTACAAATATATCTGAAATTCATTTCTGTAATTACTTCAAAAAATTTTCATTTTAGACTTGACTTTTAATAGTTAGTCTCATATTTTTTACACAATACAAAATACTGTAATCATTATATCTAAATTTTTCAATATTTAACTCTTTATTAATTGAAAAAGCATCATAAATACTAAAATTTTTGTCAATTCCAACTCCTAAAAAATTTACATAAGCCTCTTTTTTTGTCCATATTTCATAAAAACATAGTACATATTATCATTTTTTTCCAAATACTGTTTTTCAATCATTAAAAAAAATTTTTTCTTAATCAACAAATTTTTTTCTTTATCTATTTTCTCAATATCAAGTTCAACTTCTGAATAGCATATTGCTATTGCTAAAACATCGTCAGAATACGATACTCTAAATTTTAGTGGTATATTTTCCAAATGTGGTTTACCTAATATTGTTATTTTAATATCACCATAGTTAATTTCATAGCCTTTAGCCGCGATTAATTCGACTAAACACCGTCTTGCTTCTATAGATGAATTTCTATTATTTTAAAAATTGTAAATTACATAAAAAATCCAGCATTTTCTTCACTCTTAATCTATATAATTTTTTTTAAATAATTGCTTATATCATTTACGCAATTAAACTCTTGCATTGATAATTTGTCATCTTCAAATTCTACTTCATAAAAATCTTCTAACTCCACAATTGTACTAACAAATTGTATTGAATTCATTAACCCCTCTAACTTTGTATTCAAATCAATATTTGTCTCTCCCGTTATACCAATTATCATATTAATCACCTGTTCATCTATATCATCCTTATTTGTACCATCTATAAGATATTCTTTTACGTTTTCAAAATATTTAAAAATCAAAGATTTACGATCGACTTTTCCACTAGATGTATAAATCATATCGTCTATAAAAACAATTTGAGACGGACACATATAATCTGGCAATACCTTTAATAGTCTAGTTCTAATATCATCCTTAGTAAGGAACTGTGCAAATTTATCCTTTAAAATAAATGCACAAATAATATTAAATTCTTCTGAATAACAAACTACACAATTTATAATGCCTTTTATTTTGTTGATATTTACTTCAATTTCTTCTAATTCAATTCGATGACCATTATATTTTATTTGATTATCAATTCTTCCTAAACAAACAAGCTTTCCGTCTTTTGTATATTTCCCCAAATCTCCAGTTCTGTATACTCGTGTTTGCTTATTACTTATATTTAAATAAATAAACGCTTTACTTGTTTGTTCATCATTATCAATATATCCTAGTGCCAAACCATCTCCTGCTATACAGATTTCCCCGACTTTATTAACATCACATATTATATCTTGCTCTGCAGACTCCGAATCAAGTAAATATATATCCGTATTTTTAATAGGCCTACCTATATCTACACTTTTTTCATATGTCAAATCACTTATAGTAGACCATATTGTAGTTTCTGTTGGTCCATACATATTATAAATTGTAGCTTCAGTATTCTGTTGCAATAATTGTAGCAACTCTTCTGGAAATTTTTCCCCTCCAACTAATAATACCTTTATATTTTTCAAACAATTAAACATAGGATCAATCATATGTATCATACGTAATCTAGATGGTGTAAATTGTAATGTATTAATCTTATTATTCTCTATGCATTTTATCAAAGATTTTACATTATTACATGTATTTTCATCTCCAATTACCACCCTTGCACCACTATATAATGCTACTAATGATTCCAAAATAAAAATGTCAAAAGTTATGTCCGTAAAACTACCAATCACTGTTTTAGAATTTATTGAAGTCAATTTGGGAACTGATTGAATAAAATTAATTAGGCTGCTTTTTCTAACTTGAACCGCTTTGGGACTGCCCGTCGTTCCAGACGTGAAAATTACATATACAATTTCATTCGCACTAGAAATAGTTTTATTTTCTCTAAGCACCATTCCCTCTATACTATTTTCTGAACTTATGTTAACTACAGTCTTTTTTATACTTTTTGTATCAATATTAGAAGTTGAAATTACTACATCTACTCTTGCAGTATTTATCATATATTCGAGCCTTTCAAAAGGTATTTTACTATCTAAAAGTAAAAATGGAATATTTAACTCAAACAATGCACATAAACTTGATAATAATTCAATTCCTCGATTCAAATAAACTGCAACTACACTATGTTTCTTTAACAAACCAGAAAAACACAGCTCCTTTTTTATATTTTCAATCTTACGTCTTAATGCTTTATTGTTGTAAAGTTCACCATTAAACAAAACCTCTCCCTTACACATCAATCTTATATTCAAAATTAAACCTCATTTCTCCAATATTACGATTCATTAATTACCACTACTCTTATAACATTTAAGATTGTAATTCCAAAAAAAATATGCAATACCAAACATTATAACTCCAACAACTGGTGTAATATACATATATATACTAATACCTTCTCGACCTACCTCTTTATTCAGTAAATATGATGCCGGATAATAATTGACAAATGCAAAAGGTACAATATATGTCATGAATATTCTTATAACTTTAGGAAATATACTAATTGGATAATTCGCAAATTTTCTTGTATTCCCATAAAACAAATCTCTTATGCTACCAGTTTTTATAAATCGAAAACTAAGTGAAGCAATAATAAGGAATATTGCTCCCTGTATTAAAACACCACCAATGACACATCCAATAGAATAAATGATATTCCAAATGTTCCAAACAATTTCAACTTTATTTGCCGAAAAAACAAACAGCGCAATCCCCAATCCCCCATGACCTATAGCAGCAAACCAATCAGAATTGCTTGCTATAACTTGATATAATGGTCCTCTTGGTCGCAATAAAAATCTGTCAAATTGTCCTGTATTAACTAAAAATTCGAAATCTCTTAATCCCGTAAAAAAAATAATCAAAACGCCATATGTAACATAAACAAAACTAAATAATAGCAATAATTCATATATATTCCATCCATTAATTTCACCAAATGTAAGCATTGTTAAATATATTACAATCACGCCTGTTGCTTCCCTAAGCAAAACAGCTAAAGATCTCATACATGCATCTATTCTATATTGAAACCATGATTTTATTGTAATTTTGCTATAACAAATAAACAAATTAAAAAAACTATCAGTCTTGTCCATTTTTAACCTCCTTGAACAAATATTCTTTTTTTACCAGCATTCCACATAACATTTCCAATTAAAAAAAGAATTAAAAACCAAAATATTTGTTTTAAATATGAATAAACAACATCATTGCCAGTTATTTTACCCAAATATATATTTACAGGTATATAATATATGCTTTGAAATGGTGTTATTGATATAATATTTTTTATTGAATCTGGCAAAAACCACAAAGGAATCATTATTCCTGATAAAATATTGACTACTACATTTTTTATTGTTGATACACTCCATACATTTATTATCCAAAACGCAGACATTTGAACAATTGCACTCACTGCCCAAAGAACACAAAACCCTAAAATCATACCAACAATATACAATATAAAACAAATTAAATTTTTTGGTGGTAACATTCCTATAAAAATCACAGCTATCCCAACTGATATTGTAAAATGCGTCAATAACTTAAAACATATCTCTCCTATATCTCTTGCAAGAATACTCACTCTTAAATCAATAGGTCTAACCATATCTGTTGAAATAGAACCATCCCATAACTTCTGTTGAATAGCAAAATCATTATTTGAAAACACGGAACTCATTGCTAATGAAAGGATGAAGTTAGTTGTTACCATTGTATATGGTATCTCATTAACAGACATATTATCTCCGTACAAAGCTCTCCATATTGCACAATATATAAATATATTTATACAGGTTCCTAATATACCAAAGAAAAAATTCGCCCTATAAATCGTATTTGACTTGAATGAGATTTTAAAATATGAAACAAAAGCCTTCATTATATAGTTATGCCTCCTTCGTATATCTTTCGTACAATTTCTTCAATATCCATATCTGATATTCTAAAATCTTTTATTGAGTATTTTGCAGCTAAAAATGTTGTAATTTGTATTGCAGAAATATTTTTATTTTCATACATGATTTCTACATAATTGTTCTTTTTATCTTCAACACTAAAATAACAATCATTAAACTGCATTTTCAAAGCGTTTCTCATTATCTCTATTAATTTACTATCAACTAAGACATCACTAATTTCTAATGTTAATTTTGTAATTCCACCATAATTTCCAATTAATTCTTTCACACTTCCATCGTACATTTTACTACCCTTATCAATAATAATTAATCTTTCACAAGTTTTCGCTATATCTTGCATATCGTGTGTAGTAAATATAAACGTAACTTTCTTCTCCTTGTTCATATACCTAACAAACTCTCTAATTCGTTCCTTTGCCACAACATCCAACCCTATAGTGGGTTCATCAAAAAAAACTAATCTAGGAGAATGCAAAAGCGATGCTGCTATATCTGCTCTCATCCTTTGCCCTAATGACAACTGACGTACTGGTTGATTAATAAAACCAGACATATCTAACAATTCTATAAATTCTTTTAAATTATTCTCATAAACATCATTTGGTATCCTATATATATGCTTTAGTAATTCCAAACTGTCAATAACAGGTAAATCCCATGCCAACTGTGATTTTTGTCCAAATACAACTCCTATATTTGATACGTACTTTTTTCTATCTCTTTGTGGTACAAATCCCATTACATTTATCTCACCACTATCAGGATATAAAATTCCAGACAACATTTTTATTGTAGTTGATTTACCTGCACCATTTGCACCTATAAACCCAACACATTCGCCCTCATAGATTTCAAAATCTATATCTTTAACAGCTTCTTTTATCTCATATTTTGGTCTAAATAAATTTGCAATGTGACCTGGAAGGCCATTCATTCGTTTATTAATTTTAAAACTTTTCTTTATGTTTTTTACTTCAATTATTATTCTGTCATCTTTTATATTTTTCATATGCTTCCTTTCCTATGTGAAAAACACTATAATAATTATTGCAATGTTTCTTTTAATTAATTTCAATAACTATAAACGTTACTTAATTCGTCTATCATGTTCTTTAACTTTATTTCATTATCTATATTTTGATTAAATTTTTCTACTAATCGCAATTTGGCACTATTTTATACAATAATACCCAATTTTGCTAGCATTATAATAATTACATCCCATAATGCAACTATATCTTTCGTTTTTATACGTATTTCCCTTATAAGTTAAAAATTTGAATATTTTAAATCCTTATTTCTATTATATTGAGCATAATGCATTTTATGAAAATATGCAAAATCTTTACAATATAATAAGCAATCAGTTCCCCATAAGTTGTATACTCACAAAAATATTATTCATTGTGCAATATGGTGGTACAAAAAATCCGGTAATAACATAATTCTTTGCAAAAACTAAAGATAATTCTGGATTTTTATAAAACCTTGTAGATGAAACAACATATGGATAGACATAAATAGGTCATAAGCAATATAACCTTTCATGTTACCTTTCTCTAATTTCAGTATTCCTAATAAATAATGTTCAATAATAACCTCCACAGCCGAAGTATCGAAATAATTCTTTTTACTATCATAATTGTCAGGTACTACAATGACTATAAAATCTGCATCCTTATATGCGCTCTCGCCATCCAAAGTTGCTGTCAAATCAATCTCCTTTGTAGCAAGATACTTTTCAATATAATCATCCTGAATAGGCGATTTTCTATTGTTAATCATATTAACCTTTTCATGGATAATGTCAACTGCAGTTACATGGTTATGTTGTGCAAGGAGTGTTGCAATGGATAAGCCAACATAACCTGTACCAGTTACAGCAATGTTGTATTTGTTTTTCATGGGTGTGTTTCTTTCTGTGTAAAGAATTAATTTGAAATGAATAAGTAAGAGCAGCTATTTACATATACAAAAATGTACTAAGTTTTCACTTGATGATTTTGCAACGACCTACATTTTAGGTCTGCAACTTTCTACGTTTCTATTATGCAATAAAGATTAGGCTAAACAGATTAAACTGAAGATTACCAAGCCACACAAGAATGTCATTCTACTCACCAAATCTTTATTCACTCAATGATTTTCTGAACAATTGATAACTTCGTTTTACTCGATCTGGCCAATTATTCTCGTCATAACCAAACTGGCTCAAAAAAGAAATAACAAAACGTTGTAAACCAAATCCAACACATGCCGTTACTGTATTCTCATCTTTTACCCTAATATTGAATGGATCTGTAAATGCTTTTCCATGAAGATTAAACGATGCAACAGAAATCTTATTTTCTGAAGAGGTATATAAATGCATCTCATATTTGGATTTATCGATTCGTTGTATCTTACGATACATTTGCATCTTAGGAACAACAAAAGAATCACTCGCAATGGAAATATCTCCCTGTAAACCTAATTCTTTTAATAATGAGACTGAACATTCCATAATCCTATCTCTGATTGACAAGCAATACTCCTGTGTACCAATCATAACAATTTCTCTAACAAGGTAATCACATAGTCTTCCAGTTTCGTCATAATTTAAGCGGCCTTCATTTCGAAATACATTTTGTTTAAAAGTAACCAACATATCCTGTTCTAATTCTTTACCACGATATTCAATATAGGTATGAAAGCATGCTGAAGGAGAAAGTGCAAATTCTGGCTCCTTTATCACATTCTTCACTTCTTTATTTTGAACGGCATTATTCGTCATCTCCAATACACCTATACTATCTTGAACAGAACTACAGAAAATAGCGTACTGTGGAGATTTCTTAATATATCCTGTCATTGTGTACTCTTCTAGTGGCAACATCACAGGATATATTTTTTCAGCAGCCCCAAGTTTTTTTGCAAAACGTAAAAAAACATTATCAAACCATTCTAACAAGAACTTCCCTTTTTGATCAAATCCTACCTGTCCATTTCCAAAAAAAATAATTCCACATCCCCGTGATATGTCATAGAATTCCTTTTGTTGTAATTCAAAATTATAATAAACTTCCACATCTTGTTTATTAATTTTATACTTCTCCTTCATTTTCTGAAGATTCTCAAAAATTGTATTTACATCACCCTGTTTGGATATTCCCACTATTATCTTTTCATCTTTTATCTGTATGCTTTGAATATCTGGCGAAATAAAACAGATACTCTTTTTAAATTCTTCCTTATCTATTGTATCATCCAAAGGTATTTCTATAGTTTGCATATCTATCACTACCTTCCTTAACTTATTTTTCTTTCAGATTATATCCCTTCAACTAGAAATAATCATCTATTTCTTAATTGAAATTCCTGTCGATAATATCATTATTCCAGTAAGCATGAAATCAACTATTCGGAAAACGAGAATCATCTTATATAAGAATGACAATTTTTGATATGTATTTCAAATTCTCTATTAGCAATAACCGCAAATACTTTTTATCATTATTACATTTACCCCTTACATACTGAGACTATATAATTCCCTATACATATACTATCAAGAAAAAAATTTTCGTCGTTTACTGAATCCCATCTTAAACTACATTTGTCTAGTCCAACTCCTGTACATTTACAATGAGCTTCCTTCAACGTCCATATTTTAACTTCTTCCTTTTCTTTATCCATAACATTCAAAGAAATCATATTTTTTTCATCTTCTGTATAATACTTATCAATCAGTTTTTCACTTATCTTATGTATTTTTTCTATATCTATACCAATTGAATACCCTTTACACACAGCAACAGCTATCAAATTATCTGTATGAGATACACTCATAAAGTACTTATCATTATAAATAAAATTCGGCTTTCCAGTAACACTCTTAACAATTGTCCAATTTCCATCCCCATACATTTCAAATGCAAGTTTCTTGACTTGAGAATATGCTTCTTGTGAGATTACATCATCCTCTTCATCCATTACCGAAATGAGCCTAACATATACTTCTTTACCGAAGATAAGATTATTTATGCTGCTCTGCATATGCTTCCTTTATAACATCAATAAAAAATCCTATTGTTTTACATTTTCTAATCTCAGCTAAATAATCATCAAGTTCAATATCCAAGGCCTCTTCTATGTCTAAAAGCAATGAAACTATAGTCACTGAAGTAATACCATTCCTAGGTCTAATTTCCATCTCAGGAGAAGACACCTTATCAATATTTTGTTCTTTCATTTGTTTATTATGTAGTTCCATTATAACTTCATCAATTTCAATCATTTTTTTCAACCTCACTAACTAAATTTTTATATAATTCCATTATATCACTATATAAATCTTTATCACTTTCAATCAGATTATCAATACGAGTATGTATCTTTTCTTTTATTCTAGATGAATTTGTGATACTAGTTTTTAATACCAACATACTTATTCTGTCCCATTCCTCAATTTTATAATCAAGGTTTAAAATAATCCTTCTGACAATTTCTATATTATCAAAATGTCTCATATACATTCTAAAAAAATTATATCGTTTTGTTATAACAATCATTTTTTTGTATGTTCTATTTAATTTTTCACATTCAAATGTCTTTTCTATAAACTTACCAAATTCTTTTAAACCATCAACACCATATGCAATATTTTCATCACTATCACAAAGATTATGATTTTTTACCATATCCTCCAAAAGTAATAATAATAATTCGTTGTCAGTTCTATATGGTATAAAGTCTACCTGTGCCCAATTATTATTAATTGGGTTTCCACTGTACAGTGTTCCATCTATCTCATTTTTTGATGCCCTAGCATTTAAAAATGCCTCTAATGAAACCTCACCTTTATAATACCATGGCGGGTACCAATCTATAACTTGTACTTTCCTTGTTGATTGATTGTATCCACATAATACCAATGTATGCCTTGCATGATTTTTCATGTAATTAGAAGCATATTCCAAGTAATATGTATCCACCCCAACTATTATAGCATTCTTATTTTTTTTGATGTAATCAATGTTATCTTCGAAAATCTTCTCTGCCAATACCTCTTCTAAATACTCTTTTCTCTTTACACATTTAGAAAATGGGGGTAAAAGAGATCGAATATGCTGCCTTGTCACAAGTTCCTCTTTACTTTTATCAAATCCAAAAGATAGAGCAGCATTCAAATATAATTCTGAATTTCTTAGTCCTTGGAACTGTAATACGATTCTTAGACAGTTCTGATAACAAAAAGATTCGATACCATCTAGTATGCTTATAGATTGTTGCAAATATTCAATACCATTTTCTTTTCCATTCATAAATAATTACCCCATACTCTCTATGATTTAGTCATATATTCTTACTATTTAGAAACTCAATAGTTTCATATTCACTATAATGCAATAGCGGATTTTATCATCAAAGTTTTCTCTATTCAAAAGTATATTCATAGATGTTCTTCATGAATTATTACTAAAGAAATCGCCCTTCTAACTCTTTAATTATTGTCAATTGATTGTAGTCAATATTTTTACCCAAATCACTTAGTTTACCACTGTGAAAGTCACTACCTCCGCTTATTAATAAATTATTATTTCTCGCAAACAAAACCAATTGTTCGACTTCATTTTTGGTACAACTTGGATGAAAACACTCAATTCCATCTAGGCCTATTTCTTTTAACACATTTATTGTATTATGTGTGATATTTTTATTCTTATACGGATGAGCCAATATAGCTATACCATTGGCATCATGAATTTTCTTAATTGCCATTTCTGGCAATAAAGTCAATGGTTTTTTTATATTATACTTTTCATATGACAATACCATATCATATGCCTCTGTAACATCGTTATACATTCCATTTTCAACTAAGATACTAGCGAGTTCGTGACGTGTAATTTTACTGATATCTATATTCTTCAATTCAATTCCCAATTCCAGTTCGATTCTTTTAATTAATTGCAACATTGCTTTTACATATGATGCTTTTATTCTTTTTAACTGTATATCTAACACCTGAGAATCATCAATTCCGTATCCTAAAATGTGCATTCCTCCAGAATAATCTGTTGTCAGTTCTATTCCTCTTACCGACATTAAATTATCATCAATCAATCCATTTTTACATTCTTTATTAACGACATCATGATCAGTAAGAGCAATAAATTTACCTCCATGCTTTTTAAAGTAATCAATAATTACCGATGAATCATAGTCCCCATCTGAAATTGTTGTATGTATATGCATATCAATCATAATTCTTATAACCTCCTAAGACCATAAAAAAGATCTTTCCTTATTTTACATTCATCATTACAACAATAATTTTGATAAGTAGCATTTTCTACTCCAAGCATTTCAAGCTTTTTAAAAAAATCTCTTGTTTCAGCAAAAAACTTTTCGTCTTCTAAAAATTCATATCCATGAATGGTAACCACCATATCATTCAATACCTCTGCATTATCATCAAGTATCCTTACTATTTTATCAAAATAATTCTCACAATTATAAAAATCTTTTTTTCTCAGCATCAACGTTTGTGGAATATAGTAAATTCCATTTTGCTGTATAGTACCACTTCGACAATAATGGCTGTTCTTATCACAATCAAATTGTCTTTTTGTTCCACTTACAATGTTATAACCAAACTGTTTAAGAAGTTTTTCCCACCGAAAATCAAGATAGTTGTGCGGCGGAACAAATATATTGGTAGTAAATTGAGAACATTCAATCTTTTTTAGTAGATCATTTACCCTTTCCTCATACTCTTTGCTATAGTACATAAATTCATATTTACCAAAAATATTTTTATGAAACATACCATGTAAAGCATAAGGTATGTTTTCATATTCTAGGTATCTCATGACTTTACTATCGTCCCATATAAATACAACAGCATTACCCTCACATCCAAAAGGTATCACTGCTAATGTCTGAACATATATATCAGAAATACTCAAAAATATTTTTAAATCTTCAATGTCTGTTTTGTAATCTATATCATCATTTCTAATAATTAGCCTCATTTTATATCCTCCGCATAGGTAATTTTGTTTCTAGTTTCCTATACACAACTTAATCAGCTACATCACCCAATCAAAAGCAGTCTCAACAAACGGTTTCTCTCTTTCAATATATCTATCCTCTCCTTCAACATATACTTCATTTATATAGCTATTATCTTCAGGAGTAAGCGTTTCAAGTACTTGTTCAATTTTTTCGTCCTTATAAAATTTATCCAAAATATAAAATGTATAATAACATTTCTCCTCAACATGCAGCTTTTTAACAAGGGTCAACCATTTGTCAACAATAAACTCATCATAATGAACTCTTATCATATTAATAACATCCACTAATTTATATAACAATAAGTCTCTTTTACCCTTTGTCCAAATAGTATTTCTACCTTCTCTATAAAAATGTATACATAAGAAAATCAAATTTGTATCAAATGGCAAACCTTTTACTTCTATCTCATTTTTCCCGTAATAAGATACGCCTCTATCAAAAACCTCTTTATCAATATCATTGTTTTCTGAATCAAACCTAAAGTTTATATCAATCTTCATTACAGAATCGCCTTCGTATTTAACATATGGTACCAAGTCATGAAATTTTAATCTCTGACATATTTTTTCTTTTCTTGTGGCCTCCTTCATCTCTCCGTCTTTCATAAAACTCTGTATAAATCCGAACTCTCTAAATATTTTATCTGCTTTACCTAAATCTTCTTCCAATAGCATAATATCCAAATCATTAGATCTTCGTTCTCTTAATTCATAAAAGTCAGCACAAAACATCAATCCTTTTAACGCACAATATCTGATATTCTCCTTTTCAAATTTTTCACTAAGTTTATCATACATTTCATAGTTTTTCTTCATAACTTCTTCTTGTTTACTCATTAATAAGCGAGTCGTTCTCCTTAATTCCTTTGGCATTTTATCTCGCTGATTAGAAGTTAATCCTTCATAGAAATATCCCAATAATCTATGATTCATTAATTGCCCAGAAATAACGCACCAATCCAATTTTTCTTCAAGCAATCCGTCTATTTCTTCTATTTTCTCAACAGACTTATTTTTTAATACAACATCTAATATTAATCTTTGCTCTTTGTTCATAGATAATCTCCCATAATAATGTTTATTTTTCTCTTGTTAACTCATTTCTTCTCACTTTTTCTTCTTTACATAGAACAGCTTTCCAAGTCTATGCCATTCCCCATAGCCTTAAATCACAGATAATCAGGTATTTGAGGTACACTTAATAAAACGCCATATTATTTTGCTACAATCAACCTTTCCAATCCCCAAATCCTTGTGGCAGCCCAACCTCCTATGTCATACAGGATCACCTTTACTGAGAGTTCTTAATTCCTTCGTTCTGCTTATCCATAAAAGGGGTGTCATGATGCTCCTAAACTGATTCTTTGCTCTGATAGTTAAAAATCCGACTTCAGCTCCCTATGTTTTACTTCTTTACTGTTTATTGTCTTCAGCACCTTTCGGTGAACATCTCCTGAATCTCAAAGTTGATTCGTTTACTTGATTGATTTTCTTATTTTATTTATTATTCATGTGTGGGTATCTCCTATGAAAATGATTTTTATTAATCACCAAGTTAACAATCATTATTCTAAGTTGGCACTCATTTTTTGTAAACCTGGTGTTTTTCACTTAACAGGAATGCTCCTTTAATAATTCACTTTGCATTCATAATTAATAATAACATTTATAAATATTTTAAAAAATAAAATTTTTTAAATATATTCTTATGTAATTTTGAGAATCAAATTCAAAAAAAGAAACGCCCTATATTTTATCACTAACACTCATAATATTTAGAGTAATAATAGTCATATAGTCCAGAATCATTAATCCACTCTTCAACTAGTTCAAGATTAACTCCTTTCAAATCTCGAATTACATCCTTATTCTCAATTATTTTACATACCGTAATTAAAACCTCAGCTTTAAAAATATCATTACTCATATTAGGTATCGCTTCTGAATCAAATAGATTTATTGATCTGCCATTACCAAACATTGTAATTTTTTTATCATTGACCCAAAATTGTGTTCCGTATTTCTTTTTTTCTGCTATTAAAACCTTTTTATCCTGTTTATATTCCTTCATAACATTCAAATCAGCAGTTGCTCCTGCAGTTACATATGTGTTACTGCCTAATTTTTCAATCATATCAGAAGTTATACTGCGTTCCCCAGATGCACCAACTACTAAAAATGGTTTTTCCTTTTCAACTGCAATTACCGGATTTCTATATGTCTTATATCCTCTTTCTGCAGCAATAATTAGCCTAAAAACATCATTATCGTACACGCAAACTTGAACACCATGACCTCTAAACCTTTCCGCCAGTATTTCTCCCATATCTCCGTATCCACATAATAACATTGTTCTTCCAACTGATTTTTCGCCTCCTAATAATTCAATTATTCTTATAAAAATGGAATTCGCAATTTCAGGATATGTAATTAATCTTTTTAACTTTGTTTTTGCTATATTAAAAACAGGAATCTGTAAATCAGAATGTTTCATTCTTCTCAATCCCATCTCTGTCAATTCTATTGCAGCCACCAAGTTGGTATATTGATGATGTTCTAAAAACTTTGTAACTATAGCCCCATCATCCAACACAATTATTTGTTGATTCTTTCTTTCAGAAATAAATCTTTCAATTCGATCTTTAACATTTTTCAAATATTCTTCATTATCAATATATTCATTATCAAATACATCGACATTAAACCCTAATTTATCAAAAGTAGCTGTGATTTCCATATGATGTTTTGTAAAATCACCTTTATCCAAAGCCAAAATATTGTTTGGCTTAATACCCATATTACAAAATGCCATTAAAAGTCCTATATTTTCCTCCAAGAAATGATCTCTCCAAATAATGGCAACATTTGACAAGTCAATACTGTTTTTTTGACTATACCAACTTAAAATAGGCATATCTCTGATAATAGCTTGTATTTCATCATCTGAATAACTTCTTGACATAAAATTAATTTTAGATAATAATGATTCGAATACTTCAAGATTCGAACACTTCTTCAACTGAATCAAAACGCCTACTATTACTCCCTCAACAGCAGAAAAAGTTCTATCTTCCATCTCTTTTTCAGCAATTTCGACGAGTAATCTTTCACTTTGTTTACTAAATTCAATTGTATCCCCTACAACATTCATTTTATATTCGCTTTTATTTATGAAGTTATCAAGCGATTCAATTACACTTTTTCTATTCATATGAATCTTATAACATTCTTTTTTTTTCATTGTCTCTCAAACCTCTGCTTATAATAAATATTCAATCAAAAACTTGTTTATAACTCACTCCATTCCAACAAATCGCATTAATAGTTTTCCTTAAGAAAACTTTCAAATTCTTGTAAATGTTCATAAAGCCACTTGCATATATTCGTTCTCCAAAAAGCAAACTCAAGATTAGCTTTAGAATTATCTTTTAAAAACTGCTTGTAACCAAATGTACTTCTTATCAAATTAAAAAAGTATAAGGAAGGCATTAAAATAATGTCTTTTCTAGGAATTTCATTCTCTTTTAAATATTCATCTAAATATTGTTTGAACTTAGCATAATTAATACAATTTCCTTTTTTACACTCTGAGGCAGCATATGTATATGAACGTATTATTTCCCATGTTGGTGGCAAACAACATACAGAAGCAAAATCTACCACTGCACTTATTTCATTCCCATCACATAATAACTGCAATAAACTATAATCACCATGGCTATTACATTTATAACTTCCTAGGAATTTTTGTGCATAGCCTTCCATTTTTGATAATATTTCTATTTTATTCTCAAAATCCTTTGTAATCTTTTGAATAAGTGTTGCGTCGCAATCATGATTCCGTTCATCCAAGAGTTTTTTTAGTTTTTCTATTTCTTTTTCATTTGACCAGCTACTAAGCCACTCATCATGAAATGATAATTCATAGTTATCTAATTCACTCATATACTTATTAATTTTCCCTAAATATCTACCAGATAAATACAGTAATTCCTCAGGCAATTCGTACATGCCATACATTTTACCATCAATAAATTCTTGGATATTTATATACTTTTCTTTATATTCTGATATATATTGTCCCTGTAGATTCTTAATGAATTTTGATGTATGAATACCTTTTTGATTTAAAAATACACATACCTCTACCTCAGTTTGTAATTGTTCACGATTAATCTTACTTTGAAATTCCTTCATAAAATATAATCCAGTTTTACCCCTTAAACAAAAACAGTTAGCACTACCCAAATCCGTTTCTTCTACAGAATTAATATCTAAATCATAGTTTTCATTTACCCACTTAATCAATTCACTTTTCGACTCAAACATTGTTTTTTCAATCATTTTTTCATTTACAATAGTAATATATTGTAACTCCTTCCTATATTTTTAAACCATTTTACCTGAAATCCTGAGTACAAACTCTCATCATCTTATTCTTTGATTGCTCTTTTTTAGAAGATTAACCCACCATCCTATTAAATAATTATAACTTCCACATCATGATATATTTATATCAATATTTTTTTCATGTGAAGTGCTGTCTCAATAAAGACCTCCTTTTTCATTGGTTCATCCATGTCTTTAGTTAAGTGTGACTCTAAAGATAATCCTCCTTGAAACTTCCTTCTTTTTAGAATTTCACTAATTTGATAATAATCTATATCCCCCTCATCTAACATAGTGAACTTATTTTCTTCATATGAATAGTTTCTTATATGAATATATGAAATGTGTTCATATAGCTCTTCGAGAATATTCAAGTAGTCTCCATTTTCTATATAATAATTGCATACATCAAACAAAACCTTAATATTACGGTTCATCGATTTGATATATTCTTTCATCACGCAAATATTATTGAACGATGTACCAACTTCATTTTCCAGCAAAAGAGAGATAGATTCTTTCTGACACATTTCTTCCAAGCTATTTAATCTATCTATGTTTTCTATAATGTCATTGCCAAAAACATCGCTAAAAACCCTAACATACGGGTAATTGAATATTCTAGCTATTTCTATATATTTTTTCATTAATTCAACATTATCATTTTTTTGTGTTTCCCTATAGGAGAATCAATAACTGAAACGCTCATCTTACTTTGCATTAATTTGTCATTCATTTGCACAAGTTCGTCAACTTCTGCCTCATGTAAATATTTTTCATGAATCCTTCTCAATTCAATTGTGTAAATTTGTAAATTTACTAATGCATCAATCTGTTCATTTTCATAAAAGCTAATTTCATCATTTATTGCACTATAATAACTCATGTTTCAATATCCTTTTTCGCATTTTTCTACCATGTATAATATGAATTATTTCCTTATGATTCCTTTCGCCACATAACAATCAATTATTTTATTAACCAGATTTTTCCAAGTCTTCTGCGACACCATATTACATGCTGAATCTTCCATTTCCTTTCTTATTTTTACATCTGTATCCATACACTCAACCATACAATCATACAAACCGTTATCTTTATAATAGTCATATGAAAATGAATAATCTAATGTTCCGATAATATCCTTTAAATTATCATCTTTTGGACAGATAATGACTTTCTTCATATAAGTCGCCTGCGCGATTGAGGATGCATAAAATCCATATTTAAATATAAGCATATCGATTTTATATGGAAAAGCTAAAACATCAACATTTTGGAGTAAATAATCCCAGTCTTCTTTATATACATATTTATCATATAAAGTCACATTGTTTTTCTTTATCAGCTCTACGATTCGAGGATTTTCCTCCAAATAAGTTGAATACGGGCTTCCTGCTATAATCATATCACATTCATGTCCCTCACTAAGCAACTTATCATATGCTTCAAGTAATTCCAAAATTCCTTTATATTCTCTTATATTACCAATAAATCCAAAAGAAAACCTCTTCTTTTTCCAACTCTGCTTCATATCGCTTTTTTCACTATTACCGAGATGATAATCAGCTCCATATCCATGGTTTATTGCACTTATGCCAAACTCCTTTTGTATATTGCATCTCATTATCTCAGTATGGCAAAAAACAAGATCCATTCTTTTTCCAATTTCAGAAACAGCTCGAAAATCCACATCCGTCATAAGCGAATTAATGGGGAAAATATTATGTATAGTCCAAACAAAAAACCATCCCATCTTCTTCAATTCATCGATTTGATCAAGCAACTTATTCAACGAATTCATATCATCTGAAGCATATAACCTCCCTATCCTATGAATATGAATAATTCTTTCTTTATTCTCGGGTTTTTTACTTGGCAAATATGGCATATATTTTACCTCAATACCATATTCCTTCAAACAAAGTTTCAAAGCTTCCATATATGGACTTTTATGCCCTATTCCTGCATGTATTTCATATTCTATCATTTTATAAATCACAATATACTTTTATGTTTAACAGGATTATAACCGCTATATAGTAAAACAACTATATAAGGAATCCCCTATTTAGAATATTGTCTTCCTTTCATTGCTATATTTATTGTTTTTGGATAATATCCATCCAAGCTAAATTTGTATAGTTTTTATGGATATCATCAATTGAGTGAGCGTCAGAACCAACAGAAATTCTCACATTATTGCTTCTAAGCAAGCTATAAACATATTCTTTAACTAAAAGTGGAGCATCATATCTCGGGGCAATATTCACTTCAAAAAAGACTTGCTTTTCACATAATAATTTTATTACTTTTCCTACATTGTTATACTGCCAAATGTCATCACACATTTTAAAATGTCCAAGTATATCAATTTTGTAGTTTTCCAGCATGGCTATGGTATCTTCCAAATAGGCATTATAATCAACATATTTCCCATGAACAGACCCAATTACAAATTCTAAGTTTGATGCATTCACCATATCCATATATTCTTTAGCAAATTCTTCGCATCCATAATAATCTACTTCTATTCCAGCCCAAATATTTATATCTTTGGATTTATCAATATTCTTGATTTTTCTTGAATAATCATTTATAATCTGTTCATTATACAAAACTGATTGATGCTTACTTGATTTTCGAACTCCATGTTCAACAAAGCCTATATCAAAAACCCCTATCTTAGTTAATTCATTTACATACGTTGAAATTATTCTTTCATCTGAATAGTCTGGTCTAGGATGTATATGAAAATCTTCTTTTTCAATTATCCCTTTTATCATATCAAGATTTCTTTTCAAAAATATTTTCTCCTCTCAATCTACATAATCCTTTGTTGTTCGCAAAATAATAAAACAAACTAATTCATAAATATTATTCTATTTCCACAAAAACAGAATAGCTATCACCAATCCACGTTAGAATTGTAGTATTCAAAAAAATCATTATCTCTTTCTTTATAAACATAGATCTAATGCAATAAGTGCATCTCTAACTCCATCTACATCACCTCGAACATAATAGAGCGGAATCTTTACATTATTTAATACACTTTTTACTGACTCCAAATTTCCTTTCTTTCTAAAATCATTTGTCAAACTGTATCCACATATCAACGTATTCCAGGGCCATACACAGTGTTGCCACAGAACACGTGATAAACTTCGATTATTTTTACATATGTCTACTTTCCCATTTCTAGCTAACCCTTTTATTCCAATAATCATGTGAATAGTGCTAGATTTATGACTTAACCCCTTAAATAGCATATACTCACCATTATATTTCATATATTTTGAACCCGCTTCAATTTGTAGTTGATTATTTATTTTCTTTATCACCGTTTGATCCGTAGAAATAATATCCCATCCTCTTTCTGCAAATGACAAGGCAAGAGTACTCTTTCCAACACCAAAATCTCCATAAATCAAGATAACTTTTCCTTCTTTTTCAACAGCTACTGAATGTATTCCTATACCACCATCTTCTCTTGCCAATTCATAAACAACAGAATAAAATATTGGGTAAATATCTGTTTCCAAAAAATCTTCAAATTCAAAACAGTTATCTTCCATTTTGATTTCAATTGTTCTATTATCCATGGTTATGTACATACTTTTTTTTACAATAATATCATTACCGCAAATAAAATTATTTAAAATCATTAGTGTTTTTTTTTCGTATTCCTCTGAACAGCAAAAAGATAGATAAACTTTTGTCTTGAAAATTGTCAATATTCGTTCTCTCTTCACATTCTTCTCACTTTCACATATAGCTAATAAACTCTTTCTTATATTTCCAAAACTCCCCTTCTATTACAATACCCTCAACATTTTCAGCAACGAAATCAAATACTTTATTAAAATCACATTCAATTGTTTTCATTTTCAACAATATTGGAATTTCTGTATACTCAGTTCCCTCATTTATTAATCTTGATTGAACGACGATTTTTTCTAATGTTTTCACTTCTAGCCTTTTGCCTACAACTATCTTAGGGAAAACCACCTTTTTTAATCTTGATTCCCATATCCAATTACAAGGCATGCTTTCTTCAAACTCTTTTGGAGTAAATCTCACCTTACTTATTGTATTATTAATTAAGTGCTTGAATTGTGTTTCTGCCATCAATTCGTTTCCGATAGTCACGCACCATGGCCAACCCTTAACGCATATTCCATCTTCTTCAACCTTTAAAAATACCATATCATTTGAAACTACTTTACATTTTTCATTCGTAGCGCAAGAAAACATAGAAGTTGTCTTTCCACTTCCTTTATTTCCGATAAATAAAACTGCTCCACCATATATATCAATTCCAGAAGCATGTACGGGCACAAATCCATCTTCAATATACATTTCCAGTAGCAATTCTCTTATTAACCGAATTACCCACTGCATACCATTTTTTTCTGAATTATCTATGGAGTACACTTCATATTCATTTTCTGACAATTTCCTGTACACATGTCTTCCATATAGCTCCTCTTCACTAATATAATTTATGACAGCGCAACTTTTTTCTTTATATATCTTATACTCTACATCCATATAATTTTTTTTGGTTATCAAAAAATCATCTGTCTTATAATCATTACATCCACATATACCACAAAAACAAATATTAATTTTTCTATGAATATCACCCAAATCATCTTTTACAACAAAATATTCATTTACAATAGATTCAAATGATTTTTCAGCCCAAATAGTAAACTCTATTCCATCATATCTTAGTATTGTTTGCATAAAACACTCTTCCTATTTTTTCATTATATCATAATAATCTGTTTACTTTTCTCTAACAATCACATTAATTGGTTCGATAAACTTATGCTCATATATATCTCCAAGTGCATATTCTATATCATTATGCTTCCTCACAAATATCTGTCCTATTTTCTCCAAAAACATCCTATTTTCAAAGTAATAATCACTTAATTTTTTACACTGTTCTCTCCTTCTCGCCTTAGGTATTCCATTCAATTCATGCCCCCCAATTATTGACATATTCTTTCTATGCACTAACAGCAAATCAATACTTGGCGCAGACCTTGGTGTCCCTATTTCGTAAAAAATTGATCCTACAGCTCCACCATTAATAATCGGATAAATATAGTTTTCGTCACCTGTGCAATCAATATAAATATCATAGTCTTTTATCCCATCAAATTTCTCTATATTAATCCACATATTAAAATAGTTAACAGCATCTTTTCTTCTTGTAACTAATGTTACAGTCTTTGCTTGTTGCCGTACGCATTCCAAATATGCTCCAATCCCTATTGCTCCACATCCATAAACACACACCGTCTTGTCTTTTATATCTTTTAGTGAAAGTGCCGAAATCAATTGGAATCTGAGCATGCATATGCATTCAATAGAAAGCATGTCAGACACAAATAAATTATCTTCATTACTTTCATCAATTTCGATTTCGCTATGACTTATAGGTGATATTATCCTAACCCCGTTTTTTCCCTCAGATACACTCATATAACCATTTGATCCACTTTTTTCAGTTCCAATACTAATAACATTATAATTACTTTTAATTCCCATTTTGATTATCTCCTCTTTCACAAAAGGTACTCATATAAAAATTTAATTTATATACCATCAAAAAAAGAGTTTCCTCACCTTAGTAGTTACATAGGGTGGTGTCTGAAAACTTATTCTTTATGTACTATTTAGACAAAATAAAAATC
>ERZ778516.1030-NODE-1030-length-22303-cov-10.923993_pt1 | contig 22303 bp, 24 predicted proteins | sample MGYA00510342_ERZ778516 | MGnify/ENA primary metagenome ERZ778516 (study PRJEB29527, sample SAMN07138961) | mouse gut metagenome | material: feces | host: mouse | place: China:Nanjing | collected 2016-01-25 ... | reverse complement strand
TCTTCCCAATGTATCTGCAATTGCCCGAGCGCTGCCTTCATTGTCTACACCTCCTTCTCTATTTTACACGAAAAATTGTCATTTGTCGATTTTTTAACACCAATTTCCTGTAATTTTGAAAGTCAAAATTATTTTCCATGCCCGCAACATCATTTTGCAAATGAAGCCCCGTTGTGATATACTGTGAAAGGTCGGCCCGCAGAAACTCTCATATGCGGCTTCTGTCCGGGCCCCACCGGAAACAGCATCGAGTCTGAACCAGGAGGAACGAATATGGAACATTTATACATACCGGAAGATTATCATTCAGAGCTCTCTCTCTATGATACGCAGATCGCCATCAAGACGGTCAAGGATTTTTTTCAGCAGACGCTGGCAGAACAGCTTTATCTGCTCCGCGTCTCCGCTCCGCTGTTTGTAAAACCAGAATCCGGATTGAATGACAATCTAAACGGCGTGGAACGCCCGGTGTCCTTTGGCATCCGGGAACAGGATGACCGGCCTGTGGAGATCGTCCACTCCCTCGCAAAATGGAAACGCAATGCGCTGAAGCAGTACGGCTTTCATGTAGGAGAAGGGCTGTATACGGATATGAACGCGATCCGCAGGGATGAAGACACGGACAATGTGCACTCCATCTATGTCGACCAGTGGGACTGGGAAAAGATCATACTGAAACAGGATCGAAATATGGACTATCTGAAAGAAACGGTCCGCAAGATCTACAAGGCTTTGAAAAAAACGGAAAAATACATGGCGATCCGCTACGATTACATCGAAGAGATCCTGCCAAAAGACATCTTCTTCATCACCACGCAGGAACTTCTGGATCTGTATCCGGATCTGACTCCCAAAGAGCGGGAAGACCGGATTGCCAGAGAAAAAGGCGCCGTATTTCTGATGCAGATCGGCGGACGGCTGAGCAACGGAGAACCCCATGACGGAAGAGCGCCGGATTACGACGACTGGAGTTTAAACGGCGATATCATCGTCTGGTATCCGGTCCTCGGCCACGCACTGGAACTGTCCTCCATGGGAATCCGTGTGGACGAAGAGGCTCTTGAAGAGCAGCTGAAGCTCTCCGGATGCGAAGCACGGTCTGAACTTCCGTTCCAGAAAGCAATTCTGGAGAAAAAACTGCCCTACACCGTCGGCGGCGGTATCGGTCAGTCCCGTATCTGCATGTTTTATCTCCGAAAAGCCCATATCGGAGAAGTACAGGCATCCATCTGGCCGGATGAGATCCGTGAAACTGCCCTGCAGCACGGCATCGTCCTGCTCTGATCCGTTCTGAACACAGGAAAGGCAGGCGATCATCCATATGAAAGAAAAACTGACCAGAAAAGATGTGGAAAAGATCCAGGCGGAGATTGACCACCGCAAACTAATCCTTCGCCCCCAGATACTGGACGCGGTCCGGGAAGCCCGCGCCCAGGGGGATCTGAGTGAAAATTTTGAATATTACGCTGCAAAACGCGAAAACGGAACCAACAACAGCAGAATCCGTTATCTGGAGCGCATGCTGAAAAATGCAGTCATTATCGAAGACCATTCTTCTTCCGATGAAGTCGGACTGAATAAAGCCGTCACGGTCTACATCGAAGAGGATGACGAATGCGAGACCTATAAGATCGTCACCAGCATCCGCGGCAATTCCATGAAGAACCTGATCAGCATCGAATCCCCCCTCGGGAAGGCCCTGCTGCACCACCGCATCGGCGACAGGGTAACCATTCCGGTCAACGATACCTACAGCTATGACGTGGTCATCCGGAAGATTCAGGATACCGATGGAGAAGAGCATGACGATATCCGTGCATTTTGATCCGTAAAATATACAAATTCTCTTTTCTTTTTTCAATATTTTGGTACAATAATAACAGAAGCCATCTCGTGCCGTTGCCGGGTCAGGCAGCGGCATGAGACGGCGCAAATACTATCATAAAAAGAATCGGAGGCATATTCCATGAAGACTTATGATGTCATCGCCTTGGGCGAATTACTGATCGACTTTACCCAGAATGGTCTCAGCGAACAGGGCAACGGACTGTTCGAAGCAAATCCCGGCGGCGCTCCGTGCAACGTCCTCTCCATGCTGAACAACCTCGGCAAAAAAACTGCCTTTATCGGCAAAGTCGGCAAAGACCAGTTCGGTATGACGCTGAAGAAATCTCTTGAGGATCTGGGAATCGGCACGGAAAATCTGATGCTGGATGATGAGATCCACACCACACTGGCACTGGTACATACCTTTGAAGACGGTGACCGTGATTTCTCCTTCTATCGGAATCCCGGTGCGGATATGATGCTCCGCGCAGACGAGCTGAAGGAAGAACTCATAAAGGACACCCGGCTTTTCCACTTTGGAACCCTTTCCATGACTCATAAGGGCGTAAGAGAAGCCACGGTGAAAGCAGTCACTCTGGCCAAGGAAGCCGGCGCTCTCATAAGCTTTGACCCCAATCTCCGGGAACCGTTGTGGGATTCTCTGGACCATGCAAAAGAGGAGATCCGCTGGGGCCTTGGAACATGTGATATTCTGAAAATCTCCGACAATGAGATCCAGTGGCTCACCGGCAGGAAAGACTTTACGGAAGGCGTCGCCGAGATCCGCAGAGAATTCCCGATCCCGCTGATCCTGGTATCCATGGGAAAAGACGGAAGCCGGGCATACTACAAGGACGGCTATGTGGAAGCAACCCCGTTCCTGCAGAAGAACACCATCGAAACCACCGGAGCCGGAGATACCTTCTGTGCATGTGTGATCAACTATGTGCTGGAGCACGGGCTTACAGACCTTACAGATGCACAGCTTCGTGAAATGCTGACCTTTGCCAATGCTGCCGCTTCCATCATCACCACAAGAAAAGGCGCTCTTCGGGTTATGCCGTCCAGACAGGAAGTACTGGATTTTCTTGACGCACAGGCATAAATCCGTTAAAATGTCAGGAACAGATCAGAACCCGCATCCGGTTCAGCGGATGAAGGATTCTGCGTAACCGATGTAAAATCAGAAACAGGAGGAAATGAGTATGGACTTATTTGATAAGGTTAATGAAATCGCCAAATCGGCAGTGTCGAAAACAGGCGAAGTTCTGGAAGAGACCCGTCTGAAAACGCAGATCGTAAACGACGAAAAATCCATCCGGGAACTGCAGGCAAAAATCGGAGCTTTTTACTACAAAAAATTTGCTGCGGGTGAAGCAGTGGAAGAAGAAGTGGCTGAATTCTGCACTGCCATCTCCGTCCATCTGGCAAATATTGATGAGAAAAAGGCTGCCTTGAACGCCGGAAAACGAAATGTCCCGGAAAAGGAAGAGATCCGCTCAGATGACATCATTGAGATGGAAGTCGAGACCTGCGAAGAGGATGAGGAACCATTCGTATAACAATCCTGTTCTCAGGCAGAAGCATCAGAACAGCCCAAAAACCGGGCTCCCGTTTTGCGTCAGGAGCCTGGTTTTTGGGCTGTTTCTGTATTTTGCAGGATCATTCCGCCGTATTCGGCCGTCACTTTCCTGTTTTATTATTTCTGCTTCATTATTCCTGTTTCATCATTTGACTTTCTCCGCCATATGATAGAGGCGGTGATAGATCCCTTCCAGCTTCAGCAGTTCCTCATGATTTCCTTCTTCCACAATCCCGTTCTCCGTCAGCACCAGGATACGGTCAGAACTGCGGATGCTGGACAGCCGGTGCGCAATGGTCAGGGTCGTGCGTCCCTCCGAGAGCCTGCCAAGAGACTCCGCCACCGCATATTCACTCTCGTTATCCAGCGCTGAGGTGGCCTCGTCCAGGATAATAATGGGCGGATTTTTCAAAAAGACACGGGCAATGCTGATCCGCTGCTTCTGCCCGCCGGACAGCTTGACGCCCCGCTCTCCAATATAGGTGTCATATCCGTCCTTCAGATTCATGATAAAGTCATGGGCCCCTGCTTCCTTTGCCGCCTCCAGGACTTCTTCCCTGCCGGCATCCAGACGGCCATAGGCGATATTTTCATAGACCGTGCCGGAAAACAGATAGACTTCCTGCTGTACGATACCGATCCTTTTCCGAAGACTCTTCAACGTATACTGCTTGATGTCCTTTCCATCCAGAAGAATCCTGCCCTCTGTCACATCGTAAAACCGCGGGATCAGGTTGCAGAGGGTGGTTTTGCCGCCCCCGGAAGGCCCTACAATTGCCACTTTCTCTCCCGGACGGATCGAAAGATTCAGATCATGGAACACCTCATTGTGATCGTCGGAATATTCAAAAGTCACATTTTCAAATGTAATGTCACCTTTTACCGTATCCAGCGGTACCGCACCCGGCTCATCGAAAATCTCAATATCCGCGTCCATGATCTGCAGGAAACGTTCGATTCCGGTCATGCCTCTCTGAAACTGCTCGGCGAATTCGATGATCCGGCGGATCGTCGCAATCAGCGTGGACACATACATGGTATATGCCACCAGATCCCCGGGAGCAATCTTTCCCTTTACAAGAAACAGACCGCCCGCCAGAATGACCGTCAGATACATCAGACCGTCAAAGCTTCTGGTCGTCGTCTGAAATGCCCCCATATAACGGTATCCGATCTTTTTCAGCCGGAAAAATTCCTGATTATCCGCCTCAAACTTCTCTTCTTCCCGCTGTTCATTGGTAAATGCCTTTACCACCTTATGTCCCAGCAGACTGTCCTCGATGCGGGCGTTCAGCTCTCCGATCTGCTGCCGCTGTCTCCGAAATGCTGCCTTTACCTTTGCATTCAGAGAAGTACAGACCGCCAGCATCAGCGGAATACAGCAGAAAACGATCAGCGTCAGTGCAAGACTGGTCTGCGCAAGAATCAGAAAAGATACCAGAATCTTAATGCCTGCAATAAAAAATTCCTCCGGGCAGTGATGCGCAAATTCCGTCACGTCAAACAGGTCATTGGTAATCCGCCCCATAATCTGCCCGACCTTGGTATTGTTATAATAGGTATTGGACAGTTTCTGCAGATGATGATACGCTGCCCTTCGCATATCCGTCTCTATATGGGTACCCATTACATGTCCGGTGTACGCCATGTAAAAATTGGCCAGACTGTCCACAATCCGCAGTGCAAAATACAGGGAAGACAGCTTCAGAACCAGCTCCGCTGTCAGCGCTGCCGGATTGCTGCTCCCTGTATTCGTAATATAGCGGATGATCAGCGGAAGCACCATCTCGCAGATCGTCGTCAGGGCCGCACAGCCCAGATCCTTCAGCAAAACCGGAAGATACGGTCTGTAATAAGGAAGAAAACGTTTCAGAAGTTCTTTGCTTTCATATTCTCTCTCATTCACCTTTTTCTCTGCCTGCTCCTTTTCCGTATTTTCCTCCATTGTACCACGCAATGATAAATTTATCACCAATTATATATTTTGAAAGTTCTGTCGGCATATACTGGCCTGCAGAACTCAGACACTCCGCTTTCATAAAATCTTATCAGGAATTCCAATCATATTTCCGGTTCTCCTGTATCTGGCTGTCATTTTATTTTTTCCTTCCTTTTTTGTCAATATTTCCCCCAAAATCCATATGCTAATATCAAAACCGGAGCTGCGAAGCCCGCAGTCTCCCCTGTCCATAGAAGGAGGAAATGCACATGACTCCACTTTTGGAGGTCAGCCATGTCTGTTACTCATACCATACGCTCTCCGGTGAGACGCTGGCACTGTCCGACCTTACCTTTGCTGTCGATGAAGGCGAGTTCCTCGTCATCGTCGGTCCCAGCGGCTGCGGCAAAAGCACGCTTTTGTCCCTGATCTCCGGACTGATTCCTGCGGAAGAGGGAACGATCCGCCTTGGTCAGACGCCTCTTACCGGACACCGAACCAACATCGGATATATGCTCCAGAAAGATCATCTCTTTGAATGGCGGACCGTCTACCGCAACGTCCTGCTGGGACTGGAGATACAGAAAAAAGAAACACCCGAAAATCTGGCGCATGTGGAACAGCTGCTCCATGACTATGGACTGACTGCCTTTAAGAGCGCACGTCCCTCCGAGCTGTCCGGCGGCATGAGACAGCGCGCCGCCCTGATCCGGACGCTTGCCCTGAACCCGGATCTGCTGCTGCTGGACGAACCCTTTTCCGCTCTGGATTACCAGACAAGACTCAATGTCTGTGATGATGTGTACTCCATCATCAAAAAAGAAAAAAAGACCGCCATACTGGTCACCCACGACCTGTCAGAGGCCATCAGTATGGCAGACCGAATCCTGATTCTGTCCAGACGCCCTGCACGGATCTGCCGAATCCTGCCGGTCCGTTTTGCAGACCCGGATCTGACTCCCATGCAGCGGCGGCAGGCGCCGGAATTCAAAGATTATTTTAATGAAATCTGGAAGGAGCTGAACGAACATGGACAATGAACACGTATCCCCTCGTCAGGAGGAATATATCAAAAATCACAGGCGGCATCATCATCTGGTCGCTCTCTGTCGATTCCTGGCCTTTTTCCTTTTTCTTGTCCTGTGGGAAGTAAGTACGGCTCTTCACTGGATTGATGCCTTTATCTTCAGCAGCCCCAGCCGGATCCTTCAGACCATGACAGACATGAGCAAAGATTATTCCATCTTCCGCCACACAGGGATCACCCTGTATGAGACGTTACTGAGTTTTGCTCTGGTCGTTCTGGTCAGCTTCCTGACCGCCACGGTCCTCTGGTTCTCCGGTACACTCTCGGAGATCCTGGAACCCTGGCTCGTCATCCTGAACAGTCTGCCCAAATCCGCCCTGGCGCCGTTGCTGATCGTCTGGCTGGGCGCCAATACCCGGACCATCATCGTCGCCGGCATGTCCGTCGCCGTCTTCGGCAGTATCATCAGCATGTATACTGCCTTCCGGGACACGGACGAGGAAAAGATCAAGCTGATCTACACCCTGGGCGGCAGCCGCCTGCAGGTGCTGAAAGATGTGGTAATCCCCTCCAGCCTGCCCTCCATCATCAGCATCCTGAAAGTCAACATCGGGCTCTGTCTAGTGGGCGTCATTATCGGAGAGTTCCTTGCCGCAAGGGAGGGACTTGGCTACCTCATCATCTACGCAAGCCAGATCTTCAAACTCAACTATCTGATTACCGCACTGATTATCCTGTGCATCATCGCTTTCTGCCTCTATCAGGGAATCCAGAAGCTGGAACACCAGATCAGAAAAACGCGGCGTCTTTAGAGTCGCCGCGTTTCCTGACAGATCGACTCCAGCAGAGCCGTCCCGGTCTGTGTCTGAAACAGCTTCTCCTTTGTATTCCGAATATTGGCTGCAGAATAACCGGATTCTTCCGCATTGACCAGATAATCTGCCTCCAGAAGGATCTGATAATCGATCCCGTCAATCTGATCAACTGTATGATGATGCCCCACCAGAAAACACACTCGCCGGATCATTTCCTTTGGCAGTCCTGTGTCCTGTAAAAATTCCTCTGTCAGCGCCGGTCCCTCCAGCTCCTGATATTTGCCATTGGTATTCCCGTATTTCTCCCGACACAGGGGACAGGCAATGTCATGAACGATCGCTGCAATCTCCACAACCCGCTGATGATACGGAGATACCTTTTCGCATTCTCCGATGGTCTTTGCACAGGCGTACACCTTCAGAAAATGCTGAATGTCATGAAGATTCCCTCTGGAATATTCAATCATCTTCACCATGATCTCTGATATGGTCATTTCTTTTCCTGATGTATCCATGATCTGCTCCTCCAACTGCTGATGCTCTGCTCTGTCTATCCGCAGGTATTCCAGATTTTTCTCATATTTTTTCTGCTCCGAACCTTCATGTAAAAATGTGGCGCAAAACAGATCGTCGTTATCTCCCGCATTCCCCTGCAGTTGAAATGCATACTCCCTCAGTGCTTCAAATTCCTTCGCCATATCAATCTTCATCTACCTCAATATCCCAGCCATGTCCTCCCAGCAAATCGTCTGCCGCACCAAAAGATACGGTGACGGCAATGTCCGGTTCATCTTCCTCATCTGTTACATCTATCTCCATAGATATACATTCACAAACCAGCAGTTTTTCCAGAAAGTCAGCTTCTGTTACCGGCAGTCTGATCTCTGTGGAATCACTCCATACATAATGGTCTGCAGCTGCATCATTCAGCCGGTTCTCCAGATAGCACTGTACCATATCCAAAGGATTACACTGCATCAGTTCCTCTATGATCCTGTCCTTATTTTCTGCTATGTACTCCACCCTGTCATTGATCCGTTCGATATTCTCTTTTATATATTTCAGCGCTTTCCTGATATAACGTTTTTCATTTCCCCTGTCTTCGTCAAGTTCGACGCACAGCACAAGCGCAGTGTCCTGCCCCCAGAGATTGATTTCTGCCGTAATCTCATCTGCAGCGACAGCTTTGAAATCCTTTATTTTTAATCTGATTCTCTGTTCCATTTTTTTAATTATATCAGATACTTCTTCCAGAGAGTATCTGTTTCCATAAAAGTCTTCCACGATATATTTTTTCCGGTTTTCCTCTTTATCAAAAAATCGAATAAATTCAGAATGACTGGAAATCTTAATCCCTTCCAGGATATGGTTGTGCCAGAAAACACCCGCTTTTACAATTGTAATAAACTGTTTTTTGTATTGCCAGTCGCTGACCGGTGGTGTATAGTAGTATCTCAGACCATTTAGATACCCCTCCATAATATATTCTGCCAATTCTTCGTTAACAATTTCACCATCAATTTCAGCACAAAAACGATAAAAGCCTGGTGGATCTGTAATATCTGGAGCACAATTTTCGCTCCAGTATTTTTTGAGCCTTTCTATTTCCTCTTTTTTACTTCTGTCAACTATATAAAATCCGGATATATTAAAACCTGGGTTCTCATTTTTATCCATGAATTTCATCCTCCCTGAAATAATTTTTTAACCGAGGCTCCTGAACTTCGAACAATTACTGATATGTCGTTTTCGTATCCTGCGCATTTCCAACCTCTGGTATGTATAACCGCGTTCCCGGCATCAGCAGGTCTTCCTCCCGGCCGATGATATCCCTGTTCACACGATAAAGCAGATCACAATACGTGCCATGCCCGTAAGCCCTATAGGCTATCTTCCAAAGACAGTCGCCAGGCTTCACCACATACATGTGATCTTCCATTGCAGCTTCAACGTCTTCCGGCATCAGATAATGCTGCTGCCCCAGATCCATTGCCTTTCCATAAAAAAGTTCTCTTTCCACGGTTCCGTCCGCCGCCACTTTTCTCACCGCCGTTTTGTCCTGGTCCGGGCAGAGATAATACGTACTCCCGTCATCACAGGAAAGCTCCCAGTCCGCCGTAACCTGATAGGTATACACTTCCATCTGCCCTGTATCTTCCGGGTATTCACAGCAGAAGAGCCGGATCTCTTCTTCTGTAACGGACACCTCCAGAATGCGGTTGCCCTGCTCATCGTACTGATAGATCCGATATTCCCAGACGCCCACTTCATTGGTACCCCAATAGTCATAATACTGCAGCTCCGCCATGAGATACGCGCCATCATAATCTGCCTGATATCCCCGGCTGAAAAAGAGTTCCTCACTGTAGCCATTGGGATCCGACCCGACATTGCGCCTGTAGCACAAGCTTCCAAGAAGCCTGCCTTTTTCGTCAAACTGATGATCCGAAACCTCGAACAGGTACCGGGATGCAACATAATATCCGTCCCTATACGGTCTGCTGCCGGACTTGCAGTAGACATATCTGCATGTATGTTCCTCATCATTCCGCATATAAATATTTTCTTCGCAATAACTGATGCTGTCCTCAAGTATACCGGAGGAATACCCCAGTACATACAGCAGACGGTTCTGTTCGTCAAAATACGCATGTGAAATCCCTGCGATTTCTTCGTCGTCATAGATTCTGGCAACTCTTGTATATGCGTTATCCACACCATTCCCCACCGAAATGCTGTCCCTGTCATATTCATAAGTCTCATGGCTGATCAGTTCCAGCCGGTCATCTTCCGCACAGATCTCATGAAGCGCAGCAGCTGTATTTTTTTCTGCCGCATGGCTGACTGCCGGATGGTTACCGCTGTCCGAATATCCAAAACCCAGCAATGCAATTCCCATGCAGCCGGCAATTTTCCAACGGACAGGAATCTTCATCTTCTCCATCTTCCCCTCTGCTTCTTCCTGTATCAGAGCACCGTCCCGGCGTCAGAAAGCAGCCGGTCTCCAGGACGGAAATCCGACTTGTTCCGCCCCGGAATCCGCAGCGCATAATGTCCCCTGAAGGGACCGTCCGCCCGTGCTTCCTCAGGATGGATCGTCTGCCCCTGATGTTCGGGATCCGGCTGTTCGATTGCATCTATGACGCAGGCAAAGGAACTCCCGGTTCCGGTTATGCACACCGCCCGTTCACCCTGATGGATAATCCCCTCTGTAACCTGTCCTGCAACCACCACGCCGCCGTCTCTCAGGTCAAACATATCTTTCACCAGAAACGCAAAGCCTTCCTGCTGCTTTTGTTTTCGAAAAGAAAACAGCTTCATATAAACAGCCTCCTGCCTTTTATATTATTTTATCTTTTGTTTTTTCTGCCTCTGACGGATTTAGCCATTCAAGTGCTCTGAGCAGTTCGTCCTGATCGGAATCCGTGTTTCCCCGCCACTTCCATTTTGACTGGTTCATCTGTTTTAATATTACCGGTTTAAATACTTTCTGCAAACGGAAATTGCATACATACTTTCTCGAAATTACGATTTGTATATATCTGCGGGAACGCCTTGGAGTTCCTATCACAAGTATGCATTCATGACCCATTCCACCATATATCAGATTTACAAATACTTTTGCACCTGGCCGGAACTGCTTTGTCCCGCACCGCAGTTCATGATCTTCTCCATATTCATGTTCTCCGACGATATTACCGACCAGACACCACCGCCATTCCTGTTCATCGGATTTTTCTTCCTTACCATTTGTGTACAAAAAATTCGTCGACATTACGAATCTTCCCTGTCAGGCGCCTGCCCGACATGAGCAGACCATTTACAGTCTGTAATTTCCATATCGGTAAATACGGATTTAAAAGAAGAATCCTCTGCACTGCAGGCATAGATACCAAAAGAAACCGTTTCAGCGGCATGAAACATATGGCAGATACGCATTTGATGATAATTCACTCCATCCGTCGAATTTTCAATACAAAAATCATCGTCTCTGCGGCTTAAACGAAACCACATGGATTTTATTGAGGCATTTATATCCGTTGACGACCAGTCTGAATATCCATTGTTGGTCACCACGGCGCCTAAACGCTGAATTTCTTCATTTTCATACTCCACAGAAGCTTTCAGCCAGTTCTCACTGTCCAGATACATCACAATGCCGCACTGGTCATAACGATGTTTGCTTTCAAATTCTGTCCTGACCGCAAACGAAAAATATTTTTCATCCGTCTCAATCTGCAGAACCGGAGCATTATCATTGCGAAAATGGTAATAGGTTCTTTGCCACAGATCCGTGTGAGGTTCTGTAATGATCTCGATTCTGTTCTCAGTTACCGTATAGTGTTCAGGTTCTCTTGTCCATTTCAAAAGACTGGTATTCCATTGCATATTGCTGTCTGCTCTCCTTTACATATCATTAAGTTTCAGGTTCTATATCTGATTATAAAACAGCTCACTGTAATTTACAATGTTTATCTGCCGGTTCACTTTCGTATGCCGCCTGTTGTATCTGGATATGAAAATTGATATAATAGGCTGAATACAAAAATATACCGGAGGAAAAAGAAGATGGCGATTATCGGAATCGATCCTGGCACAACCAACAGTCTGGCATGCGCCTGTCGGGAAGGAAAGATGGTGTTAATTCCCAATTCGCTGGGACAGTTTCTGACTCCAAGTGCAGTCAGCGTGGAGGAGGATGGAAGCATCTGTGTCGGGGCCGTAGCAAAGGAAAGGCTGATTTCACATCCGGAAGCTTCTGCCGCTTCCTTTAAGCGTTTTATGGGAACTGACCATGTGTTTCATCTGTCCGGGCAGGATTTTACACCCCAGGAACTGTCCTCGTTTGTACTGCGTCAGTTAAAATCGGATGCAGAACACTTTCTGAACGAGGAAGTGACAGAAGCCGTGATCAGCGTACCGGCTTATCTATCATTATCTGCTTGCAGAAGGAACAACTCTTACCAGAGCAGAAGACGGAAGTGGTTTTTTCGCAGAATCCGGCGGGCAAGCCCGCTTTTTTGGAGAGGAACCGGCAGAACCTCTGAAAGAAGCCACGCAGTGGCTCCCGCCAGAACCGCCTGCATATTGGTATGACCCGGAGCTCGTACAGGAACTGCAGGAACAGGCTGAAAAGCTGAAGGAGAAGCAGGCGTCCAATGGCGGATGATGGAGTTTCTCCGTCTTTCTCTCTTCCTCGTCCTGCTGGTCTAAAAATCACCCGTTTTATTGTACCATATAACACCTGACTTTAAGATTGTACGATATCTTGAATTCTGTATGCTTTCGTGATATGATTTTATTACCTTAATATCGAAAACGAAGGAGTATACCAATGAGCAGATATGAATTTACAAAAAATCTGGAAACCGGAAATGCAATGATAGACAGGGAACATCGGGAGCTGATCCAGGCAGTAAACAGACTGCTGGATGCCTGCAGTGAGGGCAAAGGACGTGCTTTTATGGATGAAACCATCAAATTTCTGAATAATTATGTGAACCAGCATTTTTCACATGAAGAGCAGCTCCAGAAGCGAAGCAGCTACCCAGGACTTGCAGCACACAGAGCCTTTCATGAAAAATATAAGCAGACACTTAAAGAGATTACATCCCAGATATCAGCATCTGGTCCGACGATTGCAGAACTGGGAAAGCTGAACAAACATATCAGTGTCCTGCTGTCACATATCACCACAGAGGATAAAAAACTGGGTGCGTTTTTAAATCAGTCATAAGATGAAGGCTGCCCCCGTTTTCATATGCGTCCAGGCAGATGGAACGGGGGCAGAAGCAGTCGCTAAAGATATTGCAATAAAACATACGGTTTGCGCTGATCAGAAACGCGAAAGATTTATCTTTTCCTTTTCAGCCTGAAGCAAAGCGGCTGAACCTGCTTCGCCGTATTTTCTGCAGAGGGAAATTTCGTTTTCAATCAGTTCAAGCATTTCGGATTTGCTGATAAAGTCAATAAATCGCTCTCCCTCCTGAAGTCCCTCAATAAAATTCCTTTCGCAGCAGTATTGACCATTTTTCAGTTTATACCATATCTGTGTTTCAACCGGTCCAAAACATAAATGCTTAATTATGACCTGTTTTCCACTGGAATCATATCCTGTATCCGGCCCTTTATGCAGCCATGCCCCAACCCAAAAACCCATTATATCTTCCCCCATGAAAGTTTTTTCCATAAATATTATTCATGATGAGTTCCTCCATACCAAAGACCTCGCCTGTTTTTCCACTTATTGCATTTTATAAACATTTCCCGGACCATAAAACAAAACAGGCAATGTGGGAAAATAAACCGGCAGTCCCCTGAACATCCGGACCGACACTATTTCCGGATATCGATCCTGAATGTCTCCGCAGGCACTTCATAGGACTGTGCAACAAGATAAGCGGCTTTTGCCCGGGCGAGATGAGGGCCCTCCGGCGGTTCTTCTGTCTGGTCCGGAGCCTCTTCTCTGGCCCAGCGGGCTTCCTCATCTAAAATGGCTTTCATGATGCTCCCCTCTTCGGCCGCATCATCGGCGGCTTCTTCCTGTTCCGGTATCAGTTTTTTCGGATCCGTTCCCTGTGCCCCGTTTTCAATCTCATCGCTCTCATCTGGCTGCGTTTTTTCCCCGCCGGGGAGATGTTTGTAGTCCGGACTGTTCATAAACGTATGCATGGTATCGTCAAGAGCAGCGGCCCGGAAATACTCGATGCTGAACAACTTTTGCTTTTTTTCTTCGGAAATATAAGGATCGTTCCGGATAGCGTTGATCCGTTCTACAGCGGCGGCCGCATAGTCGGCTTTCAGCTTCTCCACTTCTTCCTTAGTCGTACAGGATGCCAGCGCATCCTCATAAGCGACACGTTCCTGGTCGATCTTTTTGGCCACCTGATAGATAGACCTGTTATGGGTCTTCAGATACAGCATCTCCTCACCGCTGAGTTTTTTCCCGCCAATCATCTTCACTTCGATGTCCAGTTCCATCTGGCAGGAACGGTCATCCTCAGGATGAAGGAACTCATCCAGCTGTTTATGAAATGCATCCTCGGCAGGGACTGCATCCTCCGGAGAATAGTCATTGTCCTTCAGCCTTTTCTGCCATTTCATGCCCATCTGCATGCTTTTCATATAAGAATTTATGGAAGTAACCAACATGATACTCATATAAGAGCCTCCTTTTCTTTTCAAAAGCTTCTGGTACGTTCAAATATCTGTTATTATCTATATCGACGGTTCCGGGACGGAGATGAGCTGTCCCTGTCGTATTTTAAAAAGTTGTTGGTTCATATCTTTTCAGCCGTTCACCGGCAGACACCTGAACAGCGATCAAAAATGCACTGCAGAGGAATCGGAAATTGTACCGGATTTCCTTGCCAGATGTCTTTCTGTACGAGTATAATAAAGAAAAACACAGCAGAAATATTTCTCCAAAAACGGCTGTATTACCTGCAGCCAAAAAACGTTTTCAGAAAGGAACAGACATGGATATGAATAAAATCCTGATCATAGATGACGACAGAGAGCTGTGCGAGCTGATCCGGCGAAGCATCCTGCCGGAGGGACTCGAAGCCGACTGCTGCCACATTGGGAGTGCCGGTATTAAGAAACTCCGCGAACAGGAATACCAGCTTGTGATACTGGACGTAATGATGCCAGGGGCAGATGGTTTTGATACACTGGAACAAATCCGCAGGGAAAGCAGCCTGCCAGTCCTGATGCTCACTGCAAAGGATGACAGCCTTTCCAAAGTACGGGGCCTGCGGTCCGGTGCAGATGATTATCTGACCAAACCGTTTCATATGGATGAGCTGATCGCCCGGATCGTTTCCCTGGTCCGGCGCTATACCCGCTTTAACCGGACTGAGGAACCGGTCTTCTGCTTTGACGGCCTGGATATTGATCCCGGCGAACGGTCCGTCCGGACAGCCAGGGGAATCTGTGAACTGCTGCCAAAGGAATTTGACCTTTTGCTGCTCCTTGCGAAAAACCAGGGGAAAGTTCTGACCAAGCAGCGGATCTATGAGGAAGTATGGAAAGAAGAATATGTCTACGACGACAGCAACATCATGGCGGTTATCAGCCGGCTGCGGAAAAAAATAGAAGAACATCCCGGAAGCCCCAGATACATCCAGACCGTCAAAGGCGTCGGCTATCGTTTCAACAAGGAGGTCTGACGGTTGTATCTTAAAATTTTTGCCTTTATCTGTCTGAGCGCCGCAGTCCTGTCTGTGTCTGCCTCTCTGTATGTTCTGCACCGAACAAAAAAACAGATCGCAGACATGTCGGATATCCTGGAAGAGATCCGCGGCGGAAACGGAAACCGGCGTATTTTATCCGGAACCTTTGAACTTACCGCTCCGCTCGCCTGGCAGATCAATGCCATCGTCCGGTCCTATGAAGAACAGCTCTCCCTCTGCCGCCAGACAGAGGAGACCAATAAACGGCTCATGACCAGTCTTTCCCATGATGTAAGAACACCGCTCACCACACTGATCGGCTATCTGGACGCTGTGCACAGAGGAATCGTCGCCGGTGCAGAACGCGACGACTATGTGGAAACCGCCCGCAAAAAAGCCCATGACCTGAAAGAATACATCGATGTGCTTTTTGACTGGTTCAAGCTGGGTTCCGGCGAATTTTCCATGCATATGGCCATGACTGATCTGACCGGTCTGACCCGGGAGCTTCTGGTGGACTGGATCCCGATCCTGGAAGAACGGCAGATCGAATACATCATCCAGATCCCGGAACAGCCCTTCCGGGCAGAAGTCGATCCGGATGCCTTTCTTCGGATTCTGAACAACCTCATACAGAACGTGCTCGTGCACAGTCAGGCAGACCGGGTGGAAATCTCCCTTTCCAGACAGAACCAGAAGATTATCCTGACCGTCTCAGACAATGGTACAGGCATGGAAAAAGAAGATCTGAAACACATCTTTGAGCGGCTGTACAAATGTGACCGGGGACGTACCCAAAAAGGAAGCGGCCTTGGTCTTTCCATCGTGCAGCAGCTTATGGAAAAGATGGGCGGGAAAATAGACGCAGAAAGCACTCCGGGACAGGGAACCGTCTTCATACTCTTCTTCCCTTCCTCCGGATAAAAGTTCCTCCCTTCAGAAAATACGGGCGTTTTCACAGGCCCGGATACCGCGCTCTGAACAGGCGCCCTGATAAAAACGGCAAAAAGGAGAGAAAGAAAATGCAGAAAACGGCAGAAAGCAGAAAAGAAAACGGGCAGAAACGGAAGGGACCGAATATAAGATTACGCTGGAAGGTTGTTTTGGGAGCCGCACTGCTGCTGGCAGCTGCCCTTTTTTTTCTGTCCTCGTCTTTGGGGTTTTGGGGGACCGAAAAAGACCCGCTCTGTGCATCCATGGAAGAGGATCCCTGTTATGCAGATGGAGTCTTTGAGATTTATAATGCCAGAGATTATCTTCGGTTTGCAGGGTATCTGAACCGGGCCAGAAAGGAAGAACCCGACAATGAGATGGCAACGGCAGTGGATGCAAAACTGATGGCGGACCTGAACATGCAGGAAGATAAACGGTACCGCCTGAAGAATCACCCTTATATCCGGCAGTCAATTTTAAATTACAGCGGAACTTTTGATGGAAACGGCCATACGATTACCTGGTTTGCAGATGCCGGCAATGGAATGTTTGTCTGCATCGAACGGCAGGGAGAGGTGCACAGTCTTACCTTTGAGGCCCCTTCTCTTGTGTGGAAGATGGACGAGTACGGCGTGGGAATGCTCTGCATGGTAAACTACGGTACGGTTCGAAACTGCGAGACGAGAGGACGGGTAGAGGGAACGGACTGCTATACCGGCGGCATAGCCGGGATTAACCGCGGTTTTATTGAAAACTGCGTGAACCGGGCAGAGGTTGTGGTAAAAGGCCTTGGGGATTATGGCGCCGGAGGCATTGCAGGCCTTAGTAAATGTGAGGTTCTGGATGGAGAAAGCAGAGAGGAACCCATCGTCCCGGAGATTCGAAACTGCGTGAATTATGGAAAGATTCTCGGGGCGTGGGAGGCCGGAGGGATCTGCGCCTACAATGACTGTGCCAATATCTACGAATGCGGAAATGAGGGCGAAGTATCGGTCCAGTACCAGAAGGGGTATATCTATCCGGAGGAACCCGGCTGGTATGAACGGGCTATGGCCGGAGGGATCTGCGGCCGGATGGGAGCGAACAATCTGGAAAACTGCTATAATAAAGGGACGGTTTCTATTCTGGAAGACGGCGTGGAGGATACCTATGCCATTGCCGGGAATACGCTTTTCTGGATTCATACCGTCAGCGGCTGTGTCAGCTTAAAGGGCACGGCAAAAGGTTCCATGCGCCATGAAAACGTGGCGGAACTGGATCCGGAAGAACTGGAACGCTGGATAACGGATCATGAGAGCGTCTCCTGTGACGGGAATAACTGGGAATTTGATCTGGAGGAGGCAAAAGAAAAACTGCCGTTGATTCCGCTTGGAATAACGGAATCTGAACTGACGGCAGGACGGGAGGACATCTGTCTGTGTGAAGAATTCTGCCTGCTGGGGGCGCCCGGATCTTCTGTCCGTCTGGTATCTCCCTATGCGCTTTGCATGGAACAGGATGCGAAAAAGGAATCAGAAGAAGCGCCTTCCAGATTGCAGGTATGGCTTCTGCGGATTCCGGATGATCTTACAGATATTGAAGAGTATCTGGATGCGTATGGCAATTTTGTTAAAGATACGGGACATGAGGTATGGCTTGGAATCGAAGGGGCGCACTGGCTTCATCCGGGGCAGAGCTATAAGGACGATGTTCATATCAGAACCATCGTTTCCGAAAAAAGCAGGCAGCCGGAACTCTGGCTGATACACTACCGGGACGATATGCTGGCCCGTGCAGCTGTCGGAAACGGGAATGAAATGATTGACAATGTGGTGGCTCTTCCCATCAAATATTCAGAAGAAAACGGCTATCAGGCCGAGTGGCTGATGGTATTCACCAACAAAGGAAACAATGATCGTCCTTCCCTGTATGATGTAGAGAAAATATTGGAAAACTTTACATGGCTCCCCTGTGAACGCAGAGTGGAAAGCGGGGACTGCCTGTATGCACTGGCAGAGGAATATACCGAAGACGGAAACCGTTATCCGGAACTTCTGGCAGTCAATGAACTTGATCATCCAGACCGGTTAACTCCCGGACAGGTGCTGAAGATTCCCGGGGAATGGCTGGTGTGTGGATTATCTGACCAATAACAGTAAGATGAAATTTTGCAGCGCCTGTGATTGAATTGCAAGGTTTCTGCAAGGCTCCTGTCAGGTTTATGCAAGGTTGGCATGATAGAATCAGAGTCAGAAAACAGCAGATGCTGAATTACCACAGGAGGTCATCAATGTGAGCAAATATATCATTGAAACAAAAAATCTCACCAAACAGTACGGCGCACAGAAAAGCGTCGCCAATCTCAACATCCATGTAAAAAAAGGGCGGATCTACGGCCTGCTCGGCAGAAACGGCGCCGGCAAGACCACTACCATGAAAATGCTGCTGGGACTTACGCGCCCCACCTCCGGAGATGTAAAGCTCTGGGGAAGATCCCTGACCGGAAATGAACGGCAGCTGCTTCCCCGTATCGGGAGCCTGATCGAATCCCCGGGTTTTTATCCCAATCTGACTGCAACGGAAAACCTGCGGATTTTCGCCATACTGCGGGGCGTGCCCGACCGGCACGCCATCAAAGATGCGCTGGAGCTGGTGGGGCTTCCCTACAGGGATAAGAAATTATTTTCCCAATATTCTCTGGGCATGAAGCAGCGGCTGGCCATTGCCCTTGCTGTCATGCACGATCCGGAGCTTCTGATCCTGGATGAGCCCATCAACGGCCTGGATCCCATCGGAATCGCAGAAGTGCGCTCCTTCATCCGAAATCTGTGCAATTCCAGAGGAAAGACGATTCTCATCTCCAGCCACATCCTGTCAGAAATCGCACTTCTGGCTGACGATATTGGAATCATCGATCACGGCGTACTTCTGGAAGAGGAAAGCCTTGTAAAACTGGAACAGAAAAGCAGCCGGTACATCCATTTTACGGTCTCCGATACCGCACAGGCGGCCCGTATTCTGGAGCGCCGGTTTGGCGAACACCAGTTCACCATACAGAACGACCGGGATCTGCAGCTGCATAATCTGAATCTGCAGGTGGGTGAAGTTGTCACTGCCTTTGTAAAAAACGGCCTTGTCGTATCGGAAGCCCATACCTGTGAAGAAAGTCTGGAGGATTATTTTAAGAGAGTAACAGGAGGTGAAGGCATTGCTTAAACTGATTCTGTGCGAATTTCTTAAACTGAAGCGAAAACCCCTGTTCTTCGCTTCCTCCCTGATGTCCATCCTGATCCCCTTTGCCCTCACCTTTCTGCCGTCAGATGTGGAGACCGGCGCAGAGGCCGTACAGGATATGATGTCCTGCCTGTTCCAGTTAAGCGCCTATCTGCTGCTCATACCTGCAGTGATCGTCCTGGCGTCCAACCTGTTCTTCGAGGAACAGGACAATGATACGCTGAAAAACCTGATGACGGTACCGGTGGACAAAGCCCGGCTGGCCATCGCCAAGATGCTGCTGCTTTTGTTCTTTTCCATCCTGTTCATGGCAGCCGGAGGCCTCTTAAGCCTGGTTATTCTGCTGCTGCAGGGCTGGGAGCCTGTGGGATTCTGGCGGCTGTTCTTCGTGGGGCTTGGAGAAAGCATCATCATGTGGACGGGCACGCTTCCCTGCATACTGCTGGTAGTGGCATTTAATAAAAGCTATATCATCTCCGTGATTATTACTTTTTTCTATACCATGATCAACTATCTGCTTTCTACCAGCACTGTGCTTTTAACACAGCCTTTCGGCCTCAATCCGGGAACGCTGCTGCCGGGGCCTCTGGCATTTCGGTGGTTCTTCCCGCTCTATGACCACAGTAATCCGGGACCGGAGCTGTCCGGTCTGCTCAGCCGGATCAGTCCGTATTTTCTGAATCACGCACAGGCATTCAGCGTGGCAGCCGTGGAAGCGGCCGTATTTCTCACTCTGATCGCAGTCGTGTATCAACGGCAGGAAGTATAGAAAAAGAGGAGGTTATATGATGTGGAATTTAATGAGAGCCGAATGGCTCAAGATACAGAGATGCCAGATCCTTCTGGTCGGCATCGTGGCTTTAACGCTCTGTCCGGTGATCCAGTACGGTTCCCACCTGATGATGGCGCCGGAATACCGGGAGCCGAATTATGATTTTCTCTACCTGTTTTCCAATGTTATCTGGGGAAATTCCCAGATCTTTCTTCCGATCTCTCTGGTGATGATCGGCGGATGGTTTATTGACCGGGAGTCAGCAAATGACACGCTGAAAAATATCGTCAGCATCCCCATATCCATGCCAAAACTGCTGGGTGCGAAGCTTTTGATTACAGGACTGCTTTCTCTGGTGTTCGGACTGTACAGCGTCTGCATAACTCTGCTGACCGGAAGCATCTTTGGACTGGAAGGTCTGACGCCCATGCTGGCATTTACTTTAAGCACGCAGGTCGTAGCGGCGTCTCTGACCACTTACCTGGTCTGTATGCCCATGATCCTGATCTTCGGGCAGATCCGGGGCGCATATCTGGGCGGATCGATCGTTACTTTTTTCCTTGGATACAGCATCCTGTTTTTTAAAGGCGGTGTGCTGTCAAGCGCCTACCCTTTCTCTGCAGCGCTGATTCTGGCCGGATTCGACATGAGGAAATACAATGGAGCCACCTCTTCCCCGAATCTTCTGCTGTCAGCTGCAGGAATTGCATCGGTCCTGCTTCTGACGCTGCTTCTTCTGACCGCATCCGGCAGACACCGGGAGATGAAACCGCATCCTCCGGTCAGGAAAGGAAAGGGACGGCGAAGAGGCGCACGCCGCAGCCTGCCATAACCGGCAGGACCATCTGACCATGCACACAAAAAACAACTTTCAGAAACAAGGAGATTTTCATCATGAAAAAAATCACAGGAATTGGAATTGTATGCTTCATGTTTGCTCTGGCATGCCTTTGCATGTTTCTGCTGACAGGTGCAGGCAGCGCCTGTTATTACTCGCAGATTGACAACAGCCGTCTGGAGCAGGGCGAGGCGCGAAAAGGCGTCATAGATCTGAAAGGCGGTATGGCCTTTTACTACACCCTGTTATCCTACGACGAAAACGGCCGGGAAAAAGACATTACCTTCGGAACCTCAAGAGAATTAAAGGAAGGCGCTTTTATCCGCCTGACCGTAATGCCCATCCGGGGCGTTACCGAATGGAGCGAAGTACAGTATGAAGAACTGCCGGAAGCTGTACAAAGCAGATATCCTGCGCCTTCATGATTTTCATTCAAGCAGACTCCGCTGACATCCCTGCTGCCGGTAAAAGTACTTTCTGTCTCTTTCCGCAGAGTCAGTCCCATGCCAAAACAGAGAATGCCGTGTACAACGGCATTCTACTTTTTCTTCTTTTTCTTTGGCTCCGGCAGCGCCTTTACCGTTTCTTGGACCAGCCGTGTCATGAGTTCCCGGTCATCCAGCTCCTCCACGAGAAAATACGGCTTTGCACCTTCATAGGGCAGCGCCTCCTGCAGATCCGGACAGATCTTTCGCCCCTCTTTTGTAATCTTGAGAAACAGCTGATCATCGCAGATCAGTGCAAAGATTTTCCCGTCGCAGTATACGCCGTACTCTCCGAACATCTTCCGGCAGGTAATCTCCCCTGCATCCTTCATCTGTTCAGTCACATAAGTTACAAATTCTTCTTTGGATGCCATACGTCCTCTCCTTTCCTGATGCCGTCTTCCGATGGTCCGCCGCAGTGCTTCCCATCGGATCAATAAAACGCCACCCTTTCTTTCGTATCTATAAATCCATTTTTTTCCGTATGTCTTCCACAATCTCCGGTCTGCATCCCAGTCCCTCTGCAATCTGCTCACTGGTATAAAACGGATGCCTCTTCAGTTCCTCAATAATCTTTCCGGACAGGAGAAGCGCCTGGTCCCAGCCTTCCATGATCCCTTCCTGTCTGCCTTCCTGTCTTGCTTCCTGCTGTTTGATCCGAATATCTTTTTCATAACTGTATTCCGCTATCAGCATAT